>LCrCPGB2_illDRAFT_1000001_pt1 | contig 307959 bp, 269 predicted proteins | sample LigCruGreenButte_FD_10705 | JGI IMG/M metagenome (IMG submission 10705)
TTCTAGTAGAGACTGGATTTTAGTGATTTTAGTCTTCTCTAATGAAATTTCTTCTTCTATTAAGTCTCTCTTGTTAGCTACTCTTTGCTTATCTAGTTTGAGCAACTCTTCTCTTAACGCTCTTTCTAAATCTTTTCTCTGAGTGCTTCCTGCTTTAGTTAAATTAATTTCTTTCTTAATTCCTTCAATAGTAATTTGAATTTCTTCTTCTTTAGATGCACGAACTTTCTTAGAATCCTCAGTAGAAGTTCCAAGTACCATCAGTTTTTCTAGTTGAAGTTGGCTATCTTTAAAAGCTTTCTTTTTGTTATCTATTTGAGTTTGCAGTCTTGACTTTTGATTCTCATAAACTTGCTTGTCTAACTTAAGAGTTTCTTTAGCAATTTCTTGTTCCAAAGCAATTCTCTCTTTACTACCTTCACGATAAAGAGTTGACCTTTGCTTAAGAGTTTCGATAGTAGAAGTAATTTCCTCTTCTTTTAATTTTCTGTTAGCCTCAATATCTTCATCAGTAGTTCCTCTAATAGAGTTTTTTTCCAAATCAATTTGTTTGGCTTCTAACTTTTTACGTCTATCTTCTAGAGATTGTTCTAATCTTTCTTTTTGATTGTCAAATTGAGTTTTCTGTAACTTATTAACTTCTAAGATTAATTGCTGTTCTAAAGCTAACCTTTCTTTGCTACCTTTTTCAGTCAAAGCAATTTGAGAGTTAATAGAATCAATGTTTAGCTGAACTTCTTTTTCTCTCAACTGCCGAGTAGCTTCTAAACTTTTGTTAGTAGAGCCGCGAATATTATTTCTTTCTTCTAGAGCTGCAATAGTGGATAATTCAGTTTTCTTTCTCTCAATTTCCTCATTGCTTCTATCTTTAGATTGTTTAACTTGAGTCTCGCGTAAAGAAATTTGAGCTTCTAATAACTGTTTCTCTATTTCTAAGAACTTCTCGCTTCCTTTCTTTTCTACTGCTAAACGAGATTCTAAAGTTTTAATGTTCAAAGCAATTTTATCAGTTTCTAATTTTCTAACTGATTCAAGTTCTTCCTTAGTAGTTCCGTTAAGAGCGTCTTCTCTAGCTTTAAGTTCTCTTTTACCTAAAGCATTGGTTTGCAGCTTAAATTGTTCTTCTATTCTTCTTCTGTTAATTTCTAGTAGATTGAAGTTAAAATCTTTCTCATCGCTTTCCATTGACTTCCGGAGAGCCTTGATAGCTTTAGCATTTTTAACTTCATCTTTCATCAGTTCAGCTAGAGTTTTCTGCTTCTCTGCTAACTGAGTTTGATATAAAGTTTTAGAATCTTTTAGTTCTTCATCAATATATTGCCGTCTAGTAATATTTCCTAACTCAAGTTCTTTCTTTAAATTGTCAAATCTTTCTTTACTTTGTGCTTTAGCTATTTCAACAGGGTTGTTAGATTTTTGACTTGAAAGGTTTAGTTCAAGAGACTCTAGTTCAGCTTTAGCTTTAACTACTTGAGGAGCAGATTCTTTATATAATGTCAGCAGTCTAGCCAACTCTACTTTCTTGCTTTTGATATTCTCTTCAGTAGTTTGGATATTGAGTTTGTTAATTTGTTCAATATAATCAGTTTCTAGTAAAAATCCGTATTTTTTCTGTTGTTCTAAGGCAGAAGTTTCCATTCCAATATAGCTAAGTCTCTGTTCGGAAGCAGCTTTTTCATAACCAATAAGAGTCTCTGTTAAGTCTTTATAAGCAGCCGGAGTTACTCGACCTTTCATCTGGTTGTAGACGTTCTCAAACTTTTTAGCTATTTCTTCGCTAGTAGCTTCCCCACTTTCTGCAACAGCATTTAAAGACTCAACGTACATTCCTAAGTTCTCTTCAAACTTGTTGAAATCTATTGAATCTGCTGTGAGGGTTTTCTCAGTTTCTACTCCAATTTCTTTAAGAGCTGCTAAAATCTGGTCTTTATTTTTACCAGTAATTGCAGTTTTTAGTTTTTCTAATTGTTCAGTTTTAATTTCACTTTCTACTTGACCTAACTCTTTTAACCCTTCAGTAAGGTCTAATGTTCCGTTTAAAGCCTCTTTAGTAAACTTCTCAGTAGAAGACGTGACATAAGTATTAAGACCCTTAGAAGATGAATCTAGAGCGTTTAGGAAAGACTGTAAATCTGTTTCTGCTAACCTCAAAGATTTTTTAAGAGAAGTAGAAAATTGAGTAGCTCCTACATCGTCTTTAGTAGTAGATAAAAATGCTCTTTTCTTCTCTTGATACTTATCAGATAGAACACTAAAGTCTGCTAAGTCTTTTTCTAAATCTTTTAAGTTAATTAGTTTGATTTGACCTTCTGATTCTTCATAGCTTTTACGCATTTTATTAGCAAGAACAGATAAGTCTTTAGGTATTTCTACTCCTGCCTCAGTTAAAGCATCTCTAGTTTCTTTAAGACCTAATACTTGTTCTAATGTATATTTCTTACCATCTATTTCTTTACCTTTGAGAACTGTCTCGATTGACTTAAGAACTGTATCTGGAAGTTTAGATATAGCTTTACCGTCTTGGTCTACTTTATAAATTTCTCCACCAAGACCTTTCAAAGTAGCTTTTACACTCAAACTACCATCTTTAAGGTCAGATAGAAACTGTTTAGATTTAACAGAAGAATCTTTAATAGAATCCGAATAGATATCTAATCCTTCTGAAATATTAGTGTTAAGAGCAGTTTGAGAAGAATTGACTTGGTTTTGAAGAGATTTAATTTCTTCTAAAGAAACTTGAGAGTTACTAAATTTATTTTCTCTATCTAGTAGAAGGTTGCGAGCTTCATAATACTTAAGTTGGTCTTCAAACTGTTTCTTACTTACTTCTATTACTTTCTCTCTTCTTGAGATTTCGGATTCTAATAGAGCGATTTGTTGTTTATCTCTATCGTTTAACTTATCTCCTTTACCTTTTAGTTCTTCTAACTCTTTTTTCTGAATCTCGGTCATTGACAGGAACGACTCAATTCTAGTAGTATTAGCAGCTTTTTCTCGCTCTAAATCCTCACCAGTCAGAATCATCCTAGCTTTAATTTTTTGGTTAGAAGTCTCGGTTAGTAAATTGCCTTTTTCTAATTCTTTATTTTGTCCTCTAAGAGCTAACTCGTAAGTCTGGATGAAGTCAGAAATCTGAGTCATTTTAGCAGAACGTTTAATAAATTCTGCATCTGAAAAGCTAGTCCAAATTGCAGATATTCTTTCTCCTATATTTGCAAATAATGGGTCTAAAGCACTTAATCCAGTAGCAGTTTTGACAAAACCTACTAATCCCCCAACAGCACCTTTAATACTGTTTCCAATATCGTCAAATACTGTAGAATCTACTTCGCTCATTAATTTTTTAGAAGCTTCTAGTCTGTCACTAAACTTGTTAAGTCCTTGAACGCTATTGTCAAAAGAAATATTAGCTCTATCAAATTTAGTAGCCGATTCTTCTAAAGTTACGTTGAAGTCTTTATAAGTTTTGTCTAATTTGGCTGCTTCTTGACCTACTTGAAATAACTTTACTCCTAATCCAATAACAGCTCCAATTAATAAACCAATACCCGTAGATATAAAAGCAGCTTTAAGAGTTTCTCCCATTAATGCAGCAGACGTACCAATAGCAGCAAAACTAGCTTGAGCAGATGTAGCCATTCCTGTAAAACTTCTACTAGCAGTTGCACCTATTTGACCTATATTAGTTTTCAAGTCAATTATCTTATTCCTAAGGCTGTCTTGAACGCTTCCGAGAGTAACAGTTCCAGAACTTACTGCTTTAAAAGACCTCGTTAAATCAACATTAGTAGCTACTAAAGCTCTATTAAATGCGTTGTTCTTAAGAGCTATTGCTCCTGAACGAGTCCTCATTTCAATAAGAGAACCTTCTGCTAAACCTTGCTCTCTAGTTAATTGTCTGAGTTTACTTTTAGTTTCTATTTCAGCTTTATTTGCCGCTTGTAACGCAGATTGTTGAGTGATTCTAGCTTTATCAACTGTAGACCTTTGATTAGCTTCTTCAGTTTGTAGAGCTACTACTTTCTTTAATTGCTGTTGATATTCTGCGCTATCTTTATTTCTGATTTTATCTAAGCTAGCTTGTTCTTTTCTTAAATTGTTTTGTACTTGGTAAAGACGTTCTTGTTGACTTTTAAATGCAATATCTACTCTATCAGCAGTAGCTTTCTTAGTATTTAAATCTTGTTGGAGAATAGCTAGATCCGTAGTAGCTTTAGTAACTCTATTAAGCTTTTCGGTTTGATTAATTTTAGCTGCTTCTAACTTCTCAGCTTCTTTTGTTACTACATTATTAGCCTCTTGAAGTTTTTGTCTTTGACTTAATAAGACTAACTCTTCTTGACTAATTTTAGTGCTGAGGTTATTGCTAGCATTAGTTAATCTAGACCTTTCTTTATCCGTTAAAGTTTTATCTTCTAATTTAGAATCAATATTAGATTTAACAGTTTTAGCACTAGAAACTTTCTTCTCTGTTTCTATAACTTGAGCTTGTAAATCAGTGCTAATAGTTTTTTTCTTATTGAGAGCTTCTTCTGCCTTTTTAACTTTCTCTTGACCTTTAATAATAGACGTGTCTCTAGCAACTATTGCGTCTATTTCTTTTTGAACCGCAGATATTGAAGTAGCTCTTTCTGTGTTGGTTTTACCAATAGAGTTTACTAGCTCTTTTTCTAAAGTCGTAGAATTAGCAATTGCTTTATTAATTCTGTCTTGACTGAGTAACCTCTGCTGGTCTATTCCTAATACTTGTTTTCCAATAGCTACTAAACCTTGATTGGAAGTATAAAGGTCTCTAATTACTCCTGCTTCTTTTCTTAAATCTTTAAAACCATTGGTAAGTCCACCAAGAACTAAACCAAAAGCTCTAAAGCTAAGCATAGTCCCTACAATACTGAGAAATGTTTTGCTAATAGCTCCTAGAACACCTGTAATTTTATTTAATGTGTCAAAGAATGCAACTGATTTCTCTGCTATTTGGATAAGGGGTTCTTTAAAAGTAACTAATAATTCTTTATAAGTTTCTACTGATGCTACTCCTTCTTCACTTCTCTTTTGAAAAGCTTTACCAAACGCAATCATTATCTCATCGTAAGAGTTAGTGATTTGTTCCATTTTGGCTTGAGAAGATTTAGTAGCAGAATCAAAAGCTTCAGTTAAATTTTCAGAAGTTACAGCACTAATATCTTGAATAGATTTCTTAGCTAAATTACCGTTTTGAGCTAATACTTTCATTGCAAAGTTAAAAGCGTTAGTCTCGTTATATACTTCCTTAATTTTCTCTGTGTTGTAGCCAACTGCTTCTGCAAAATCTACTATTCCTTGAACTACTCCTTTTCTACCGAAGTATTCTTGATTGAGAGTAATAGCTTTACCTTGTGCATCTACTAACCCTTCCAAAGCTTTCATTGCTTCAGGAGTTTTACCAATAGTGTTTCTAGCAAAAGCCTGCATTTCTGTTGAGATGTCAGTTACTTTGCCACCTAATTTAGTAAAAGCTACGACTAGCCCTTGAGTCTCGTTAACTAAGTCTTTAGTGCCAATACCTGCGTTTTTAAGAGAAGAGTACATATCGGAAATATACTCGGTCATATCCCCTACAGTAGTCAGACCTTGTTGTTCAGTGGCCAGCCATTTAGCAGTAACAGTTTCTAATTCTGCGATATCTTTAGTTTCTAAAACACCAGCACCTTTACCAATAGCTCCACCAATCTGAAACAAGTCACTTCCAGGGGCAGCTTTATTAGCCTTAATTGCTAGCTGTACTACTTCTTGGTTTTGTTGAAATTCTGTAAATCCAGCAGAAGCAGCCTGATAAGCAGCGTTTAATGCAGTAAGAGAACCAACACTATTTTTTAGGTTCTTCTCCAAACCGTTTTGTAGTGCATCTCCGTATTCAGATAGCCTTTCTTGAGATAATCCAAATACAATATTGACTTCATTGAGCTTTTGTTCAAACTGATTGTAGGCAAGAGTAGATTTAGTGGCAAAATGTTCTATTGCTTCAGTATTTCCGGTTATTACTGCTCCTATTTCATTAAAAGTATTTAATAAAGGACTAGCATCGTATCCACTAGCAACCATAAGGTTAAGACCGCGGTTAGTAGTTTCTAATGCATTTTTAACTTCAAAAATTCCTCCGAGAACGGTATCGAAATATACTTTAGCCTGAGTAATGTTTGTATAAGCAGTAAAAGCAGCAAAAGTTAACCCAACAGTTTTAGTTAGCTCTTTAGTAGTTTTACTTAATGTAAGAGAGGTTTTGTTTAAGTTCTCATATTCTACTAAAAGCTTTCCTACTACTTTTTGATTAGCAGTTATTTCAGTAGAAGAACCTTTAAAACCTTGATTGAAGAGTTTGATAGTTTTCTCACCCATCTCTTTCATAGACTTTTGAGTCTTTTCTAGAAACTGGGTAAACTTATCGTCACCTTCTACATTAAATTTAATATTGCTTGCAGTGTCCATTATTTCTTATACTATCCCGGAGTAATTTCAAAGTTTAGAAGATTGCTAGCTAAGACTACTTGTTCGCCAATAGCAATGCCTCCTTGAAGCCCTTTCTCTTCTTTGAGTTCGTTATATTTCTGAACTGCTAATTCCTTATCTCTTTCTTCTTGAGGTCGATGGTGTTCGAGAGTTTGACCAATAAGCAAGTTAATAGATTCTTTATCATATTTCTCCCAAATATCTTGTATTGGGTTAATTGGATATTCTCTATAAACTTCTAGTAGCAGAGCTAATTCATCTATTGAAGCATCTCCACTACTAGGAATTGGAGCGCTTAACTTTTCTTCTCTACTTCCTGAAGTTGTTTTTCCATCATCTTTTTTCTTGATTCCTGCCAGTAGAAATCAAAGTTTAACTGATGTAGTTCAGAGATAAGAGATGATTTCCAAAGAACTCTTTTACCTTCTTCTGTTTCAGTTTCTTCAAAAGTTCCGTCATCTTTCATGCTTTGAGTCATAAAGATTTGACAAATCTGTTCCAAGTCATCAGATATTTCTTCTAAATCAAATCCACGTTCTTTCTTACCTAAAATATGGAGATTACTGGCAAGAGTCTTTAAAGTATTCCAAGTATCGTTATCTCGAATAAGTTCACCTGCACTAGCGCTAGATTCAATAAATTTATAAAGAATTTCTTTTTGCAGCTCTACTATTGTGTCTAACTCATTTCTAGGAGAACGCTGTACAATATAAGTCTTATCTGCTAGGTATTCGTTCTTTTCCGAATTGTATTTCTTAATCTGAATTTTAAAGTTCTTCATTGAGGTCTAAGTATGTTGTTGATTAATTCTTCGTCTACTAATATAGCATTATTATTTCTCTATGCTATAAGTTTGAGATTTATATTGTTTTTCTATTGGAAACCGTGTTGGGAAGTTTTAGAAAAAAGAGTAGAGGAGATTACTATTGCTTCTTCTAAAGAATCTAAAAAACGTTGGAGTGGTTTAATAGTAGTAACTTTAAATAATTCACAAAGCCCGTTCTGGAAAGGTACCTATGGAGTGATTCACAAAGTAAATATATGTTCTTTCTGTCAAGGATGTTGGGCAGGATATTTAATTTATCTATCATTAGTAGTTGATTTTAGTAATTTAACTGTAAATATTCAGCAAATAATAGAGTTTGCTTTTTTTAGTTGGAGTTGTGGAATAGTTTCTCGACTTACTACTCCAAAAATAGATAGTTTATAGGAGATTAATCAGGTGCATCCAGAAAATCCAGATGGTTTATTAAGTTCAGAAGATAAAGAAAATATTAAAAGAGTTCAAGAACAGATATTAGAGGATAGGAAGAATGGAACTAATAAAGTTGGAGAAAATATTACTTCTGATGCTAAACAACTTAAAGATAAATTAAATCAAAAAAGAAAAGAATTAGGACAATAAACATAAAAATAGAGGTCTACTTATATTTAGTTTGACCTCTAACATTTTTTAACTACTTAGCTCTTTAACAAGAAACTTTATCACCTGTTTTCATTAGAGTAAATGCTTGACATCCACCACTAGGATAAATTTTAAGTGTCAAATCAAATCCTTCCGCAGAAAAGTCAATTGACCCACCAGCAGCAGAAGGTTTAGCATTAGGTGCATAAAAAAGCCAGACGTATCCTTCCGTATCTACTGCACTTGCTACAATTCGATGTTGACCTATTAACTGTGAACCTATTCCAATTCCAGTAACAGAGTAAGGGATAAGCATCGAAACTGTCTCTTTAGCAGCTACCAAGGCAGCACTAAAAGTAATAGCTCCACCTGCACTAATAGTAAAATCTACTCCTTCTTGTAAATCCTGAGACATTCCGTTAGCTTTCTTAATAGAAGCTTTTGCATCTGCTCCAGCAATAATAGTGTGACCTAGATTGGGAGCTTGAGAAGCGGGAAATGTACCTCCCTCAGATAAATCGAAAGTTACGGGGATAAATAATTCTTCTGTTTTATTTTCAAAATAATTACCGATTCGGAACTGGAGTAACTCTGGTTGAACGTGTTGATACGAAATAGTTACAGTAGGGCTTTCTCCACGAATATAGGAAGAAGTTTCTGTAGTTCTACCTAATCTGTTCTTACCCATAATTACTCTTTCATCCTTAGCCAAATCAATAACCATGTTTGCTGGATTTGGTAAGTGATATATTAATCCATCAGATACTCGCTGTATCTTAACTTCAGTAACCCCAATAATAGTGGCTTCTTTCTTTGTTTGTGTCATATATTTTATTTAGTTATTGTTTGTTATTAGCTATTTTTTCTAGCATCACCAACAGCAGTTAGAAAAGTATCTAAGTCCATAGTGATTCCTCGAATAATTTCACCTGTAATACTAGCTTGAGCATCAGTAGGAGCATCTGGAGCAGTACCCGCAAAAGTTAATTCTTGTAAATCTAGTCGAACTGTTGTTCCTGCAATTACCGGAATGATTTTGACTCGTTTCAATACTTTAGTAGCTGTACTTGCATCGTCTTTAGTAACAGTATATTTAAGGTCAACTGTATAAACATTATTAGTTGTATCTTCTACTAGAGTTGCTGTAACCGGGACAGTTTCATCTAGTGTAGTTACTAATTTAGGTCTTGGAAAAGTTAGATTTATTGCCATATTTTTAGTCCGTAATTGTGATATCTGCTCTTAAAAAGGAGTAGATGTTTTGCCCTACTTCATTAATCATTGTTCTATATTGAACTCTTATTCCCGGTTCTACTTTTACTTGACAACTTGGAGTTAGTAGCAACTTATTAATTTGATAGCTAACCCAATTAAGAAAAGGCATTAGTTTATCTTGTTGAGGGACTACTAAAGAATAAGAGATAGATATATTAGAAGTTCTAGTTAATTTACCAGGTTTCCAAACATCATTTACTCGATAAACTTTTAGTAGTGGAAATGCTGTAGTAGAAGGATCATAAGCGTCATAAGTTCTATAAGTTCTTACTGCCACATCTCCTAACGGACTCCTCAAGCCAGGATTAGCTTCTATAAAAGTTTTAAATTCCTTATTAAGGTACTCAAATAAATACTCAGCTAAATAACTAATAGCTTCATCTTTATCAGGAGTTATCTCTAAGTTAGCTGAAAACTTTTGAGTAGAACCTAGATTAATTTTGTTTTGTAAGTTCTCTAACGCTCTAGGATTTAATTGGTACATTATTCTTTTAACTCCTTCACATCTGATTTAGTTCTTATTCTCGTTTCTCCTGTTAACACAAACTCATTAATTACATCTACTATTTCTTTCTCTAGTGCTTCGTGAATAAATAAGAAAGGTCTAGGAGCTAGTTTACCTTTACTCCTAAACATTTCACTTACTCTTTCATCTTGTAATAAACTAAATGGGATAGTAGTTCCTATTTCAGGAGGTTGATGGTCTTTAGCATAACTAACTTTAGTTCCGAACTGAAAACCTTCACGAGTAATAGAGAAAACAGAGTTATCATTACCCATCATTAATGAGTTAAGTAACTTACCAGTATCTTTTAGTAGAGGTTTACCCATTCTTTCTGGATGAGTAGCTAACCAATTAGGAGTCATTTTCGACCAGTAGACATTGCCATGAGCTAATCCACCTCTATTAGTTAAAGGAGCAGTAGCAAATCTCAACTTAACATCTTCTACTAATATCTCTTTGATACCTGCTTCTAGTTGAGTAATATCTTTCTTCCTTTTCAAAGCATTCTCAAACTTTCTGCTAAGTCCTTCTAATCCACTAAAGTCTGCTGATAAAGTTACCATATTAACCCCACTTGTTATCCACTAAAGTAGTCATTAAATTAAAACTTCCAGCTTCAACAGGAGGATACCTACCGTCTAAACTATCTATTACCCTCACCTCATAATAGAGTTTAGTAGGTCGTTGATTACTAATTAAGTAAAAGTCAGATTCTTTTAATTGAATTTGAGCTTTATATTCTTTTACAAACGAGCTAGGTAGAGATTTAACCTGGATAAATTTAATACCTCCTTTGTTAGTAGACGAGTATATAACTGCTGTATTATCAGGGTCAGAAATATTTCTTTTAACTATAAACTCAATAGCTGTACCTTCTTGGGTTATTCTGTCCCCATAAACAAGAATATTAATGGCATGAACAGAGTTGCGAGTTAAGTTATAGCCGTTAAGAGATACATCTACTCCTTTGATAATTACATAAGTCTGTCCAGTAGGAGCTTCAGTTAAGATATCTCGTTCTACTTTACTAATCCTAAGATTAGATTTATCCGTTTCTAAATTAGTAGTAATAGCTCTAATAGCTTTAGGAACAATAGTAATAGAACTTGAGTCTACTGAAAATTCTGCTTTAGCTGCTCTCCAAGCTCCTAAGATAATATTTGTTTTAGCTGGTTTAGCGTATATATTGGTAGATATTGCTACTTTTTTCTTAGCATTCATATCTATTTTAGACTTGTCAGTAAAAAGATTTGCTACATGAGCTACATATTTACGCATTACAGCAGTAATACTACTTCTATCAGTCTGGATATTTGCGGTCAAAGCTCGGGTATAATTAACTTTACTTATTTCTAACTTACTACTATCAGTTTTAATATTTGCTTCTAATGACCTAGTATAATTAACCCTATCTATAGTCGCAGAAGACTTATCTGTATAGATATTAGCTTGTAATGCATATCGAGCCATCTTTTTACTCCGTTACTGTAATAGCACCAACAGGAACACGTAGCTTATCCATAGCATTAATCACTTTAGTTTCATTTTCTGCAAAAGTACCTGCATAAAGCAATGTAGTAGTACCAGTAGAAGCTAAATACAAAGCAAAAGATTTAATAGCTTCCCAATCTGAGTATCCTGCTGCTGGAAATAATATCTCCTTAAGATTTTTAACAGTCCTACCAGTTTGTTGCCAGTTGTCTGTATTGCAAGGAATAGCTACTCGGGCATAGTTATGAGACATAGAAGAGACTAATTCACCAATATCACCTTCCGTAGTGGGAGCCTTTGTACCTAGAGCTAAAAATACTTCTGAAGGAGTTTCTAGTGTTTCGTTTCTAAATAACTTTAGTTGCGAGTTAGCTAAATAAGTGCTTTTACAGAAAGTAGCTTGTTTCTCGTGAATTGTAATCTTTCCGGGAGGGAAATAATACCCGTCTTCTACTCCAACACTTCTACCTAAATCAATATGACCGAAGTAGATAGGAACTGTATCGTTGGAATCATCAAAGATACCTACAGCAACAATTGTTGGGTATTGAGTAAGTGCTAAAGGTAAATTAATCTCTTGTTGATTGGAAGTAGACCTATTAGTTGGTTCAGTCCAATAACTAACACCTGTAGAATAAGAAATTTTTGTATAACCAGTAGATGCTGCAGGTTCAGTAAAGTTACCTCCATCAATAGTAGGAAGAGTAGTAGATAGACCTATAAATACATTACTGTTGAGAGGAGCTTTTACTAATTCACCTTTAAAGAAATTTAGTAGATTAGCTGCTTGAAGTGGACTTTTATTATCTGCCATGATGATTGTTCTATTTTTCGACTTTACTTTTATACTAATTGAGTTGTGGAACTTATAAAGAAATTATTCAGTTTGGGAATGATGAGGAGAATTAGTAAGGGGGGGGTGTTTATTAGTTCCTCTTTTATTTATATTCCTGTTCTCCATCTGTTATACAACTTCTCCCAACCAGCAGACATTAACTGTTTAAAGTAAATAGGTTCCCCAGTTAAAATAAACTCTAGCTCATCTTGCCAGATAGGATAGTAAGTGAAACTATCATTACTTATATAGTTATTATCTATATCTACGAATGAGCTAGAGTATTGAAAGTGAAATAAACCCTCATGATGTTCTTCATATCTATTAATCCAGATAGTATGTGGAACAAGTAAAGTATGTTCTTTAATAACCTTAGAAGCTAAACTATATATCTCAGTTGTAATTGACCCAGCTACATGGTCATCAAAATCGCTACATATAACCAGCTCGTACTCTTGAGGATTAAGATACCTACGCTGAACCTTAATAGCCTTACTTGTTTCATCAAAATCATATAGTGGCGAATATATCTGTAATCTACAGTTATTGTTCTGAGTACCTGTACTTGTATCTGATTGCCAGTTAAGTATCTTATCTACTTTAAGCGCGTTCCTCATTAGTTGTTATCCTCTAATATTGTTTTACCATATACTGACTTAGGTTTGTCTTTAGTAATATTAGTCCACATTGTTAATAGTTTATCTTCTAGACAAAGTTGATAGATATTAGTACCTTGTCTTAAGTTGCATGATTTGCATGAGTAAAGAAGGTTAAGTTCATTAGTTACTAAAGTAATAGAATTGTGTACCTTAAGTAGTTTAATAGGAATGATGTGAAATAGATGTCCTTCTCCTAATGATAAAGGTAATCTGCATATTGGGCATAAATAGAGTGACTTTCTAATAAGACTTCTACTAATCTCCCAAGCTTCTCTATTTCTTTTCCAGCTATTAAATTTAGAACGGAATTTACATTTAGACATTATTTCTTAATTCTCTTTTTACCTTTATCTGACCTACCATCTCTATCTCTAGTTTGTAGATAGTAACTAAGTCCCCCACTTAATCCTGCTCCGATTCCAGCTCCTATAATTTTAGCTTTGTACCCTTTACCTTGAAGTTTTACTCCTGACTTATGTTGTTTGTAGTCTCTAGATAATCCAGTAGCTCCATAACCTACATAACTACCAGCAGCTCCCATTAGACCTATATGATTTAGGCTAATCTTTTTATTACCTACATTAGTTAGATATTTCTTATCATTTTCTTTAATAATTTCTTTATCTCTTTTACTTAAAAGTAGATTAGATTTAAAATTTGCATAGTTACCGGGAAAATAAAAATTAATCATACTATTTACGCTTCTTACCTTTATCTGAACGACCGTCTTTATCTTTTTTTACCAAATAGGCCTCTCTTACTATTAAGATAAGCAGCTCCACCTCCAATAGTAGCTCCTAATCCTAATGCACCTAACTGCTTAAATCCACCTGCCTTTCTAGTTAGTAGATGTCCTACTCCACCACCAATACCCGAAGATATAGCTATATTTCTAACTTTGTCTTCATAAGTAGGTTTTTTAAATCGTTTAGTACCTAACTTCTTATCAGGAAATTTAACAGAAACATATTCATCTTTAGCAAAGTTTATTTGACCTGGAAAATAGAAATTAATCATAGTTTTAAATTATCCATACCATAAAGGAATCTCACCGTCTAAAGCAATAGAACGATTCCAATGTCTGTCATCTCCAAAATTAACATCAATATTGTTCTTATTATTTTTATAACTACCTAAGACAGTAAAGTTTTGAGTAGCAGAAGTTCTTTTATATCCTAGCTCAGGGGTATTTGGAAGGATTAGTCTAGAAGCATTTTGCATTGCGTTATCTTCTGGAGCAGATACACCTGGAATATAGATGTTAGTGCCAATAAAGTAACTCTTAAGTAACTCCTTAGCTTTTTGGTAGATAGTAGAACCTAATCCTCCATCACCTCCTAGACTAGCTATCATTCCTTGGTCATATAAGGACATCATTAAGTCATTAATAACAAACCCTACTACTATTGGTTCTATTAGTGGAATATCTAAAGGATGTATTGGTAGAACGTACAACATCCTAAAGTAAGTATCTATAAGTGTCTCATTAGCTAAGATTAGTTCATGTACTAACTCTACATCTAAATTAGAAGATATAACTGACACATTATCTGAAGGTATTAGTGCCTCAGTAAATATATTAGCTCGTCTACCTAACCTTCTTTGAATTTTTTCTACTGTGCAATATTTATACATTACTTAAACACTCTTCCTAAACTAATAGCAGTATGCAACCACCTTCTACCTTCTTGAGCTACTTGAACTCCAGTCTTTACTCTATCTCTATCTTCTTTATGAGCTAATAGACCTGATTTCTTTGGTTTGAGTTTACGTTTGTACCTCTTTCTACCTTCTGCATTGGTCTTGCCAAACTCAGTAATAGTATAAGCAGAACTAAACTTACGGTACTTATTTCTTTTTTTACCTTTATCTTTTCTCATCTTACGGTGCAAAGCTACTCCACTTCCAACAACTAAAGCTGTAGCACCTACTATTCCTGCTGCTTTTAGAACTAATCCACTTCCTTTAGGTTTAAGTAGTTTACTAGGAGGTATTACTTTACTAACACCTGTTGATTTGTTTGAAGAAAAAGGAATTTCTGGTATTCCTAGTTCTCGATTTCTTTTATTTACTATTCCTAACTGACGGTCATCTAACTCAATATTCCAAGCAAAATCTGCATCTTGTATTTGACCCATAAAAGTAATTTTCATATTAGTCTTTTTTTCCTTCTATCTGTTTAAGCTCTTTATTGTATTGAATAAGATAGGGTTTAGCTATGTTATGGTAAAGAGCAGGGAACAATATTCCGAATATCACGTAACTAATCACAAGTAATCCTACTAAGTTTTTGAAGTTAATATTTTTACCGAGACTCAAAATATTGATATTTAATAAGTCGCTTAGTTCCGTAGATAGTTTAGACTGACTTTCTTTTACTTTATTAACATCTTCTCTAAGGTCTTTAACTTCATATTTGAGATTAGCTACTTCACTGAGAAGGTTGTTGCCGTTATTGTGAAAAATAGTATCGTTAAGTCGTTTCAGTTCTTCTTCTATCTTTCTAATAATTATCTCGGCTTTAATTAACCCCTCAGAGCTAGAAGTAAGAGGAGTATCTACAAGTTTTCTGAACACGTCATTATTAAAGTTAGTGTTAGTAGAGTAGAGAGTCTTTAACAGTAAGTCTGACCTTTCCTCCATTTCTATCAGTTTAGTAGCTAATAACGCTTCTTCACTTCTATCAATAATTGAAGATAAAACTCTTAAATCTCCGTCTCTAATAGCAAGTTTGTTAGACCATTTAGTATCTAGATGATTACCATCTTTTTTGCAGATTTTATAATTGCTAACTACTAACTCTACTTCATGGTTAAGTAACCTCTTAAGCTGTCCTTGCATTGCAATAGCATCTTCAGAATTAAGAAGACTTATATCTCTAATATTTTTACCAATAATAGAGTTGTCCCACCCTAATAGCTCTCTAGCCTGTTGATTCCAGCGAGAGATATTAAAGTTTCTATCCCATTCAATTTTTATAAGTAAGCTAGTATTAAAATTCTCTTCATCTAATAGAGCTAATTCAGCTAACCTACTAGACATTAACTCATCTTTAGTAATATCTCTTAAGTAGCTAATAGTTACGACAACATTTTCTCTTAAGATTCTACAAGTATGGTCTAAGACAGTTATATCTTTACCGGATTTACTTACTAATCTATATTTTTGGTAGAAAGATGCGGTTCCCTTATCTAAATAAGTAAGCAGTTCAGATTTAAAAGAACTAACATCATCTGAGTGAATTAAAGATATATAGGGTTTAGCTAGTATTTCTTGCTTTGTATATTCGAGAAGTCCAGCTAAATTATCAGAGATATCTTCAGGAACACTTTCTTTTGAACTAACCCACTGAATAAGAAATAAATAGTTTTCTTTAAATAAAGTGTTTTCTAATAAACTATCCGACTTTTGACTTCCAACTAAAATAATAAAATTGAGATATTTATAACCAAATAGAGTTAGAGATATCTCTTTTTCACTTCTCGGGTCTTTAACAGTAAAATCTTCAATATGTTCACCAGTTTCAAAAGTTCTATCTAAGAACTTATAAACCGATTCAGCATACATTGGCCCCTGAACGTTAATAAAGCTACTAATAGGTTTATCCAATCTATCAGTACGGTAGCTAGGGAGATAATACGTAATACTATCACTTATATATCGGTAATAATATTCATCCTCAATTTTTTCAAACAGTACACTAAATACAACCATTTCATTTTTTATACTTTGTTGTTAGGAATTGCGTCTTAGCAATGCTTTCTAGCGAATACCTGTACCTACTAAACCTACTGGCACTCCTCTTTCTGCACTTTCTCTAATATCGTCGTTAACTCTTGCTCGGCTGCCACTTACTCCTAAGAAACCAAATGTTCCTACAAGTAAAGCAGTAAAATCATCCTTACTCATTTGACCATCATAAATATAGTTAACAAGTGGCTGATAAACTACTGATAAATATAGAAGTAAAGAAAATAGAAATGTCTTTGTTAAATAAAGTGAGCGTCTCATAATAGTCTTTTTTATAAGTTTTTTATTTAGGTAAATGTAACCAATAATTTCCATCTCCTTCTACCGCCCCAACTTGAGCAATTAGAGAGTAAGAATACAAAGTCTCTTTTCCTGCTGTTGGAGTATGAATGTAACCGTTATGAGTAAACTCACCGTAAGGATCGTTAACTACAAATGCACCTCTACCATCATAAGCAGAATCATCATATCCAACTACTAATACAATGTGACTAGCTTCAGTTAAATAAGTACCTAAAATTACAGGAGCTTTAGTTACCGTATCTTTTAATTCTTGAGCAGTCCCAGAAGTTGTAAAATAATAGTTAACTCCATAAACTTTAAGAATAGCTACTATATCTTGACCAGAAAACCTATCATAACCCAAGTCAAGACACTTATTATAAAGTTGGTCAGGAGTTACTTTAACCTTATAAAAAGAAAGCAACATAGCAACACAAGTCAAGAAGCAAGAAGTATAAGGATGGTAGTGATTATCTATTTGGTAGTAATAATCAGTTTTCAATACATTCTTAGTAGATTTCTTTTTCTTATCTTCTATTACTTCAACGTGTTCCTTATAAATAAACCAAGTTCTAATACCTACTGGGCTGTCAGGAAAATTAATAGATAGTTTAACCTCGTAGTGAGCATCTTTCTCTTTTAAAATCTCAACTTCTATTTCTTTACCAGTATCTAACCAGTAGAGATATTTAGGTTGCAATTCAATAAAAGGAATAGGACGGCTTTTTAACGGAGTTCTATTGATAATTTTTAGTTTAGTCATATTTTTTATTTGTCTTTTTTATTTTTTAATTTATTTACTAACAATGTTCCGCCTAAGCCTACCCAGCTCCAATAACCCGCCGTCACCGCCACTTCCGCCGCGCATTTTAGCTTTATTAAAAACTTTTACTAGCTTGCTATCTAATTTAGGAGTGGAAGATGCGCTCTTAGGGTTACGAATACTATCAATAACTAGCTTTCCCATAGAATGACTAACAATTTTATCAGTTAAATTGAATTTATAACCATTTTTAAGACCCGTTTTTTTAAACTTATTAGCTATTAAGCCCGTTTGAGCCAATTCACTGCCTATTCCAGCTCCTACAGTTCCTAAACCAGCAGTAGCTAATAGTCCCCGACTTTTACGTTTCTTTTTATCTTTTCCTCGTGCGTAAAAAGAATCAGTAGAGCCAACAAATTTAATTTTTCTCATATTAATGTAGCTTTACTTGTGAAATACCCTTCATCCAACGTAACTTCTGCTGTATCCGGAAAAGTAGCTTTAGTCACATAATAAATAGACGAGTCTAGTTTTGGGTCTAGTTTTGACTGAATAGTCTCCTTTTCTACTAAACCTTTAGAGATTATCTTGTTAGGTTCAGTAACTATTGGAGATAAGCCGCTATAAGTACCGTAATTCCCAACACTAAAATTAGTAGTAGAAGTATTTGTAAAAACAGTAAAGTTAACGGATACTCCAACTCCCAATAAAGAAGGGTTATCTGTAGATTCTAAAGTGACTCCTAAAGGTAAATCGTCCGACCTTGGGACAATAGAACCTGAAAGAGGATTATCTTTCCATTCTCGATAAGTAGAGACTTTAATGCTCATGTTAGGTAAAAATTTCCTGTATCTGTATATTTAGATATATTAGTAGTAGTTTTGACTGAGATGTCTAATTCATAAACAATACTGTGAACTCTTTCAGAAAAATCTAAATCTCCAGAGCGATAAAAAGTAGCAATATCTGAACCGTTAATATATAAGATTGCTTGAATATCTGACTCTCTAATTAAAGGGAAGATAAAACTATTATTATCATATTGCTTAAGAACAAATCCCGTAAGTTGGTGAATTAGTTTAAAGGTCAAACCTATATTATTTATTTTAAAAGGTTCACTAGCATTAATATTTATTACTATCGGAATTGTGTCTTTAATCGAGTGACTTGAGTTTTTAAAGTAGATATAAGGTTTTTCTACTGTAGAGTCTCTAACTACTTGAAGAGTTGTAACTTTAGATTTGATTAGCATAACTAATAAAAATAAAAGTATAGTCCTTCTACCAAACTATACTTAATTAATAACTAAATTTAGTAGAAGTAGTATTACTCTTCAGTTGACCCGTATTTAAAGTGAAAGTCTGCCCAAGTCTTACCAAGAGGAGGTTTAACTCTAGTATTTAAATCTGCCATACTCTCATAAGGTCTGCTAGCAATAATTAAAGTTGCTGTCTTCTCTGCAATTCCTTTAATATTTTTAATATCTTCCAAAGAAGCAGTATTAATGTCTAACCTAGAAATAATAGTAGGAGTAGGCTCTACAAAATTAGAAACTAAAGGAGTTGGATTATCTTGAGTAGGATTTAGATGTCTGACTTCTTGTTCAGGATTAACAGATTTAGACACTGCAACATGAGTTTCTACATCTATTACTGTTACCAAAGTAGGGTCTTTAACTACTTTTGCAGGTAAATCTCCCTCATCATAAGGAGTGGTTCTAGCCCAATGAAGGTTGCCACTAGGGTCTCGAACTGTTTTATGTAAAATATATTTTTTCATAGTTAGTTCATTGTCTGAGCCATTAACAGTTTAGGATTCATAACGATAGGAATAAAACTAGCAATAGTAGTTACAACATCGTTTTCTGGGTCAGTATTTTCGCTACGTATCTTTAAATAGATACCTGCTTTAGGATTAGGAACATCTTTACTTGTACCTCCACCCATAATATTAGTCTTAGACTCCATAGTTGGCCCAATAGCAGAGATACCCATGTTCTCCTTCATAAAGACAATCCGGTTATCGTTAAGATAATTAACAGTAACCATTTCACCATTGGGAAGTTCTTCTTGATATTTCTCACCAAAAATAGTAACTTTAGGTAGCTCACGACGTTCTAATAGTGTCTTAGCCATATCAGTAGAAACAAGACCAATTTCAGAAGTAGTCATTGCTCTAGCAGCATCTTTTGTACTTTTCTGGTCTAAGAAATGATTCCATAGTTTACGGCTCATTACAATCTCATCTGGCATAAAACCATTTGTATCGTAATATAAGTCTACTAATGTCTGAATGTTGCGAAGACCTTGAGCATTGTTGTAGTCACTCCAGCGGTTAAGAGTAGGTTCAACAGTATTTCCAGTAGCAATGAGGGGAACAGGGAAATGGTTGTAAGGTGCGTCTGCCTTCTTATAATCAATCTCAAATTTAGCTCCAGTAGCCATATCTTCAATAGATAATGCTCCGGTACTAGCAGCTTGCCACTTCATCATATCCATCCGGTCAACCATTCCATCTAATAGATGTTGAACGTCACCAAACAAAGTAGTAGCCAAATCGTTATTAGCTCCTCGTTGAACAGTTCCATCTGGCTTGTGAATAGTTTGGATATTACGCCACATATAATTAGCTAATTTATAAGCTTCATATAAGTCCCACATATCGTGTTCGTCATATCTGCGTCTTTGAGCTAGCTTAACCAATTGAGCTGCTACTTTTTCAAAGCTACCATGAGAAGTAACTGGGATTTCAGCACCCCAAGCAACTACTCTTGCAGCAGGAGCAACTCTACTTGTCAGCATTCCCATAAAGTTCCTCGTCTCAAATGTTTGAGTAGGGAAATACTTATCTATCAGCTTATCTCGTTTTAAGAGGTGGCTTTCTGTTTCGTCAACCAAAGCGTTTAATTGCTTGTTGATAAAAGGTTCATTGAAAAATGATGCTACGTAACTCATATTTTTATCTATTTATTGTTTGTTATTAAGACCACACATCGCGAGCTTCGAGGTCAGGACATTCATACATTAGGTTATTGTCGTAGTAAGGTAGATGCCTCTTGTACAAATAAGCTTTATCTACAATTCCAAGAATCTGACCAGTAACCCCACCAGGAGTAAAATCAATTGAGTGAGGAAATACTCCTAGAACCTCATCTTGAGGAACCCCAATAGAAGAACCTACAGGTAAAGTACCTACAACCGCACTACCTAAAACAATTTCTTCTGTTAAAGGGTCAATAGAACTTACAGTACCTATAGGAACAGTATTTGCAGCCGTAGTAGTAACAGTAGAACCTAAAGTACCTGAAGGAGTAAAAGTAATCAAAGGACGACCAGCAGGAGAATAGGCATATAAGTTAGCTCCAGCATTTACAAATTCCAAATCTTTATTAAGAGAAGGGATACGATTAAATTCTGCTGCTAAGATTGCCGCTGCTTCAGTTGCATTAGCTGCCCCAACAGGAGTAAATTTAAAAGTCTGATTGTTGTAAGTAATCCCAGCTTCCCCTACCCCAGAGACGGTTAGCATTGCTGAAGGGTTAAGAATCTCCAATACATCTCCTTGAACAAAACAGTAAGGATTAGCTACTTTAATTCGATTAGCACTTGTAGGAGCAGTTACTCTAGCACGTGGAAGAAATCTCCATTCTCCATTCTTTTTAGAAACAAACATCCCTTCAGGTAAAGCATATTTACCATCTTTGTTTCGACTAATGTATTTGTTATTTAACGAGACGTGATAAGGAACTCGAATACCACGTGGGTAAACAATAATTGCCTTATCCGCTGTAACTTTGCCGTATCTTGTAAACATGTCTATTTCTCTCTATTAATTATTTAAAACGACGAAAAGCAGGATTTTCTTTTAATTTCTCAATCTGTAATCTAGCTAATTCATCTTCTGCACTATTAGCCGGAGTAATATCTTCAGTAACATAAGAGCTGAAATTAACTCTTTCACCACACTCTTCATCTGCTTTGAGAGAGAAAAGAACTGCATAAAGTTGAGTTGCTAAATCTACTTTGTTTGCGTTAGCTGTTTGAGAAAATGCTGCTACTCTATCTTCATCTTTATCAAAGGAACCTAAAAGCAAATCGTATTTAGCACGAGATAACCAACGTTCCTCAAGTCCTTGTTTAGCAAATTCTGCAATAGAGCTAAGCTTTTGTTTGAGGGCATTTGTACGTTCAATGTCTGCCATCTTAAACTCTAACTCTTGAACTCGTGGGTCAACTGCTGAGTAATTAGCTTCGGGTTCATCTTCTTCATCCAAATCTTCATCTAATTCTTCATCGTCGTCTTCCTCGTAGTCCACATCTCCTTCTTTTAGTTCTTCTTCAGTAGTATCACCACGTTCCAAAGCACCCATTAGTTGAAGACCTAAAGCAGCTTCCGGGTCAGTAGCAGTTTCTTCAAACATTCCGTTAAGAATATCGATAAACTCCGGGGAAGCTTCTAACTTACCAGCTAAGAAATCTTCTAGTTCATCTTCATCAATTTCTGTAGCATCTAGAATATCCTGAAAAGCCTCATCTCGGTCTTCGTAATGCTTATCAATTAAGTCCATTACTGCTGGAACTAAATAGAGACTTGCTGTACTAAAATTTGCGTAATTTGTTTTCATAGAATAGTTTTGTTCTTCTTCAGTATCATATTCACTAAAATCATCTAAATTGTCTTTTGTGAGTCCTCTCAATTCAGCTAAAGCTAATTCAAGTTCAGCTAACGTCTGAGTTTTTAAATCTATTAACTCATCTTCAGAAATCTCTTCGTTTGTATAAGCTTCTTCTAAAGAGTCAATTGTCTCACTGTAAAGATTTACATATTCGATTTCTTGTTCTTTTACAGTCATTATTTTTTCACTTTTTTAAGTAGTCCGTAAGCAGTTCCCGCACCTAAACCACCTACAATAGCAGCTCTTTGAATAGTAGGAGCTTTCTTGTTCTTATTTTTCTTTAACTTACCTTTAGAAAGAATAGGAACTTTAGCATCTGACTCTCCTGCTATGTAACTAGCTCCATAACCTAAAGTAGCTCCAGAACTAGCACCTCTTGCTGCATTTAATAATCGCGGTTTAATTGCCATAAGAACCTACTCTCTCTTTAGTAAATTACTTTTTAGACTTCAGTTTACGATAGGCACCGTAACCAACAGCTCCTAATGCACCAGCGGCAGCTAAACCAAGACCTACTTTATTCTTCATAGCAAACCTTCCAGCTTTCTTGAGAGCTACACCTGTTTTAGTAGCTTTCTTCTTTACTATTGCAGTTTTTTGGTCAGCAGGTAAAGCACCCATTCCGGCTCTACCAGACTTAATTCTGTTGCTTAAAGTATTAGCACCAATCGCCCGTTCCCCTACTGCACCATAACTTTTAGTACCTGTAGAATTTCCTGTGGGAGTTGTTGCTCCTGTAAAAGGATTAGCTCTCATTTCAGGAGTTCTAGTGCCTTTTGTTTTAGTACGTTTTACTGCAAAATCTGCGTAATTCAATCCGTTGTTACCGTAATTAGAGTTTAGAAATTTCATATTTTTATTAAACCTTTACTTTTGAATTAGTTGTTTTGAAACCGAACTTTTGTCTTTGTCTAAGATTTTTAGCAATCTGACCGTTAGTAGCTTTAGGAGGTAATTTAGCAGTTGGCCCACCAGTAATAGTTCTACCTACTTTAGCAACTGTACTGCCTAAAGACTTAAATTTACCTCTAGTAGCATTTCCAATCTTGCTAGCAAACTGACTTCCAATCTGACCTACTGATTTACCAGTAACATTTCTATTTCTAAGTTGTTTAAATGCTCCAGAAATAGCTTGTCGATAACCAAATTCAGCAGTGTAGCCTTGTCCAGTATAGAACATTACTATATCATTAGAAGAACTAAATCTTCGAGCAGGGGCAGTAGGTCTAGCAGCAGTAACCGGAGAAGTAGGTTGAGTTTCTTCTTCAGGTGGCATACCTAAAAACATATCTCCTAATCTAACACTTAAATCTTCAATAGCAGCTTGAATAACTTCTGAAGGGTCTTGAATTCCCATTGAAGCCATTTCTTCTTCATCTATTTCATTAGCACTTTCTATTACTTCTAGAAATGCAGTAAAGACTTTAAGAGCTTCTTCCCTTTGCTGTTCTATTGTTTGAGAGGCACTCATTGCTTCATCAATAGATAATGCGTAGTTACTCTCTTTAGGCAATAATAGATAATTTTTCTTGTTTCGTTTCATGTTGCCTTTTCTTTGATTTTGATTCTGGTAGCTAAACAAAGTAGCGTTAGCAATAGCAGGTAAAGCAACCAATGAAAGTTCTTTAATAGAAAAAGAATCTAAGTCAATGCCTGCACTTACAGATTTAGCTAAACCTTGATTCATCTTCTCAATAATTTCAGAAGATTTAATCTTTACATCATTTACAAATACTCCAATTCTTCCTAATAAATGTTTTAGTTTTGGATTGCCTTTAGTATAATCCTCAGTAATAACTTTGGCTTCTAAAGGACTTTCAATAAACCCAACTACATTATTAACATTTTTTTGATGTTCTGTAAGAACTGGAATTCCCAACTCAGTAGTTTCAAAGTGCTTGTTAGTATTTTCTACTAACTTAATAACTTTATCTGGTGGGAAATCATGAGCAACTTTTCTACTATCTACATGAGGACTTTCATCAGTAGTAGAGTAAAATATCAGACCTTTTTTAATAGTTTCGTTTGCGGTATCTTTTAGAGGTAACGCATTAAAATGGATTGTTGTCATAGTTTCTTTATATCATTTAATTTCATGCTACTATATTTTTATACTTTGGTAATTCTTATAGAGAATAATGTCTCATCTAAATATAAACGAAAGATTTGGTAACAAGTTAAAAGAATATCGCTACAAACACAATATGTCTCAATATGCTTTAGGAAAATTGCTTAGCTATACTCAAGCAGAAATATCTAAAGTAGAAAACGGAAAAAGAGATATCAGTATTAGTAAGTTTGTCTATATTAAAACTGTTTTAGATTTAATAGATTTTAGTATTTAACTTTTAACTAAAAACTTTTCTAATAATTCTAATGTTCTTTTAGAAGTTGGGGTTTGACCGTTCATGTATGCGGGTAAAAAATGAGCATGAACTTTAGTTAAATTCTCGGGTGTATATTCAGGTCGTTTATTCTGTTTGATAGCTTCTGCAATATCATTCTGCCTCATTAATTCACGATACTCCTTACCTGCTCCTGGGCCAAGGACAATATTATTTCTTTCTAGTGAAGGAATGGCTATTCTCCCATCTCTAACAGGTATAGCTTGAGCAAACATATCATCACTATGAATAAGTTTCATAGTAGGAACAATCTCATCTACTATCCCATAATCAGGACTTCCCATAGAAAATACCTTCATAAGTTTCTTATCTACTCCTGCTGCATCTAATATGTGAGGAATATCTCTTCCTTGAAAACCTCCTGCACTATGAGTAATTAAATTAATAGGTTTAGTAGGATTAAGTTTGTGCCATTTATAAATTTCTTTAGCCATTAACGCAGAATCCATATTGTACCCTTGAACAGCAGCTTTATCAAAAGCATCAATAATCTTTTGAGCTTCTCCTAAAGGTGAACGACCTACTACTTGAACGTTGTGATACAAAGGAATAAACTCATGTGTTTTATCTAATTTTTGACTTCGAGTAACCATTTTTGTAGTTCTCATTAGTTTTTCTCCAGAAACAACCGCTCTATCTTCTAGTCCACCTAAAAAGAAAGTAAGAGATTCTTTACTGTCTTCTATCTTCCTAGGTGCAATATATGCTTTAGCTTCTTTAGGTAACTTCATATCTAATGGGAAGTTATTAGAGCCAATATCTTTTCCAAACTTAACTAGATTCTTGTTATACCTCAACTTAACTACAGCAGCTCCAGCCAGTCCTACTCCTAATATGCCTCCTAGTGTAGCTAAACTTCCAACAGCAACTTTCTTAGCTAAATCATTTTTGACGTTAACTTCTTGATTTCTGTCAAATGCTCTAACTACTTTACCGTTTCTAACAAAGCTCTTTACTTTTACATCTTTTTTAGTCTTTTGTACTTGACCTGCAAACGTAATAAACGTATCTCTTATCTCCATAGAACAAAGTCTCTTATATCTGGTAATAACAATATCTTCTCAGACATCTCTTTACTTATAATACTATCATCTCCGTATTGAGAGAACTTAATAGAACTATCTGCTATACTCACATCAAAGTTACTTAGCTTAGATAACATCTCTTCAGTTTCTTCTAAGTAAGATTGGTAGGTATTCCTAATTGTCACTACATTACTTACTTCTTCGTATTTCTTCTTGATGTCTGCTAGTTGTTTTTTATCCCACAGACCTCGACTGTAAGAATAACCACTATCTACCTTACTCTGAATCTCTGACCTATATAAGTTAACAAAGTTATCTAACTCAGTATCATTACTAGGTAATTTCCCTAACTCTTCGGATATAACCTTCTGCTGCTCTATTACTTTCTTTATATAAGTCTCTTGAGTATCTATTAGAAGTGTCCTATCTACATTACTTCCACTACTAAGTCTAGATGTACTAATAGACCGAATAGTTTCTTTAGTAGTAGATAAGTTATTGAGCTCTCTCTTTACTTCATCTATATTACTTACTACTTTATCTAATGTCCTGATATTAGGAACAGTTAAGGTACTTGTTTCTAATGTCCTGTACTTATTAACTAATTCAGTAGCTTTCTGTCTAGTATCTATTCCATCTAGTGTAGAATCTAATACCTTACTCTCAATACTTACTTTATCTAATAATCCTTTCTTCTCTAATGCAAGGTTATCACGTATATTTTTTAGCTGAGCATTAGTAAAGGTCAAAGCATTTCTACTTCTAACACTACTTAACGCATCTTCTAAACTTACATTAGAAGGTAAGCTATCTCTATTTCGTAATATCTGTCTATTAGCATCAACTGATATCTGTGACTGAACATTATTTACTGTACTCTTAAGGTTACGTGTACTACTTAGATGTTTAGTCATAAGGTTGTTATATTTATCTCTTGCAGTTATATAGGACTTATAAGTAGCTTGTCTAGTCTCTAATGGAACTGACTTGTCATACATAATACTTCTCAACCTATAATACTCATCTCTTGCAGTAATAACGGGTCTTAAGTCCTGAACATACTCAGGTATTTCATCTACTACTTGGTTAAATGTCTGCTTCTTAGTAGATAAGGTTACATAAGGCTTATTGCTAACTACTTCATCTATATCATCTACTACCTCTACTACTTCAGGTTCTATATTGGTAGGTAATTTCAGAGGTATGCGTAAGAGAGTCTTAGTAGTATCTTCTACTGCTTTAAAAGCCTCATTACTAACATCTAAAACTTCTTTAGTATCTTGTATCTGTTTTTCCGTGAGTTTAAGAGGTAATTTAACTATTGGCCTACCTAATACATTATTAACTGCATTACTAACATTAGTAGTAACATTCTGAACTACTTCCTTTACCCCTTCTACTATCTTAGGTACTCGTATCTTATTTCTACCAAATTTACTGTAAGCTAGATAAGCTCCTGCGACTGATAGCAATCCAACTCCAGATAATATAAGAGAGTCATCAATGCTAGGTACTAACCCTGTCTTTCCACCTTCATCATCTACTCCAACTAAATAACACCAACAAGAGACATGAAAAGGAGGAGCAATAGAGTATTTACCTTCTACTTCTCCGTATTTAGTAGATACTTTATCTTGATATAAGGACTTGATATCTAATGGAGGTTCCTTTGCTCTACCTACACAATGAGCGCATAAGATAGGCATATATTGTTCGCTGTTCTTAGCTCTATAAGCTTTAGGAATATTTCCAAAACTAGATAAAGCTCTTTGCCTATTAACTACATTCTCAGCTTCATTAGTTATCTTTACTCGTGTATAACCTAATTCTTCTAGTTTCTTGAGACGACCAATGTTATAAGCTACTGATATCTCAGTTTCAGCTATTCTCTTTATTCTATTTAAATTAGTGTTATCTACTAACAAACTCTCTAATTCTTCTCTTGTCCTGTACTTATTAGCTTTATTATCCCAAGCACCTTCAACATATTCACTTCCTTTCTTAGCAGGATGAGTCTCTCTATATTTAATAGAATCAACAATAGGTTTAATAGAGTTGCTGTACTTAGTTACTTTATTATTTAACTCACTTACCAACTGATTAACTAAGTCTTCAAATAGAGTACCTTTACTACTTCTCTTAATGTTAGTTAGTTCTTTCTTACTAGATTCCCTACTAATGTACTCATAGACAGACTTGTCGCTTTTACCTAGATTACTAATCAATGACTTTAGGTTATCTGCTGCGTTTCGGTCTTTAGTAGATAACTTGTCCTTACTTCTAATGAGACTCTTAATTCTAGCTTGTTCATCTTTGTTACTTCTGCTAGTAGTAGACTTAGTTAATGAGTCAAATAAAGTGGATTCTCTATTACTAGGTCTTATACCTTCATTACTTCCAAAATACCTTTTAATAGAATCTACAATACCTCTCTTGTAACCACCTGCAAAACTTTTACCTAATAGTAAAGTCCTCTTATTCTGGTAGATAGTTCCAAAGTCACTTGAGTTAAGAATATCTATACTATCTTCTTTACTAGATGTAGTTGTACTTGACTTACTTACCTCATCTATCTTTACTTCCATTACTCGAATAGTTTCTTGCAAATCACGAATTCTAACCGCAATAGATCTAAACTGTTTAGGTACTGAGTTAGGCTTCTTCTCATTAACTTGTCCTAAGAACTGCTGAAGCTCATTACTATAGTTCTTAAGAGTATTTCTAATGTCTCTTATACTATCTTCCTCAGGAGTACCCTTACTTAATTCAGTATTTAACCTCTTCTGCTCTCTTATTACCTTCTTATTAATACTTTGTAGTCTTCTCTTCTCTTCATTTAGTTCTACTATCTTCTGAGCGGGATTATCGTTAGCAGCAAAAGTAATTAAACTATTTTCCTTACTAAACTTGCTGGACTTCCTCTTCTCATCGTTAATACAATCTTTCTGACCTAATAGCCAGTGATAGTTCCATAACTCATCTAATTGGTTCTTTACTAATAGAGCAGGAGAAGATAAATTCTTTTCTATATCAGATATTACTGACTTATCTAACTCATCTAACTTCTTCTTATAAGGAGTAAGAAATATCTTATTGAAGTCATATAGTTTATCTTCTACTCTACTAACAAAGTCTTCAACGTATTTTGTATTGAGACTAGAGAAAGATTTCTTATTATCAGCTTTTTTTATCAATCTAGTTGTCATATATAAATTTACTAACTATAATGTTGAGTATAATGTTTTTTTGATTTGCAAGAGAATGAATTTTCAGAAAGTTACAAAAGAAGAATTGGTAGAACGAGTCAGAGATGAAGTTAAAAGCCGAGGAGGTACTTTACTGTCCAAAGTCTTAACTGCTAAGATTTTTGATATTGTATTTGAAGTAGTAGTTTCCTTTATCGAAGAAGGTAAAGAAGTTACAATGCCTGGTCTTGGTGTCTTAGGTCATAAAACTGTCCCAACTACTAAACGCCGAGATATTGGTAGAAACAGCTTTATTACAGTAGAAGGCTATTACCGTCCAAAATTAAGACTGAATGATGCTTTACGTAAGAGATGTATTAATAGAAAATATACCTTTAACGAACCTCAAGTAAGGACAATAGATTAGTAGAAAATAGAACGTCCAGTTGACCTAGCAAAGTCTGAACTAGGACTTCTACTACCGAAAATAGAACGAGAAGCAGAGGAAGTATCAGCAAAGATATTTCTTCTTTCTTTTATGTGTTCGGGAACTTCCATCATCACCTCAGTAGTATCCACAACTCTTTCATTTCTTTCTAACCAAAGTATTCCGTAGCAGAAAGCATCCATCACGTCATCGTTGCGACAAAGTGGAAAAGTAGTTAATTGGTCTTTAAGAGTAACTATCTTCTCGCAAGCTTCTTTAGTAGGGAAATATACCTTGCCATCTCGAAATGCAGGAATAGTAGCTTTAAGTCTAGCTTCTTTTTGGTTGCCGTAATCTTTAGGTTCAAGAGCAATAAAACCAGGGTATTCTTTGGATAAGGTAGCTACTAGAGCAGGCCCCATACTTTTCTTTTCTACTAACTTGTGTCGGCAATTTGGATATTTAGTTAGAAGATTTTTTACTTCTAGTAGTTGGTCTTCAAATCTAAGTTTCTTTTCTACTACATCTACTACATAATACTTATTCTCATAAATACCAAAGACTACAATTCCGGTATAACAAGCATCATCCTCGACTGATTCAGCTAAATCTGCTGCTAAAACATAAGATTCATAAGGTGGAGAATGAACATACTCTTTAAAATGTTTGGAATTAATTACATTACCACCAGTACCTTTTACGTTTTGTTGGCATTGTCTTTCAAATTCCAAACCTCCCATTTCTTTTTCGAGTTGAACTACGTCATCAGAACTAAGTAACTCTGGTACAAGTATTTCTCCTGGTTTTTTTCTCCAATCTTTAAAACCTAATTTAGTATGGCTTTCAGAAACACCAGTAAATAGAAGAGGTAAAACTAATCTATCAAATCCACCTAGTTCTTCTAAAAACCCAGAACAGTCATCTTCAGCTAGTTTCTGCTGAATAAGAATAATAACTTTTTCACCTGTTCTATTTAAACGGTTGACTAAAGTATTTTGAATAACGTAATTAGTATTAGTTTTTACTAAAGTAGAAGAAGCATCTTTAGCTTTTAATGGGTCATCGAGTATTATTACATCAACTCCCATACCAGTAATAGAGCCGTCCATACCTGCTGTATATCTAAAACCCCCGTAATTGTTCTCGTAGTAAGTTTTAGTATTTTCTTTTTTACTCAGTTTAATTGGGTTTTCGGCTAACTCTTCAATAGTGCTTTGAACTAACTGATAGTATTCATGCTGTACTAAATTTCTATTAAGTCCGGAACATTTAAGAGCTAATTTCTCAGCATAGCTAATATACATAAACTTTAGATGAGGCTTCTTTAACCACCAGTAAGCAGGAAAATAAGTCCCTGTCAATAAAGTTTTCATTGTTCTAGGACTAATGTTAATTATGAGCCTTTTAATCTGTCCAGCTATTATAGCTTCAAGATGTTCACTTAAAGCTTGAGCTAATCTACTATCTCTAAACTCAGTAGTTTCTACGTGGTCAAATCCTACTTTAAGAAATTGGTAAAGAGAATTAGAAGCATTGAGATATTTCTGTTGGTTTAGTAAGAACTCTATTTGTTCTTCAATTGATTGAAGTTTGCGCTCTATCTTTCTGTTATTTTTAGTCATTATTTTGTTAGAATGTTATTTACTTCCTTTATACTACACTAAAAGAAATGATTACAAAAGACAATCGAGGAATTACAGCTTGTACTTTAGCTACTTGTTGTTTAACACTCAAGAAACAAACCGACCCAAATCAACTTACATTCTTTAACGAAAAAGATGAAAAGTTAACTTGTTCTGTATCTGAGCTAGAAGAAATGTTTTTCTATTTACAACGTGAAGGAGTAGTTAAATATGAAGGTGAGATAGGGACAGTAGAACCTAAACTTTAAAGTTACTTGTTATAATGTTGAAAGAATCTCTACTTAAACGGGGATTTTATTTTTTCTCTCAGTAAAAAAATAAATGACTAACTCAGACTTTGAAATCTACTTAATGAAAGCTTTAGATGCTCCCTTGGGTCAAGCAGTAGTAAGATGGAATGCTAAAAACTTATGGGAGAAGCTTTCTCGACAAGTCTATGAGAAATACGGTAATCGGTTAACGACTCCTACTCATTATTGCGAATCTGATAATCCTTTTACTATTCATTTTACTTGGGATGATAAAAAAGGCAATGTCTTAGAATGTTCAACAAATGAAGGGACAGAAATATATGTTTGTTTCAATAAAGATATGTACTACAAAGACAGGTCAGACATATTAAAACTACATATTCAAGATTGGAAGGAATTGTTGTATTTACCAGAATTAAAAATGTCAGATAGGTTAATGGAAGTGTTTTATTTATACTTTTTGAGGAAATAACAATGGTCACTGATTACCAACTGAATCGAAGAGAACGAATGAACGAATATCTAGATTCTCTTAAAGAAGAAGTAATTCAGGTTAATGGAGATGAATCAGTTATTTGGCTAGCTAAAGACTTTCTAATTCTACTGATTAACAAACTAGCTCAACGGAGTTTAGTATTGGAAGTTCCTGATTGTTGTCCTAATAATGGAAGTCAAGGAGATTTTAATATCTTTTTCACTTGGGATAGAAACGAACATTACTTAGAGTGCGAAATATTAAATAGTGGGGGGATTGAATTCTATTATCGAAATAGATTAGATAAAAATACTTTAGGTTGGGAGGAAGATTATAGTGATTCCGGTCAACCACTTTCTAGTGAATTAATAGAAAAACTATCTTTATTTGTGGAATAAAAACAATGAATAAAAAATATTTAGTTGACGTTACCGACTTATCTCCTAATAGCTTTGACCCTAAAAATCTATTTGATAAAGATAAAGTAAATTTCAAAGACTATCCTAACTCTCCCTTTTCATCTTCTTTTACTCCACCTCCTCAAAAAGAATCATTTCCTTGGGAGTTACTTCTATTAGCCACTTTTGTAACTCTAATGATTAGTCCAGATTTAAGGAACAGTATTAACTTCGATTACTCCCCTAGTTATCAATCAGAACAACTTCTTAATCCCGAGTTAAAACCTAATACACTACCACTAAAACGTTAATTAATATGTCACCTTTAGGGTTTGCTCCTCACTATTATGCTTTTCTTTGTTATTACTGGGTTGATGGTAATCTAACTGAACCAATCTGGTATCGCAATCCTCTGAATAATAAACTTTTAGTATATACAGATAGATGGACAGCCCTGAAGGTAGCAGATGAATTAAGCTCACATTCTACTCTTATAGTAGTTAATGAGTATTGGCCAGAAGAAATAGATAATTATCAAATAACGGATGATTAAACCATGAACACTTATTCAATTCTATTAACAGATTCTAGAGGAACTAAGTTAGCTTCTAATGAGAAAGGGTATCCTCTTAGGTTTGCTAGTAAAAATAAAGCAGAATTATTAGCCTGCAAATTAACAAATCTATACTACTTAATACAAGTTATCCCTCATCAATTAACTGTAAGAGATACTAATTATATTTTCTTGGATGATTCTGTAGATATTTCAGAGATTGAATTATTAGAATAATGTACTGGATAATTCACTATACTGACACTCTACTAAATGGAAAAAAAAACTTGGTTGGGATGTTGTAAGAGAAGAAGCAACTAATCTAATAGCTCTATTTACTAAGAAAGAAGTAGCTGAAAAAGAAGCTAATAATCTTAGTAGAGAATCTAGAATGACTCAAGTTATACCGTTAGAGCTAACTTACTTGGACAAGAACTACTTCATAATAGTAGATAAATAGTTCGTGACGGACAATGTTCAATAAAGATGGTAGATTCGGTTATACGTTCTGGGTGCTTCTACTAAATAACGATTATATAAGAGATATAGAAACCGGATTAGTTTTAGTTTATAAAGAAAAAGAAAATGCTGATTGGGAAGCTAAATACTACAAAGAATGTAGGAATTTAGACGTTGAAGCAGCAGAGCTTACAGATTTTAGTATTAATTATTTAATATGTGACTTTTGAATATGATAACGAATCAATGTACTAACGAAGAAACTAATAAAGTATTTGAAGGAATAAATATTTTACTCAAGTATTATCCAGATGCAAGTATTGGAGCAGATTATAGAGAGATTTATTTTGGAGATTCTTTAGAAAACGACATAGCTGATTATTGTGATGATACTGATAGTTACAGTTACTACTTAAGTAAGTTTTCTGGTGAAGACTTAGGAAAGTTATCTAAATTAGATTGGTATATAAATAAAAACAATCATCGTTGGACAATAAACACATGAAAATACAAATAGTTTCTGATTTACATTTAGAATTTCTTAACACAGACCAAGTAGAAGAATTAGCAGATAGAATCTCTTACAACACTCGGGCTGAGACACTTATATTAGCAGGAGACATCTGTAGTTGGAGTGAGAAAAGAATTAAGAACTTATACTTGTTCTTAGATATTTTAGTAGACAGATATCACGAAATTATATATGTATTAGGAAACCACGAATATTACGGTAGTTCTTACAATGAAGTCAAATTCTTTAAATGGAAAGTAGAAAGGAATAGACCTAATTTATTTATACTTGAAAATCAATATCAAGTAACTGAAAGCAGTATAAATGAAAGTGATAGTGTAACTGTTTATGGAACTACTCTTTGGTTTGAGGAAACAGTAGAAGCACAACTACTTAAATACAACTTAAACGATTACAGATGTATCCAAGACTTTGACCCAGATGCTTGGAGTAGAAAAGCTATTCAATTTATTAAAAACATACCTGACGATGAAAGCAAGAAAGTTCTAATTACTCATCACGTTCCTCATAGTAGATTTATCTCTGAGAAATATGTTGGTAACGATATGAATTGTTTTTATTTAAATGAAATTGGAAAATATCTGGATAAATTCAATTTAGTTATTTTCGGACATTCTCATGAAAGCGTTGACTATCAATTTTCAGATAGATGTAGAGCAATATCCAATCCAAGAGGTTACTTAGATTCTCCAAATAAAGGGTCAAATGATAAATTTCAATATCAATTAATAGTAGAGGTTTAGTAATGCACAAATACTTAGTTCAAACACATCGTTCTGATCATTTCAATGCAGATATCTTAGTTACTGTACTAGAAGTTCTTCAATTAGTAGAATCTGACTATGGAACAATAGTAGTTCTTAAACATGATAGTGGTGATGGTTGGAATATAAGCCCTTATTTCTTAGATGAAGTGTTAAAAGATGGTTATAAATTCTCTGATAACGAAAAATACAAAAAATATCTTACTTGGGAGAAAGGTTAATGAGTAAACTGATAAAAATTTTTAAACAATTAACTCTAATTGAATGGATAGCAATAGCTCTCGTTTTTACTTCAGCTATTATCCAAACTTGGTTTCTCTACTGGTTGATTACTTCAATACTTTCACTCCTTTAAAACAATGACAAATAATAGAGAATTAACTTCTGAAGATCTAGGAGTAATAAATTTCTCTGATTTTACAGAAGAACAATTGAAGAGTATAGAAGAAAGTCATAAGAAGTGGGTTGAGTCCGGTTGCTGGATTCCTGAACAACTCTACACTGAAAAATATCTTGATGAAGAAGATAGTCCTAAATTTCCATTAGTAGATAGATTTGTAATTTTAAGAGAGAAGTAAACAAAACTATGACAAAATATACTGCTGAAGAATTCTTTACTCAAGGTTCAGGAAACGTAGTTCTTTGTGGTTCTACTAAATACTTTTTCCAAGCTATGAGATGTAATAAACTTCTTACTTTTAAGAACTGGATAGTGACAATGTGTGGTAGTTGGGGACATTCCTTTGATTTATATGACACAGACAATCTATCCCGAGATTATAGCCAAGTCAAATTACTTCACTTCTATAAAATATATGAATCCAACGCAGCAGTAATAGTCACAGATGAAACTAACTACATTGGTGATTCTACTAAGAAAGAAATTGAGTTTATTGAAAAGTTAGGAATTCCTTATTTCTGGTTTAATGGTAAAGAGTTTACGGGTACTACTAATGTTGTTCCTAAAGATAATTTGAGTAGCTATTTACCAATCATGGAAGATATTAATGGAAAGAAGTTTGAAGTTTAATTACAAGTGCGTCTACTAATCTTACATCAAACTAAAAGGATAAATAAAATTATGCAATTTGAGTATAACGACTATATTTTGATTATTGAAGAAATAGTAGAAATTGACCAAGCTAATCATTATCGAGCTACTTGTTCTGAACTAAACTATTATTCATCCGGATTTTGGAATACTAATTTGGAAACAGTAAAGAATAATTTTAAGAAAGAAGTAGATAGAAAGACTAAATAGAGATAAATAGTAGATAAAAGAAAAAGAGGTAGTAGAATAACATCTATCACCTCTTCTTTATTTACTACCTTCAGTTAGTTAGTAATAATTTCCCAACACCTAACTACATTATTATTATCACAACTCTTTATCCAACCTAAATCTTTTAATAACGTCTCCTCTTCTTCAGTTAAAGTTAACGAGCTATTATAATCTTCTCTATTAACAAATAAAGTAGGCTCTCCATAAGCACTTGTACTAATAATAGCTTTAGGGTTGCTCTTTAGAATTAATAGAATACCGTTAACTATATTAAAACTTTTACTGTCTTCTATTTTTATATCTATTAATTCCATCAGTTATTTTCTTTTACCTCTTTATTAGGTAGATTATCCTCAATGAACTTATTATATTCTTCTAATAAACTAATCGGGTAACTACCAAACTCCATTTGATTACCTTCATTATCAGATGAACCAGCTATGAAATAATGTGCTTCTTTGACAAATAGTCCAGAACCATATTCACTATTACTCAAAGCTTCTAACGTTAGTCTCTTCAACTCTTCAAATTTCTCATTAATCATTAGTCATTTCCTCAATTCATTATCTCTATAATAACACAAGATAGTAAAGAGTAATCTCATGCTACAATTAAAACAACTTAGTGAGTAAAAACAATGCCAAACCTTTCTATAATCCAAAGCTTCTTACCTTCTGCTGAAGAACAAGTAGAGTTATTAGAGGAACTACTTAGATTTAGTAATGAAAAAGAATTGATGAACTTTAAAGATACTAATTGGTACAGCTATAATTGGTTAACTAGCAGGGAAGGTATTGAATACAAAGATATTACAAAAGGAGGTCTAATAACTAGATTAGATAAATATCAATATTCTGAAGAAAACATCTTAGTAAAAGAATATATAAGATTCATGAGTGAAAATGTATTGTATAAACTAGCTTTAGGTATAATTACTCAGTGTAGAGAATACAATACAACAGAAGTATCTATTTTCAAACCAGAAGCTTTACTAGATATATTTGGACAAACTTATATTTATATATTTGGACAAACTTATATTTCAGTTAGACAAGAAGGTGAAGATATTGAATTAATAGGTGTAGTAGCTATTTATTTCAATAACTAAAGAGGATAAATCAAATGAACTTAGATAATCAACTTCCATCTCCTAGCGAACAACTAAATCTACTCAAACAACGATTAAATAAAGAGCCTAAAATAGAAACATTTTTTAATATTATTCTTTCTTCTGATGAGAAACCAGAAAGTATTAACTTTATTCATAAAAGACCAGAGTCAGGAGAAATACTTAAATCTGTTACTCTAAAACCTTTGGACTTTGCTATTCAAGAAATGTTATCTGAACTAGCTGAAAGTCTTATTAGAATGTGGAATTATAAGAAATCTTCAAACAGTAAATTACTGAATGTATTAGCTCCTTCTGCTATGGAAGACGGAAGTTATCTAGGTTATACATTCTTTGCAGATAAGATGTGTTTATCTGGAGAAGCTAGTATTTGGATAAAGAAAGAAGACAGCGATATTGTTACTCCACCTGTACCGGATTTAGTTCTAAGTCGTTAAAACAATGGTAGATAAAAAAGCTAAAAAGAAAGAGAAATTTTATAGAAAGCTAGTAGATAAACTATCTAGAAATATCCCAGGTCTTTATTATGACTTACCTTATCTTAGTTGTTCCGGTAGTGATGGTATTCATAGTTGGGCTTATGACGATGAAATCAATAGAAGAGGATTTACAACTTATAAAGAATTAGCTAAAGACATAATGAAACACTTGAAAATAGAGGAGATAAATTAATGGATTCTAATATGTGGTTATATTATGCAGCGGATAGTCCTTCAAAACACAATCAAGTATCTACTTATCATTCTTTAACTGGCAACGAATGGTTAGATGCTTTTATAATAGCTTTGATGTTGATAATTCCACCTTTAGTTATGATTTGGTTAATAGAAACGAGAAGTTATAATAGGTATAACAACTTAATTAAGAAAACTATGACAGATAAAACTAAGACTGAACAAATTCACCAATATTACATCTCTCGACTAGAACGATTAGCTTTTGAAGAGAGTTCTGAGTATAAGATGTCAACTAATCATCTCGAAGTTGAACTAAAGAACATCCATAAGTTCTTCCACACTCTACTAGATTTAACTGAAAAAGATGTTAAAGAAGATTATTGTATATTAGCTTCTAAAAAGAAAGATATTTTTACTCAATCATTAATTCCTAGTAGCTAAAGAATAATTAAACAAAAGAGGTGGGACTACATATCTTACCTCTCTATTATTTACTTTATTCACATAAGTATTGGTTATATAAAACAAATCTTCTATCTTTTGTACTTATATGTGTATAGCCAATAACATCACACCAATTACCGTGAATCTCTTCTACTTCGTTATACTTACCTTTCTCAGGACTTAACCAAATCTCATCTAGAGGTACTCTCTTATATAATGGCTTAGTATTAGGTGCTTCAGGTAAATAAGGATAGAACTCAGCAATATTAATAGTAGTTCTAGGAGAATCTGTATCTTGAACATAAAAGTTTCTAGTATACAGAGAAACAGACATATTATCCTTAAATCTCTTATGCGGTTCAGCAAAGAATAGATAACCTACTGTTTTAAGTTCCTCATTAGTTCTTTCCATTGTTACTACCCCGACAGGAACCATTCTCTCATCATGTATCCTATATTTATAAAGGAATGCTTGATGCTTGTTGAGTAGAGTAAAATGATTGTCATCTATTTTCTTATAAGAGTCATTTATCTTAGTATCAAATGTATCCCAATAGATATCTTCAAATCCGTAAGCTAAAGGTAAATCATCTATACTCTTAAGATTGTCATTTATGTAATGTTGGAAAGTAAACATATCAGTAGATACATTCTCTAACTTTACATAATTCATGTTCTTATGAGTTTCATAGTTGTTCTGAGTATAGTAGTAAGGGTCATAAAAATTAATTCCTAATCTGAGAATAGAACAATCGTTTATTAGTAACTTATTCTTAGGAATATCTAAAGTAATAGAATACTCATTATCTACTAACTCTGCTTTACCAATTTCTATATATTTACCGTCTTGTCTCTTCTTAAATACTGGTATTAGTTCTGTCATGATAGCTATCTCTCAATTGTTAATACTAATATAACACAACAAAGTAAAGAGTAAAGAGATGAGACTTAGTTATACCACCTCTTCTCTATTATAACAGATAAATTACTTTTTTAAATCTTTTAAGCTATAAGAAATATAAACTAGCAAAAAAAGTAACAATCTTTATTCCACTACATATCCGGCTATTGTCTTACCATCCACACTTTTTCTAGTTGGTTTGATATTAAATACTTTCTCTACGTCGCTAGCCTTAGCTTTTTTATCCATTCCTAAGTCTCTATATAGATTGCTTAAAATAATTTTTATATCTTTAGAGCTATGGAATCCCGGTTGAAACTTATTTTTTATTTCTAGTAGAATAACATCTTGCGACCTTAGATTATTTAGTTCAGTTCTTATCTTACTAGGTTGGAAACACAATCTCTTATAATCATCTTTGGTCATTAAGTCTTTACTTTCTTCTATTAAGGAACACAATTTACTAGCAGCTTCCAAGTCAATAGTTCCTTCGCAATATGCTTTAATAATATTCTTAGCATTCTTAGTTACCATGAAGTTTAGTTTAAGAGACTTATTAGTAGCTAACTCAAATCTATTGCTATTCTCATAGAAGTTATTAATAGATAATCCATTCTTGTAAACTTCTATTACATCTTTAAAGATTCTCTTCTCTAATAGAACTAACAGCTCATCAAAATATACTACTCCATCTTCATTAATAGCTAAATAACTCTCATCAGTAAATCCTTTAGCTAAAGCTTCTTTCTCTTCGTTAGTTCCCTTATTGTATAAACTTAACCAATGATTAGTAGTCTTAGTTTTCATCTCTACTAAAGAATCAAACTCTTCTCTAGTCATTAACAGAGGATTTTCATTAAAGATATGGAAGATGATGCTTCTAAACGGATTAGTCTCAGTTCTTATTCTTCCCGCTACTTGATAGATATCTGTATCAATAGAGATTAATGTATTCTTATTTCTGTTGTTAGAGATAACAAATGCAACTCCTAAGTCTGAATAGATATCTACTCCTTTAAATGCACAAGAAGTAACAAAGTTAAACATTTTCTCTGGGTCATTAGGAGTAGAAATATCATAATCTCCTAATTTCTTCTTATTCTCAGGAGAGTTACTACAAATGATTCTACATTCACTAGATAGCATTTCTGACTTATCTAATATCTCTCTAATCATAGTTACTGAGTTGACATAGAAATAAGCAGTTTCAGGTTTATGGTTGTTGATGATGTCCATAGTACCTGTTCTATATTTCTCAATAATGCAAGTAGCAGCATAAAGAGGTCGAGATGTCTGATGTGGTTCTACTTGTACTGGAGTTATATTTTCCCATTCAAGTTCTGTATAGGGTAAATTGACTAATTCTTTAGGTAAGAATTCCTTATCAATTGGAGTAGCAGATATATAACTTACTAATGGAAAAGATACTAGAGTTGTTAGTAGAGAGTTAATAGCTTTGTTTCTATATGAATACGCATCAAGTAAATCACTAAACTCATCTATGACAATACGGTAAGAAGGACTAATTATATTAGCTACTCTACAAAAGCTATCGTAAGTAACCATTATTTTAGGAACTTCTACTTCCTTGAGATAGTTAGATATATCTTTAGTTGAGATACCTGAATAAACTCCTAAGATGTTCTCTTGCCTTCTACTATTTGGATATTGAGCTACCTTGTTCTTAATCATTGCTACTGTAGGAACTACTAGAACTAATGGCTCTGTGTTCTCTAAAGCAAATGAAGACATTCCACAGCCAGTAATCTTCTTATCTACTATTCCAAGAGAAATTGAATCGTATTTATCCGAGTAATACATGAATTTTCTTTGTTACTTTTTTTCACCGATATTGTTATTATAACGTTAAAAGATACGAAAAAGTAACTTTAAGTAAAATAATTCTTATAAAATCTATGAGAAGAACTAAGAAAATGCAACTAGATATCTACTACTCTTTATGTTGTTGTGTTAGAATCAGTATATTAAATAATCTAGATAAATATCATGAATAAAGCTAACAAAGATAAGACGTATAAACTCTATCATTCAGATTACGGAATAGTTGAGTTTACCAAAGATGAGTTATTTAGTATAGAACCAAAGTTAAAGAACGATTTCTATCATTTTGTTAAAGGTAAACCTAATAGACTTCATGGTTGGATATTAGCGGATAGATTAGAAGAGTTAGGAGAATCTTATACTTTAAGAAATAGAAATGTACCTAGAAAATTCTATTGTCCTGAAGAAGGGATAGTTGAATGTACTTTAAAGGAATTTCATGAGAGAATTGGTGGTTCTTATACTACTATAAGTGCTTTAGTTGAAGGACACTTTAAGGTTTTGTACGATAAATGGGTGTTAGCAGAGAACAAAGATAAGTATGAAGAGTTACTATATATTACTGAACTTACTCATCCGAATTATGGAACTCATAAGTTAAGTAGAAAACAGTTTAAAGAAAGATTTGGTTTAGATACCCAGTCTATTACTGACTTAGTAAAGGGAACTTGTAAAACTCGTAAAGGATGGAGTTTAGTTGGATAGTCCTTATCCTGTTGTGTTATAATAGAGTTAATTAGTTAAGAGGGTAAAGCCGTAGTGATAGCGGAGGATAATGAAAGTTATGTTTCAAGAATTAGGTCTTAAGTTAGATAAATGTTTTTCTCCCATTATTATTCGTTTTGGCCCAATGAGAGAATCAGATAAGTTTCAAGGTCAAAGTTTATATAAGAAAGTTCTGCACAGTAGTACATTTACTAAAGTAGGAACAGTAGAAACAAAGAATAGTGTCCAAATGGTTATGGATGCTCCAGTTAAAGAAGAACTTGGTAGTGGTTATCGACCTCTAGTCTATGAGTTAGGTTGGTGGGTTAAAACAGTTGATAAGGAAGGTAGAGAAAGCGGATTTGAACCTATTAGTATTACTCGTAAAGTAGTAGAAGAAGTCTGTAATGTTTACCGTCAAGAAGGTTTTGGAGTAACAGGTTTTATCAATGAAGAAGGTAAGGTAGTTTATTATCAGCAATATACTAGGTATTAAGGAGAACTAAAATTATGTTTGAAAGAGTGAGAATGACCGATGCAGTATTATCTCCAGAAGCTTTTGAGAATATTGTTTCTGGCTTGAGAGTAGAGTTACAACAAGATAAAAGACTTAAAACAGTAGTAGAAATGGTTAAGTTGTTATCTAATATTACTCCTATTTATAAAAGAATAGTAGTTAGGGGTAATGATTATAATAACTTTACTCAGAATCCGTATCTTGAAGTTGGATTTATCAATGCTAAAGGAGATATTCATTTCTTAAAACCTAAGAGAGAAGTTAAAGATATTGATGTAGTTAGACATAATCTATATGACTATTATTTCTATGTAGTAGATATTGTTACTCAGAAGGTAGTTGAACCTGCTAATTACGCTGATATTGAACAAGTAGTAATCAATGGTTCTAGTATTGGTTTTATGAAAGATGGTGAAGTTACCTATTGGCAACAGTATGAGGAGTAAGTAAATGACTAAAGAAGTTCCAGATGGTGAAGAACTATTTGACTTAATAAACGGTAAATACAAACAAGCATTAGAACTTATAAATCATTTACTAGATGTAGGAGAAGATATTTTTGATATTAGTTATGGTAGAGAGTTTAGGGAGAAGAGAAAGTATGTAGATTATACTACTAAAACTGAAAAAGAATTCTATAAGGCTTTATCAGAAGCTAGAAGTAAGCTATATCTTACAAGAGAAAGAGTTATCAAAGCTAAGATAAAACGAGCTAGAAGTACATTTGGTAAATGGTCAATGGTTATGAGAAACAAATATGAAGGAGATGAGTAATATATGCCATTAGCTGAAAATGAAAGGTTGGTATATAAGAAGAATGTATCTACTAACCAATTCATTAAAGTTGGAGTAGTAGATAATTGTGGTTTTGTTGAATTCTATGATACGGATAAGAAGATAGATTTGCATAACTTAGGTATTTATTATTCTAATTTTTTTATGGAGATAGCAGATACTAAAGAGATTAAACAAATATCTTATAAAGATGGAGAAATTGTAGGTACTAAGATGATAGGTAATTATATTACTACTACTTATAAGAGAGAATTTATACCTAGGAATCTACCTCAGCAAGTAGTTACTCAAATAGGTAGTCTCTTCTTAAAGCCTGAGGAGTATTATGTTACTGGTTATGTGACTAAAGATGGAATGGCAGTTTATTATGACCAATTTATCGAGGGATAGAAATTATGAATGAAGAACAATATAAGAAAGAAATTGCTATATTGTGGGCTAGAATCAAACGAGCAAATAGTGACAATTGTTTAAAGCATTGGGTTGAAGTAGTTAATAAGAAGGAGAACTAAAACAATGTCAGATGAAATAGTAGATTGGGTTGGTGAACTAGATATAAATAGAAGTTGTATGGAAGAAGTAACTCAAGAGATTGAATCAGTTGAATGGATTAAAGATATTCAGTTTATTAAAGAGCAAGTATACTATATAGCTCAAGCTCTACCAAAAGAAGTTACAGAAGTTGAGTTAGATTTAGATGCTTTAGATACTTATGCTTATAAGGCTAAAGTTCTACCTAACAACGAAATTGAAATGGTGAAAATAGGTAAGATTGATAGTTTTGGTAAGTTGGAGTTATTTGCTGTTGAGACTTATCCACCTATTGTTCCATCTTTCTATCAACCTGAGGTCTATTATTTAGGAATGGAGAGTAAAGATACTAAGAGATATGGTATTAGTCACAATCAACCTAATCCTACTTATAAGAAGTTTGTTCCTAAGAATGTTATTAACCAAATAGTAATTAGTAAAGAAGATATCAAGTATTCTACTGGCTATATCAATGCTGATGGTGTAGCTATTTATTATGACCAACTTCCTAAGATTGTAAAAGATGAGGTAAAGAAATTATGAATGATACTGATATAGCTTTATATACACAAGAATTAGCTGAACCTCACAGAATGATATTAGTAGGTTATCAGACTAAAGAAGGTAAATACTATATTCATTGTCCTAACTGTACTAATGAGTTTGATAATAAGATTTATAGAAAAGATAATGCAGGAGATTATTAGACTAGAACTGATGAACCATTACTAACAGATTTAATACAGTCCAAAACAGAAGGTAAGTTAGATGAGATAATTTCTCTACTAACATCTATTAATGAGAAATTAACTACTAAAGAAAAAGAACCGTTGAGATTTATCAAATCTAGTCAACCTAGAGATTACTATTGGATCACTAAGTTGAATCCTATAACTGAAGAACATATTGTAGTTGGTAGAGTTAGGTTAGATGGTAAAGGTATTCTTCAGTTGTGGGATACTGACCTTAAGAAACATTTTAGTCATGAGATAAGAAATGCTAACGGTTATTGTCCTGAATGGTTTTATGTAGAATCGGATAAAGATGGACATACTTATACTGAATTTGAACCTAGTAATGAGATTATTCAAGTCTTTGATAATACTAAGAATTACAAATGTGTTACGGGATATTTAACAGATGATGGAAAGATTGTTTATTACGACCAATATGTAGTTAAAGAGAAGGAGAGCTAAATAGTGAATCACTATACGGATAAAGACATGACATCTGAAGAGTTTTGTAACTTGTTGAAAGATAGGTTAGAAAGAGGAGAATCTATTGATGGTTATTCTTATAGTTCTAGTAATGGAACTAAAGTAATGATACAGAATAGTAAAAATATCTTCAGTAAAGATTCTGATATTTGGATTGGGATTTTACTAATGATTGTTGGAATTTGTTTATTAATTAGCTTATAAGGAGAATAACCAAATGGCAAGTAAAGTATCTCGAAGTTCAGGTATTTCTTACTCTAGTGAAGACGGAGTAAATATGAGGTTAACAGAACCCGTTAACGGTAGATGGGTTTACAAGCAAAGAGTATCTGATAATAGAATGGTTCCAGTAGGAGCCTTGAATGAAAAGAATCAGTTGCTCATGATGTTTCCCCCTCTTGGTTCTGAGAAAGTAGATAATAGAGTTCATAGGTATTATCTTTATTTCTATATTGATAAAGAACCTAAAGAGATAATTAACTTTTCTGATGTTGTGGTTAGACACGATACTGAAGAGTCTTTAAGTCATTACGTTCAGATAATAGATAACTTAGATGAGATTCAGCAGATTACTACTAGCTTTGAAGGTAAATATTATGCTTTAGGTTGGGTAGCTTTTTATAGTTATGAAGACCCAGCTACAGTGATATTCTATGACCAGTATTTAGATTAGTTAGACGAGGAGTCGCTAAGAAGCTCGTCTTCGAGAGTAGATGAGAGGAGGTTAACTGCTTCCTCTTAGTTGTTTATTAAGGATAAAGATTATGACTAGAGAAAAGACTATTATGGATACCATCTCTAACTTATGGGATGAGTTAAACTATTTAGATGAGAATTATGATGTTCCTCTTTTACCTTTAAATGATTTACTATCAGAGTTATCTAAACGTTGTGGTAATAAGAAACTTAGGTCAGAAGAGATAATCTGTTTTGAAGTATCTAAAGGGTTATATAAAAGAAATGTAGATACAGGTAAATACCTCAAACTAGCTTTTATAACAGGAGATGGTAAAGTTACTTTTTTAGCTAGAAATGAAGATGTAATAGATAATCCTAGTTATTATGAATCTCTTTGGTATTACTTAAATGAAGTAGGAGAACTTAGATATTCTACTTTTGAGATGGTAAACATTAATCAAATTTATGTTGAGAGTAGTATTGAAGATAATAACTACTATGTTACTGGTTACATTGATGATAAAGGTAAAGCTATTTATTACGACCAATACTTATGAATGAAGAAAAATTAACTCAAGTTTTGATAGATGTTCATGAGGAAGTGTTGAATAGAACTTTAAGTCTTCAGTGTTTTGGTACTGATTCTTATTTAGGAGATAACTTTAGTAGTCCTGATTATTTACATTCTGCTTATGATTGCTGGTCTTTATTTAAAGAGTTAGATAAAGATATCTTAGATGTAATGACTTCAATAAAACAGAAAAGAAATAAAGAAATCAGAAAACAAGTAAGAAGGATGAATAATTCATTTGGTAAATGGTCAAGTGACATTAGAGGTAAATATGAATCCACAAGATGAAGAGTATATCCAATCCCTTAACTGTTGGGAAGATAGATATGAAGTAATAACTGAGAATATCCAAAAACTATCAGGAATGTTGTCTTTACAGATTAGTAACTTACAAAATATATATGAAAAAAAAGAACGTCAACAAAATGTTAGACACATGACTTTAGAAGAGCAGAATATTAGTAGGATGTTAAATAGTTTTGAGCAGAGAATATCTATTATGTTGCGAGAATTCACTGAGACTAATAGAGAATTAGTTAATAGTTTAAAATATAAGGAGAATAACTAAATGAGTTATGTAGCTAATTACATCAATTTTAAAAGAGAAGATAAGAAGTTATATGTATCTACTCAAGTATTATCTGCTTTATTATCTTCACCTAATATAGATTATGAACTTAAAAAAGAGTTAGTAGATATATCTGTTGAATATGCAGAGTTATTACTCAAGAAGTTGGAAAAGTAGATATGAGTGGTTTGATGTCTTATTTAAATGCTAATAGAGAAGTTACTATCACTTTAGACTTGAACGATTTAGTAGATAAAGCAATTAGGTATCTAAATTATATTTATGAATTAGTAGAAGAGAAGTGTGGTAAGAAGTTAATAGCGCCTAGTTACCATATTGATACAGAAGATACACATGACCCGTTTGTATATTTATGTTGGGATAAAGGTTCTGATTCTTTGATTCTTAGTCTATATCAAGACTACGACTTTGCTAGATACGATTACTGGAATACTAATAAAACTCCTGATTGGTGTCATTACGATCATCAAATAGGAAGTGAATTAGCTTCTTATGTACTAGATACTTTGTTGTTATTTACTGAAGAAGAGTAGTTATGACTAAATTATCTGATTTTGAAATTCAAGTTCAAGAACAATCTGGTTATAAACTAGGTGAAGACCACTCTAAGTTATATAAAAGTGCAATTGCTCATTTAGCTGAGAAGTTAAATAATTCAGGTATTCTTAAAGATGTAGATTTAGCTGAATTAGTTAAGTCAGGATGGTTATGGGATGATTTAGTAAAGATAAAACCCGAAGTACAAAAGTTAGCTTATGAAGTAGAAGAAACTATTGACTATGAGCTATCTTTTAATCAATGTTGCAATGCTGTTAATTGGGTTTATAAGTTTGATAGAGAACAGTGGAAGCATTTATTATGAAAGAGAATGAATATTCTTTTTTGCAGAAATTATCTCGCCAGCTCGATTCGAGAACTCCAGATGAAGTTAAAGATAAAGTAAGACCTTTCATTATTAACGGAAGAGAAGTATTTGAGAGAGGTGAATATGCGTTAGTAATGATTGATAGTAGAGAAAAGGTTTATGCTCTACACTCCACTTTATTTAATGATGAAGAGTTTTATCATGATTGGTGGGTATCAGTGGATGTACTGAGTTTTTATGATGCTCATTATCCTGATTTAGTAAAAAGACATGAAGATAAAAAATATATCTCTGCTATTAGAGTAAAGAACTTAAGTAATTGTTGGACTACTGTTCCTGTTCAGTTTGATTCTGAAGATTATGAAGGACGTTTAATTTATACTAAGACTTCTCATTATTTAGTTCTTTCTAATAAGAGAACTAATGAGGTAGTTAATCTAAAGACTGCTATTAGTACAGATAGACAATTAGCTATTGATTCTGTTTATGAGTGGTTTGAGGAAAGAGGTTTGAATATTACAGATTTAAATAATTGGTTAGTAGAGGAATAAAGTAAATGACTAATTACATATCTAGTTGGTTCAAGGATACTGCAAAGACTTATGATATATTTCCTTCAACAGGTAAGAGAATACTTAAGCTGTATAAGAAGAGGATTAAAGATAATAAGTTAGTAGAAATTGGTTATCAGACTTCAGATGGTTGGAAATTACATAAAGTAGAACCTACTCCTAAGTTTATAGCTGAGTTCTTAAGTAAGAGAAATGATGAATCAGTACAAGTATCTAGTTACTATCCAGGTACTTATACTGGAGATGAAGGTAACTTAGAGATAATGACTTCTAACTTTCCTGAAGAGATTTATGTTAGTGAGAAGGAAGTTACTGGTTTTATTGTTGATGATTGTTATGTTTATTATGATGACTTTGAACATCCAAGTACAGTAAAGAAGTATTACTCCAGTAGCTATTAACTCTCCGATAACTGTTGAAGGTAATAAAAATGTTGGTGTTGATATTAACAAGTATTTATATGAGTTAGCTAATAAGGTACAGAAAAGAAAAGTAGCAGAGAAACCTAAAACTAATTACACATTGGATATGAATATGAGTCTCATGGATGATAAAGGTAATATCATTAGTAAACCTTGTTATAGACGAGAAGATGGTTCTATTGTTTGTGAGTCACTAGACCAGAAAGAAATAAAGATTGTAGATTGGAGTCTTAAGAAAGATGGAAATTAATCCTACAGATAAACAGACAAGAGATATAGTACAGGGAATCTTATTTCTTATTACTAGGTATCCGGACACTAAACTAATAGTAAATTATCATAAACAAATGATTATGGTTTTACCTGAACTAATTTACTTAACCGAAAAAGAAAAAAGATATTAATTGAATTAGGTTGGGAGGATTATCCTAAATTTCCTCGTTTGTGGGAGTATGAGTATCTTTAGTTAAAACCAACGTGACTCTTATATAAAAAGAAGCTCCCTAAGTTGATACTCGGGGAGTTTTTCTTATATTTATTTACTTTAGTTACTCATCATCTTCATCTAACTCCTGTTCTTGAGAGTTAGAAGACTGATTATTGTTAGCTAATCTAGCTTGAACTCTTTGTTTTTCTTTGAGTAACATATCTAGTTGACTTTCTATTCCCTTACCTCCTTTGAGTTTAGATATTGATTTAGCTTTGTCTTTGATTTTGATATCTTCTACGGCTACTTGTAATTGTTCTTCTCCTAGAATAGATTTCTTAAGGTTATGTACCTCTTTGATGATAGATACTATATCTTTGATGTCTCTAGGGTTAATCTTCTTAACATCTTCATCTTCTAAGACTTCAGTGTTAGATAATCCCTCTTCATTGATTACAGGTCTAACTGAAATATTTTGGTTTCTGTCTGAATCTATTAGGTTTAAGTAAGGTTCTAGATAAGCATCAATTATTGTGTTTATCTTTCCTAACTGTTTTAGAGTATAGCTAGATGAGATTACAGATTCACCAAAGATTTGAGTTACTTTATCTTCTGTGACTCTTCGTTTTAGTTCTATATCTAATCTATTTTTGTCTTGTACCCATTTATCTTTGTGACATCTATCAGCAAGAGTGTTGAAAGGAATCCCGTGTTTCTCTGCTAATCGTTTAGTTGAGTAAGGCTTTCTAGTTTCATTACCGAATTCATCTGTTACTAATTCTCCGATTATGTATTCTAGTCGGACAGCTTCCCAATCCCATTTTTTTTGATATGCCATCTTTATGTATTCTTATGTGTATTCTTTCTCTTAAGTTTAAATGATTTGGGCTGTAAATAGAAACTTTTATTTTTTGTGATTTTTTAATAGATTTTAGTCTTTATGTGTTTGAGGAGTGAATAACTCGCACTTTTCCTCTCATCTCGAATCGACTTTAGGAGATAATCTGCCCTTATCCATCCCTTATCACCCCATCACTACTCGCTATCCCCTATTGACTAATTCGCCTAGGTGTGTATAGTTCATTTTACCCCACATAACTCACTCTTATTAGTTTTCTTACTCATATTGCATCTACCTATATCTCTTGACTTTTTACTTCACTTAAGCTAGTAAGCTGTTTAATACTCTTTATCTACATAGCTAATTACTTATATAACGATATAGTCTATCTCTATACCGATATTCCTAACATCTAGTCGAGTTCAACGAGACCTCGCCTTCGAGATATATGTATCTCTATGATGTACTGAACTAATCTCTCAGTTAAGGTACTCAACAGCCTTACATACCTACATTAGAACTAGCTACCCTATATCTGATTCTTAACCACTCTTATGTCCCTATATAGTGCCTGAGATGCCTAACTAGACACATAAGTAACATAACTAATTCAGATGTACCGTCATCAGGAACTTTAATAGTTAACCCCTTTACAAGTTCGATTCAGTTGTGCGATAGTAAGTACATGGTTAAGGAAGAAGGCAACAAGCTAACGACCTAACCTACTAATGCTATCTCAGCCGAGGTGGTAAATCAATGAGTAAGGAGTATCCAGCTAGGATATATCTGAGACTCACTCTCCTATATCTGTAGGTTAGTTCATCTAAGTGACACAGCCCTGGAATCGACGCAAGGAGATAATCAGATGACCACTAGATAACACTCATTTACACTGATAAGAGACAATCTTCTTTACTTATTCTAGTATCTGGCGAAGCATTCAGGTATAAGAGAAATTAGTTTAGGAGGTGACAGTTAAGTAACGTACATAAGCAGGAGGAATTGCCTAACGTCTACTACTTGTTTATTATCTCACTTACTTAAGAGTTAACGTTCTAACATCTGCTAGATGAAGGGATATTACTCAAACTGAACCTTGATAACTAAGTCGATAGACACGGAAGTTTACGACGTAATAGTACACCGATGATAGTCAGTACATCAGAAGCCATCTCACTTGATAAAGTTTAACTCCACTACTTACTAGCTAATAGAGCCTCCTAGGAAAGTGCAAGTCTTTCAGTAAGTCTACCGGAATTGATTTGTAGTTCAGCAAGTCATGTTCACCGGGTAATTAAGTCAAATGTCTACTGTAAAAAGATACATTGGTCAACGTTCTACTCTCGAAATCAAGCAAGAAATATTGAGTGATTTTCAAGAAGTTCTAAATCTAGAGTTAAAAGTGGAATTGAAGACATCAGATAAAGATGATTTATTTACTCGTCCAAATTTCGGGTTAAAGCTAGATAACGGTATTAGATTTGTCTACTGTGATATCTTTGTTCTGATTAACTGTTTCCGGTTAAAGGAAAAAAAGAAAATTGATAAGGCTTTGATAAAGGCATTCGACAATCACGGTCATATCAAAAAGAATTCGATTCAAGTAGAACAACACGATGACAGCTTTATGTTCTATGAGCTAATCGAAAAAGAAGCTAATGAGGTCACATTATCTATGATGTCCTTAGTCAAGATTGCTTCAATCCGCTCTTGTGAAGAACCCACATTGAAACAGAGAGCTAAGGAGTATCTCGACAGTCATCCCTCACGATTCGACTTTTTAAGAGATAACTTTGACTCTGTTGATTGGGAATTAGTAGCAGAAAATCAAATAAATTTGTCTAAGTCTTAAAAACTTCTACTCCATCCGCTCAGGTTAAAGGTAACTATCCTACCTACGTTCGATTCGTAGCTGAGCTTTTACTTAGTTCATTCTAGGTAATTTGTCAACAACAAAGGAGTCCACCATGTTTCTCAATTCAAAACAAGAAAAAGCAATTCAGTTCTGTATAACTATCTTTGAGTCAAGAAGTCTACAAGTTAGATACCCTAGCTTACTAGGTCAAGATAGAGTATCTATTACAGAAATAGAATGGCAAGCGGTTGATAAAATGGCTAATCCATTAGGTCATATCAGATTGACTAAGTGGGATAAGAAGTACAAGTTAGTTATCTATCTCCCAAAAAGCTCAGATGAGGGTATGTCCGCAATTGACCCTTATGTGCTGTTAAGTGAAAATAAAACTCACTTGATACTACCTTACGGACAAGGACAAATCTCATTAGGTAAGATATCCCCCGATATGTTTATGACACTACAGGAGATGAGAGATTATCTAGGTTACTAATCTCAACTACAGTGCATCTACTCAACAACTAACAAATACAAAGGAGTTCATCATGTCTCTTAACAAAAATCAAGTCGAAGCAATTATTTATCAGCTAGTTAGAAAACTACACAACAATGACTTAACTAGCTGGTACATTAAGAAACATCCTCATGACTTTGAGTATCTAGAAAACGGGGAGTTAGGCTACTACATTTCTCAAGAATTAGTATCCTTGACGAAACTCGAAGAAAATTTTAGTCTCTCTTTTGATGAAAAAACTTTGTTAGCTTTCTTAGACCAACTAATAGCATCTGCTAGATTAGTTACTTCACTAGCTACACAGAGTGATAATGCGTTTATGTTCTACTTAGCTCAGATTGAAAATCTCTAACTCCAACCACCTCTAAAAATTGGCTATTGATTAGTTTTTTAACTTAACTAATCATTCTAGGTTCGATTCCTAGTAGAGGTCTAGTTACTCAACAACGGGTAACATTTATCTCACAAGTTCGATTTAACATCAAAGGAGACAATATGACTACTCAAGAACAAGAGACAATAGAAACTCTTGAAGAATTCGCTAATGATGACTTATTTCTAATAGTTACCGAGAATCAGACAGGAGTAGTTATCCATGTCAGACAACTCAAAGATGATGACCTTTTGGACGTTGATAGTTATTTATCAGAAATAGAACAAGCTACAGAGATTAGTCTCGACTCTGAGAGTATTGCCGCTGGAATGGGACAATATAACATCCGAATTGGATTTAGCCCTAATCCAGAAGAGGTTTATGTGTGGGAGAGCAAAGATTTCTTTTTAACTCAAGAAGATGAGAAAAACGACTTTGATATCTGGTTATCTCAAAACTACATTCCTGCTGGTACAGATGCTAGTAGTGGAGAAGAATGGTACTTATCTGCTAATCCTAACGAGCATCTACCTTACTCGTTATCATCACTTAAGCAGACGTGGGGATTAGAGAACAATAAAAAGTAATGAATCAACAAGTCTAGAGTTAATGCTAACAACTCCTTAGTTACTAGGTTGGATTCCTAGCTAGACTCTTCCAGGTACACTATTCCTGGTAATAAGAGGTCAAGATGTTAGAAGCAAAGGCACAAGTTGTAATTACTGCTATTCCTACTGAAAGAGTTATCCATGTGAGTTTTTCCATTCCACTAACTGATTCACTTGTTAAAAAGTTCTCTGATTTTATTGAGCAGTTTAACGGTATTGGTTGGGATGCAAGTTATCATTCTCTTTCTTACGGTTTCAAAGTTTTTTATAACCGAGCTTGGGACTGTAATGTTATAGCACATGGAATCAAAACGTTTTTAATTGGTCAAGAAATCACAGATGTTTATACACAAGTAGAAAAGTAAGGAGACACAATGGAAATCAACACTACTCACTATTTACGTACATTCAAAGAGTTTCAAGCTGAGATTAAAGAACACTCCTTTGACGAGTTCTACTTCAAAAATTGGACAGAGCAAAGTCATGCAGGATGGACAGAAGCACTCTATGTAGCTCAAGATGGGTGCCTAGCTATTGAATATATGCAGACAAGGATGTGGCGGTTTCACTTTAACGGCGTTATCGGAGAGGGATTAACTTTAGAGGATGCAATAAAAAATCATAAAGTTAAATACGATGAACACGTAATCTGACCCATTCTACTACTCATCACACCCTATCATAGTTAACTCCCAGTTATTAGGTGCAAGTCCTAAAGGGTGTTTTCCCATTTGTATACTTGGGATATTTAACGACAATGACTACTGAATCTAATGTTAAAGAAACTAACCTGTATATAACTGTAGTTCCTGGACACAGAATCGAATTAGAGTTTCTCAATTACCCTACTATAGACGCACTCTCTGAAAGAGAGACTGTAGTAGGTAGAAAATATCCGGGATTAGAGATACACACATTGAAAAAAACTAGCTATATGCTAAAAGGTTCCAAAGTTCATAACTTAGAACAGATTGGGAGAGAAATCAAGAAACATTTTGAAGCTTTCAAATTTAGTTTCAATGTAAAAGGTCAGATAGACTTAGATTATCACTCTGTAGACCTGTAAATTAACTAGCTACTACAGATACTAGAATAGGGTTCTGTCCTAGATGAGTCTAACGTCTAGTAGCTATGTAGAGTAATGTTAACCCTCTAGTTACCATGAAAAGAAAACTAAATAAGTATGAGCAGTTGTTTGATGGGATGTTTCCACCGTCTGAGATTCCTTATCTTAAGACTCTCTATAAACCAGAGGCTTATATCTATGCAACTAAAGTAGGATATCATTGGTATTCTGGTAGATGGATAAGTGTTTTGCATTTTGGGAAAGACGGGACAATCAACAATAAAAAATATGGACGTTATCCCGCGTTCCAGCACCTATTCTAGTTATAAGGAGACATCATGCAAAAGTACAAAGCAAACATTACCAGTCGAAGAAAACTACATGATTGTGAGGGAGTACCTTATCTCAAGCTGTTTTTAGATATTGAGGATTCGGGCATAACTACAGGTTTACGAGATTTCAGTTTCATTACGTACTCTTTTGTAATAGACAACTTAAAAGTAGGTACAGAACTAACTGTGATAGGAGAATGTCGACTATTAACCCTACTCACCACGTTTTCATCGGCAGAATTTCAGATTAACCCACATCACTAAACAAGGAGATTACCATGCGAGTAAAGCACATCATCAAAAATAACCCTGAATTTCTTGACAACTATCGAGTAATGAGAATCAACAACTATATAACTCGATTAGGACATGAGTACCTGATATTAGGTGCTAGGAGTCCTTACTCAAACTTATTCACTGACATCATCTGCACTGCCGAGCATGAGTACATTAGTTTAGGAGATGAGAAAAACTATTTCAAAACACTTGAGGTAGCAGAACATATCTCTTTGTTAGATGATACTGTTCGTTTACTCAACTCTATCGCTGCTTAGTTCATCAACACAACAAAGGAGAAAATCAAATGCAAGCTATCATCAACGTCACTGAAGATTTGTTCCGGTACTTGTTTGTAATCTACAATCGTGAGAATTAGTTTACTCACGAAGGTTTAGGAATTCTCTACCAGCATTTACAAATGTTAGAGAATGATATGGAAAAGCCACAAGAATTAAACGTAGTAGACCTTTGTAGTGTATATCAGGAAGAAACCAAGGAGCATTTTATAACTAACCGAGAGCTAAGTATCCAAGAGGTGAGGGAATTAGAGTTAGATGAAGAAGGAGAAGTATTAGATGAGGAAATAGTTGATTTGGAATATGAGGATATGAGTCAAACACAAGTAGATGAATGTATCCGCGACTATTTAGAAGATAGCAATAAGTATTTAGTGGGATTCACAGATACTACTGTTTTATTCTACTAACTGCTAATTTCCACCACACCTGATAAAGTTTATCTTCTGATAACTAGGGGCAGTACCTAGCAGGTGTACAGCTCTAACTGTATTCATAGGGTTTCTAAAAGGATGAATTTACAAAATGATTCGGTTTCTTTAGTGCTAGGTGAAACTATTTCTGATTTATTAAGTGAGATAGTTAAGCTGCCTTACATCTTAGAGGTTCGAGCTATCTCTCAGTATTTAAACGGAGAGTGGATTGATTTTGAAATACTGCACAATCACCAAACAGAATGGGATTCTTTTCCACCAGAAGGGGTTAGAGGACAAATACAGAACTTAATTATAAATTCTGAATGGGGATTGAGAGATACGACAGGTTGCAAATTCTACTTTGACTACCAGTTTTATTTTGGTGAATTCCCTCCGATTCCACAGCCTCAAGTTAACGAATTAATTGCTCACACTCATCAACTAATCACAGGAGCTAAAGATGAATAAACAACTCTGGAAAATACTGTTTAGTAATGCAAGAGCAGCAGTTAGAAGTAGAGGCACTCAGCCTCAAAGAATCTACCCTTATGTAGGTTTGTCTAATGTAGGAACCTTTAGCTTTAGGTCAAAGGAGTATCAAGCATATTTAAATGAATGTGCAAGGTATGTTCTAGTGTACTGCGGGGGTATTTGGTTAGATTCTGAAGACCAAGGTTTTTAGTTTTATCACTTCTGCATAGTTCGTTGCTGTGCAGAGGTCTTTTTATCCTATACCCAATTTTATGGGTATATGTCAACAAAACAAAGGAGCAAGTCAAATGTCATTAGATAAGAATCAAGTAAACACGTTTATCCCGTCAGATTTACAACGGTTAATAGATTCAATAGCGGTACTACCCGAGATTAACCGAGTAACTACTCGCCATCATATAGACCACAAGTTAGGTAGATTCTACAACTACTCTTTGTTTTTTGTGATAGAACCCGATTATGAAGATAAAGCAGAAGGATTAGATTTTTGGCAACAGGTTAGTAACTTCATGATTTCCAAAGAAGAAGAGTTAAGGCAGATTAGTAGCAATCCCTATAATCTAAACTTTCTAATTCTGAAAGAGGAGGACTTATCACGATATAGCTAACTCACTAACGACTACTAGGTAAAAGCCTGCTACTAAGGTGCAATGCCTTAGATAGTCTTTGTCCATCTAACTAACTTAAGGAGACTTACCATGACTATACTTTCAATCACAAAAGCAACTAACCCCAGTGTTTTAGATAACCGTTACTGTATTTACTGTCATGACCCGTATCAATACAAACCTGTTAGTCTAGCTACAATCCAAAAACTAGCAGAAGATTTAGGAGCCGTTAATCCGGCTGTAGTAGAACTTCCTAACTACACAAATGAGTTAACTACCTACTTAATAGCTGATGATTTTTTAAATCTCAAGCTAGAGTTAGCCGAGCATTTTCATGTATCTAGCGACTTTGAATGTGAAAATCAAGACGCATCAGGAGTTATCTCTTATCTGGCAAAAGTAGATTCTGCTTTTTTTCAGAGCGGTTATCCAATACTATTTTGGAAAGAAGAAGATTTAAATTATGAGGAATACATCAAAGAACCTTGGGGAGAAATAATTTATCACAAAGCACCTGAGTACATAACACCTTCTAAAGAGACTCTACAACTCATTGAGTGGATTAAAACCGAGTACAGCACTGACCGTTGGCTAGATAAGACTGTTGAAGAACTACGAGAGATGACTCATGAGCTTTTCTACAGTGGATTAAATCACCGTTCAATCTCTGATACTCTCAACGACATTCTGAGGATAGTAGTGGAGGATAGAATTGATTGGCAACACGTTTTACAGTGGTTAGACCAGAAAAAGAGGGAAGGGGAGACAATTCAGCAAGTCGTTGATTGGGTTAGGAGTAACTTTGAACCAGCAGGTTCCGGATACTTTATGTCTACTAATCCGACAGACTTTAACCATTACACAACTTGGATGGTACTAGACTCTTATAACTCACTACATGATTGTAAGATGTCAAAAGACAACGACCAACTAAACCAGGAGTTATATAGTTTATCTAAGTAACTTAATTTACTCTACTTCGCCCGATTGGTGTAGTGACGTTCGACTCGTTACCGGGCAATTACCCTATAACTCCTTTATCAATAGGGTTTAGTTTACCATGACTAACTTAACAACTGCTCAAATCAAAACTAAAGCACTTTGCTCTACTAATCTCTTAACTCTGATTGACTTATCTGCCTATTCTGAACAAGTAGAATACGTCAAGTTTAATATCCTCTTCCCTGATACTCCTACTTCTCCTATTGAGGTTGTCTATAAGGTGAGTAATGGTACTCCTGAATTAGTAACGGATGTTAAGGCAAAAGTTCTACAATCGATTTGTAAGGAGTTCGATACTGCTTATGACTTTAGTGTATCTACTTCATCTGTACTTCACTTCTTCCCTGCTAGTAATAAATGGGATAAAGACAGACAAGTAATGGTTCTCACTCAAGAAGTTACTAAGATAGTAGAACAAGTAGCCGAGGTCAGCACTATCTCAGAAGATAAAAAGGATAGTAGTGTTTCAGTACAGGGAGAAGAGTTAATCACCCCTACTCAAACAGAATTTTTGCCTTTAGTAGAGGACATTAGTACAACTTCTACTACTCAAGATGATGAGGTAGTGCTATCTGATAAAGTTATAGAACAAGTACCGGGCATCAGTTGTACCTTAGAAGAGGAGACAGATAATACACTATTATCTCCTGACGTCGATTCGAGAGTTCAGGAAGTAGTACCACAATCCACAGACATCTCCTTAATTACCCCACAAGTAACAGAGATAACAACCACACCACCAGTCGAAGAACCTGTACAACATCTACTTAGCAAGACATCTATCAACAAGTCACTTAACATCTATGTGGCTAGGACTAACTCAGAAGGATTAATTCAGAAGATACTAATTGAGGATATGTTCTCATCTGAGTTATTTGGAATAATCAAACCCTGGTTAGTAGCTATTGGTAAGCTCTCTGAATTCAAGAAAGAACTACAAGAGACAAAGCACAACTCAATAGTTCTCTATCTCAATCCTTCTTATGAATGGGAGATGAGAGAAGTAACAAGAGATGTCCCTAGCAATCTACTAGAACAGTTTCTTGAGAAGACTAAGGAAGATAGAGAGCTATTAGGAGTAGAGAAGTTTTCTGATGAGCTTTTTCAATACTTAAAAGATGTCAAGAAGTGGAGAGCTGAGGAATTAGTACAAGCATACAGCATTAAGGCATCCGTAGAAGTAAATGGAGTTTTTCACCTTCAACCTATCACTAAGAAAGAAACAACTTTTAAACCTTTTAAGAAAGATGTGTTATCTGCCTATGTGAGTCGCATTACTAATCGAGCAGGAAGCATTGAAGAAAGAAGGAGGAGAGATGCAGTTCCAGAGTTAGGTAGCTTAGAAAATATTTCACCTATTTTAGTAGAAGGTGTATATTTAGCTCAGAGTTATATTCTCTTTAACCCTCGAACATTAGAACATGAGAGAGTAGTTAGAAAGATAGCAATACAGAATGGTGGTAAGTTCTACTATTATTCTGATTTGTCTAAGGAAGATAGAGACTTGCACAACATCGAACCTACTTTAAACTCTCCTAACTTAACAGACGAAGAAAGAGAAATAGAAAGGCAGAAAGTAGAAGGAAAAGAAATATTTCCTGATTTGAGCATTCAGATGGTGCAATTTGAGTCATTATACCCAGATGGAAATACTCTTAAACTACAACACTATCAGAAGACATCAGGTATTTGGATACTTTCTGATTCTATTACCTCAACTGATAATCTTGCTCGCACAACTGACGATCAATTAGTTACTGATTTAAGGTTTGTAGCAGCACCTGTATTTTTTAAAGGATTTCAACACCCAAACATAAAGGTTAAAGAGTCTTTTAGAAATGAGGATGGTAGTTTTGCTATATCTTCTACTATCCAAAGACAACCAACTAAAAAGGCTCGACTAACTAACTTAAGTGACGCTAGGTTAGTAGCTCAAAACTCTCTCGAATGGGTTGGATTTTTAGCTAACGTACCTTGTATTGTTAATCTAGTTAATTCCCACGACCACTGGCAGTTAGAAGCATTGCCAATTCAAGAAATCCCTTCTTACCCTCTGCTTTACTGTTTAGCTAACAAAGCTATTGAGGGGTATTGGACAGAAGAAGACTTGCACAATCAGATTATCAGTCCATTAGATAAGGAGATGCAGAGGTTAGAAGATATAGCTAACAAGACTCAAGACCCTGAGAAATTAGAAAAGATTGGGAGAAGGGAAACTAATCTGCAAAGGTTGAGGAAAGCAGTGCTTAGTCGTGAAAAGTTAGACCCTAAGGTACTAATTGAATGCACCAAGATAGTGTCTGATGCAATGAAATCTGCTAGTTATCGACCAAGTGTAGTAGATAAGTATTACTCTCGTTATATCTTGGCTCAAGTCTACTTCATGAGTACGAATGAGTCAGAGATAGTTTACTTGTTAGATGACCACATGAGTCACAAACGAGTAGCTACTCATGTAATTAGTGCTGTTCAGTGGCTTAGTCGAGTACCTAACAACCTACAAAAGCAGTTTCCCAAGCAAAGACCTACTATTGAGCAGTTAAGGAAGTTTCTTGTTTCCAAATTTAACGAAAAATTCCGGGAAGTTGAGTTAAAAGTCAGAGAAAGTGGAGGAAAGATTCTGCTAGATATTATTTACCTTGATAAAGTCCAAGTTACTCAAGTATTAACCATTAAAATGCCTGTTTCTGAAGGTAAAAACAGAGGAAAAGTCAGTACAAAAGTCAATGCAACCCCTAATTTTAGCGATAGGATCATGTTTGAGAAGTTTTTGAGGACTAAAGATGGAAGATTCGTAACTGAATGTCAAAATAAACTCATTCAGTTAGTAGATATCTTCATCTCTCGCAGCTTTAACACTTTAGTAGGAGAGGGAAAAGTCGGAAAACAGCGGAAAGTCAGTGAAATTATCGGTTTTGAGAAGTCAAAGTCAGGATGGAGCGAGATAAAGAAAGGATTTGTCAAACATCTACTACCTTATAGCTCTAATTCAAAGGTAGAAGCAGGTAAATTGACTTATTTAGCGACTAATCAAGTGTTATCTAGTCAAGATTTAGAGTATTTGATTACTCTAATAGCTGAAAGTTGGAGTAATTGGAGCAGAAAAGACCAACAAAGGATAAAAATTGGTGTTTCTTCTAGCAAGTCTCAAGATCCTGAGATATTAGTCCACGTTCTGACTAAAAGAATCCTTTCTGGAAACTTTGAAGAGGACAAAGAAGCCTGGCAAGATACTATCAATTGGATAGCTGAGGTTTGTAAGTCTTCTCCTAAGTATCGAGCAATTGGATTCAAGTGCAACAACGGAGTGATTTTAACTCCTGACTGTATCTATGACAATGACTTGGAAAAATGGGAGCATAGAATCAAAGTAAATCTAACCAATCTGCTTCTTGACTCAAATGCGGGGAATATTGAGGCTTGGTTAAGCAAGTCAGTAGATAAGCTCTATGACTCGTTAGAAAAGATAAAGCCTAGTTGGGAGGAGACTAATAAACCAGTCAAGGAACATTTAGCTAACTTACACGATTGTCACGGCATCTCTTTGCAAATAGAAAGGAGTAAATCTGAAATACTTGTCTAATATTTAGTAGGAGGGGACTAACTACTGAAAATAACCAACTAACTAACAAGGAGAATCAAATGACTAAAGCTTATCAAGAAATATCACTCTACCATCCTGATTATGGTGTGAAAACTAAAACTAAGCAGGAGTTTATCTATCTGTACGGCTTGAGTTACCGTTGCATTGGTTTTCTACAAGAAGGAAGATTAAAAACCCATAGAGGCTGGGTATTAGCCGAAAACAAAGATAGATACTCAGAGTTAATAAAAGCTTGTAAAGGTATTAACAGTCAGGATACCTACCACGGAATTCCTCTGACACTAGAACACCTCGAACATGGCAGACACACTCTATTAGCTGCCGAATTTGTTAAGCAATTTGGACTAGAGCAATCTACTTTATCTAGCATGAGACAAGGAAAGATAAAGAAACATAAAGGTTGGGAAATCCCAAAAGATAACTGACTTTCTACTACTGCTCTTAGTATGGCTGGTCACTGTATTAAGGGCTTAGTACAAACTAATATCCCCTCCTAAAGGTTAAAGGTTTGTACTTATCAACCAACAACACAAAAAATGAGGTCACTATGTCACGTTTAGATTTAACTAGCTTAGGTATTACATCTGTTACAAAATCATTGGAAGTCCTTACTTTCTTTTTCTATCCTGGGGAAGGTAAAAGAAGCAGCAGAGGAGTAGTAAGTTATAAAAGAAAAAAAGAAGGTAAAACAGATGCTCCTGAGCAATACCTTCAGATTGTTCGTTCTGTTTCTGAAGTAGAAGGTAAGCAGGTTTTGAGTTTTTACTTAGGTCAACAGTCCGATAAGTCTTTAGTGGCAACTTTTGAGTTTACATCTACTTCTGCTACATTGATACCGGAAGAACTTTGGGATATGACTAAATCATGGATAGTTATCCCTACAGACCCAAGTTTTGACTACATGGTGAAAGATACTCTATCGGCTGTATTTGATGGCTGGTTGGAATCAGAACGTTTTGAGGAATATCTAGAACGTCAAGCAGAAAATCTGACTTTCAATACAGGTTTTACTAAAGCTATTTTGCTCTATATGAGTTATTTAGCTAACAGAGATGAGAAAAAACCTAATGGGGATGTGCAAGTAACTACGGAAGTAGATTTAAACGCAGTAGCTAAAACCTACACACATCTACTAACTCGCTTACATAACACATCTCCTAGGACTAAAAAACTGTTTCCTATTCAGCAATTGCTAGAACCTGCAAAACCACTTAAAGTTCAACAAGAAGAAATCCAAAAAATAGGGTCATCTGTTGAAGTAGTTTCTGATGAACCAAAGGAAGAAACAGACATAACCTTAGAACATCTTCCCGATACTTCTTTACCTGTTGATGTTACCCCTGTTGAATCAGAAGATAAACCAGAAGAACCAACTCAACCAAAAAACAAGAAGAAATAATTCTCTTCTACTGACCACTGATTGATTTTCTAGCCTCTGCCTTAATGAGAACTAACACTTCTCTAAAGGTGGAGGTTTTTTTGTGTTTATTTTCAGTACAAGATTTTGGATTTTTAGGAGAACTTATGGACAGTGAATTCCTTTCTCAAGTAGAAAAATCAAAGTCAAGGATGAAAGATGCTCAGATGTTAATAGCTTCAGAACAGCAGAAGTTGTATGAGCTAGTAGAAAGTAGAGGATACAAGATTTATGGCAATTTGTACATCCATCCTGACTATTGGGACAAATACGTAAAACATACATGGAGAGGGAAATATCCAGAAGGAGCTGTCATCTGCTACTCTACTATCTAATTAATTGAGGAGAATTTTTGATGAATACTTACATCCGTAAATGCAGTCTTGAGCTACTTTCTGTTTGGTTCTGCGATACTGATTTAGAAGATGAATTAGGAAACTTAGGCAAACTACTGGAAGATTCGCAAACTATTCAGATTCTAGTTAATTTGGCAAAGGATAAAATATTAGATCAGATTCTCAGCTCAATTGATGAATTGGTAGAAGCTCGTTTAGTATTTAAGGCTGACAGCTATGATCCCGCAGTATCTGTTTTTAACGAGATAATTACTGATGAATTAGCTCTTAGTTTCTTGTATCGACTAGCAAAGTTAGTTTAGTTTTACTTATTTACTAAGAAAAGGAGAAACATCATGGTTACTACTCAACAACTCTCTGTTAAAGATGATGATTGGTGGAATACTGACGCTCCTGGTCATGTGCCAGATTATGTACCTCATAGATGCTGTGACTGTGGATTTTGGACAGGTAATCCTGGGAATATGCCGAATGATCTCCTCTGTGCAGTAAATATAACTAAGCCTTCTACTACCGAACTTGAATGGGTAGATTTTAGGAAGGGTTACGCTAGACACTACTGTAAAGATTTTGAGCAAAAGCAAGTAACGGAATAGATTATTTTGATAAGGAGGTGACTAACTTATCTGCTAACTAAGGAGAGAATCATGAACTACATAGATAAATACAACAATACCTGTGTCCGGATTTTGTCAAGTGGTAAGACAATACCCCTAATATTCCCTCATAAATTAATATTAAAAGAAGAGTTATACATTCCTAATGGATATGAAGAAGTTAACGACCCACCGCAGTATAGGATTATTACTCTTGACGAAAAAACAGCTACGCCTTTCCTAGTATTAAGTGAAGTACAGCAATGTGAGTATGTTGGGTATTTTGAGTCTATAGAAAGCGCTCATATTTTTGGAGAAAGTCGTAGTACAGAAAGGTTTTTTAGTATCAACAAGGAGAAAACATGAGACAGCCAATCTACAAGATAGATTTACCAGGAAGCTTTAGCAGCAGCAACACATCTGATAAACATGAAAGAAAGTGTCCGAAAGTTAGGATTTTCTCGACTAGAACAGTTGATTAAGGGAATTTAGGAGATATCAAATGCCTATTATCTACTATGAGTATAAGGGATATACATTAGAAGCTCCTCACACAGGTGGAGGACATATTAAAGGAAAAGTAATTTACTATCCAAAAAATGTAAAAAATACTGCACCTGAGTTCATAGGTAGTACACCTAAAGAAATTAAGCAAGAGTTCGAGAATTGGGTAGAACAGCAACCCGAATTACTAGATACTCTAATCCAAAATCTATATAGAAGACTTAACTGATTTTTAAATTAAATAAAACCTCTATTATTTATTTAGTAGATGTGTGCTAGCTATCTCTAACCTCCCCGTGGTGCTAGTGGGTAACGCTAATAGAGATAATGTCCTTTACTTCTTGAACTCATGAAACTAATTGTATTAACTGGTAAGGCTAGATCTGGGAAAACTCATGCTCTTAAATTAATTAAGAAAGTGAATGATAATCTAGGGTTTAGAAGACAGCAAATCTATTTCCAAGATGATGTCAGATATGAAGGTTTGGATGATTTTGGCTTAACACTACTAGAAAAACAACCTTTAGGGATTATCAGTACAAATGACAGTAGAGTCTTAAACACAGTAGATGACGACAATATTTTCTACCTGTCTAAAGAAGATGGTAGATTTTACGTATCTACTTATTATCTCAATCAAGGAGAAAAACTAGATTGGACGGGGGCATTTAACTGGTTAAAATCTAATTCCGTAGGAACGGAGCTAACCGCTTCTACAACAGAAGAAAAACCAGAGATTGTAGATGAGTTTTTTAGTTATATCTGCAAATAGTTAGTTTTTAGGAGTTCAAAATGATTAAGTACATTGTCAAATTTGGTTTTTACTATCAAGAGGTATTAACTAAAGGAATGGCTGAAATACTGGCAGACGAACTAATCTCTCAAAACTTTGAAGGTTGTAGAGATGAAGGCAAAACTGCTCAGGATTTAATTAGTGTAGAGGAGAGGAAATAACCCACTGCTCATGACTCGTGGGAGCGTTAAAAGAACGAGTAACCACAACTAATTTAGGAGAAATCTCATGACTATTAATGTTGACAAATCTGATGAACAATATTGGTTCCCTGTAACTAGAGAAGGTATTAATTCCTATCTAGTTAATCAATCAGTTAAAACTAAACAATACTTTAAGTTATTGCTCTCTGATGATACTATATGTAGTATTTTGAAGAGAACGTTTATTAAGCTAGAGAAAAAGAGCAAGAAGAGTTTGCCAAAGCATTCTTTTTAGCTTCTGTCTACTTGCATCTGTAGTATTAATTCTATGAGAGGAGGTTACTAACTCTCTCAACTTAATAAGGAGAAATGAATAATGAACTGGCAAACTAAAGAAGTTGATAAGTGGTTAGACGAAGTAGGCATTTTAAACTCACAGAGAGAAGATATCCAAAAGTTACAAGAATTAGTAGAATCTTATTTATTAGTTCAAGGTAAAGGTCAAGGAATTCATTGTGTGGATTACCTAAAAAACCTAGCTGTTACGGAATTGTTAGCAAAAGTGGAGTGGGAAGAGTTAGTGATTAATCCTAATGCTTGGTCTTTAGGTTATTATGACTCTAAGGAGGACGTAACTTAATGCCTGCTTATTCTACATCTACTAATCCTAAATATTTTGAAATTCCCCAAGAGGTGATTGATTATTTAAGGATGGTTCCGGTAAGAAGTTCTAATGTTGCTAAATGGAAAACTTATAAAGACTTTGGAGGATTGAGAAAAGGAGAACCAATAGTAGTTCCTCAATGTATTAGTGGTGACTATGCTGAAATTAACTTTTCTATTGCTGGTAACTCTGCTTTTGTCGGAGGACATACTTGGATTAATATCTATCAATCAATTCCGGATGTGTGGACTGATGCTTATTGGGATGGGTGGTTGAGTAACGGTAAAGTAGATTCCCCTAAAGCTATCCAAGAAGCAGTTAGTAGAATTAAGAGTGTTAGATGGTGGACTGACTAAGAGAGAAGAATTATGCCTCTGAAAAGTTGGAAAGAGTTAAATAAGAAGGAGAATACAATGTCAGAAGATTATTATGTAGATGACTCTGAAGCAATTCACTTACCTAAAGAACTTTACGATAGGTTAAGTAAGATAGCAAAAGAAAGATTCGGTTATACAGGTCGAGGGATAGTTTCTGATTTAGTAGAGGGAATTGTAGATGTGTGGTTAGAAGAAGAAAAGATTAAAGAGGAGAAAGAAAATGACTAATTGGGAGTATACTTCAGTAGAAATTCCTAAAGAACTCTACGACAGAATTTCTAGATTTGCTGAGGTAGAAAAGGCAATAATTCAAGATATGACAGAATGGGTTCAAATAATGGAAAATGAGGAAAGAATAGCTGAATTCGAGACAAGTAAAATTAAATTTCAAGTAGAAACGCATTTTAATGAAATCTTTCCTTACGTACTTATCACTTCTAATGACAAAAAAGAACAAGATAACGATTTCTTAGGCAAAATGGATTTAGGAAGTAAAGAAGGTGTATTAAGAGTAGCTAGAAATGGTTGGGATATTTCAGAAGATGAGATTGAGTTTGTTAATTAAAAATAAAGGTGCATCTAATGGTTAGATTTGAGGCTGGATTGTGGAGAACTGCTGCTGGAGATTGTTGGGCTGTTTGGGCTAAAGATGATAATGATTCAGAAGCTAAAAATCATCCTTTTGCTAGACAGAAATGGTTTGATGGGACTTTGAGTTGGGAACAATTTCTCTGGCAAGCTGAAAGACACTTCGGAGTGAATTCTTATGAAATTGAAAGATACGGTAATTAGGAACAACCAAGGCACTTACACTAAATCCCATCTGTTTATAGTCTAAAGTGTCTTAAATAAGCAAATAGAGGCATCTGAGAGGATATTATGAGTACAGTATCTAGGAAAGTTTCTGGAACAGTGGTTTTGACCATAAGTTATGGGTTTGTAGGTTATTGGGGAGAAGGTTTTGTGAATTCTACAGCAGATTCTACTTGGCAATTTGATTTTAAAGACCAAAATATTGTAGAAGTAGTAGAACAGTTGAGGAAAGAGTTAATAAATAGATTAGATGAAAGTTTAAAGTCAGAACAAGCTAAGCAAAGATTTGGTGTATATTCTCAAAGAGTTTTTGATTTGTATCACGTAATTTCAGAATCTCAAATGTTTATACCTTCTTAGGAGATGTGAAATGTCTAAGTTAGTAATTTGTCTAGGTCAAGAAACATTTATACCTAAAGTCAAAGCTATCAGTAAGAATGAAGAAGGTAAATGGCGATATTGGAACTACTGGATTGATACTAATGACTCTGATACTGCTAGATTAGTAAGACACTTAGGATTTTATAGATTTGAACCTGTGCCTTTCAGAGATATTCAGATATGTGTTACTGAAGAAGATACAAAAGGATTTTTTGGTGGTGAAAAGACCATTACCAATTACTACTTTAGATGTGGTATTTATGAGCAGAGAATTCATCCTAGAGTCGTTCACTTAGAAGATTAATCTTGTCTCCGTTTTATACATTAGGAGAATAATCAAATGAACACTGAAAAGCGTCAAAAATTAGAAGAAACAGGTTGGAAAGTGGGAAGTGCAGAAGAGTTTTTAGAATTAACAGAGGTTGAGAAAGCACAAGTGAACGATAAATATCTATTATCTCAGGTAAAGGTTACTCGAATTGCTGAAATGACTTTTGTTCACATCCTTGAATATAAAGGCTATAGCGGGGTTATAGAGGTAGATGTAGAAGAAAATATGCTTTGTGGAAGAGTGATTGACATTGAAGACGTTATTACTTTTAAAGCTGAAACAGTAGAACAAGCAAAGATAGAGTTTGCTAAGTCGGTGAATGACTATCTTGAGTTTTGCCAAGAATTAAGAGAAGAAGGAAAATTATGAAATTCGAGAAACTGATTAGATGGAAACGAGACGCTTCAGGACATCTATTCTTAGAAGTTTTGCAGTTATTACCTAATTCTGATAAAGCTTCTTGGGTTAGTTATACTCAAGCTACTCATAAGAAACCTGATTATCAAATGCCTGGAATAGCTACAAGTAAAGGGTTTGCTACCGCTCAAAGATATCTTCAATTAGGTTACAAATACGTAAAATTTGAAGAGAACTACGATGACTAAGCTACCTTACATACATTACAGTGACCCTAGAGTTGATTATGGTGCAAAAGAAGCTGTGGTTTATGGGAAAAAATCTAACAATCTGAAGTGGGTCTATAGTGATAGATTATTTGAATATACTCACAAAAAACCTAAAGAGCCTGAGGAGTCTGATATCGATTACTGGGAAAGAATTTTGAAAATAGTACAATGTAAAGAAGTTTCAATTGAGTGTGTGTTGGTAGGTGCTAATTCTGCTACTTTGTTCCATTACTACGTTTTTGGTTATAAAGATAAGGAGGTTGAGTAATGGAAGTTAAAAAAACTAAAAAAGTTGTTGAGACTAGAGAATTTGATAAAGTTATTATATCGTATACAGAATGTGACAAATGTAAAGGAAAAATAGAAGTATACGGTTATGATGTTTTTGAATGTGAGTTTATTTATAAAGAAGGTGTTAGCTATCCAGAAGGTGGGGATTGGACTGAAACAAGCATGGACTTATGTGAGAAATGTGGAAAAGAGTTAGTAGAGACATTAAAGAACTTAGGCTATCGACTTAATGTTAAAAACGTAGATTGGTAATCGATGCTACCTGAAAACACTAAACTAGGAACTCTGGAGTATTTGGAGATTTATGATTTCTACGATACTCTTCAGTTCTTTTCTTGTAAAAATGAAAGAGATGAGATTTACTTAGCTTTAGCAGTAGATAGTAAACCTTTGACTTATCTATTTGCGAGAGTAGATTCAGATGTTCTAGAGTTAGCAGAAGATACAAATACTCTACCTGCTAATATAATTTGGTTACATGGATACATAATTCATAAAATAGAATTCTTACCTACTGAAGATGTTGTAAGTTATATTAGTGAATCAGAACTTAATCATTTATTAGGACGGAAATAATGACTTACATTGAATTATTGACTAAGTTTGTGGAAGGAACAATTACAATAGACCAGTTTCAAGAATCGTTTCTAACTAAGTTCAAGCAAGAAGAGTCTTTTACTTCTGATGAAGAGTTCAAGATACTAGATAAATTCTTTGGAGATGTAGATTCTTACCTAGATGAAGATAGCGAACTATTTGACCCTGACTTTGATTTAACTGAAGAAGAACTAATGTCATCTGCTCAAGAAACACTTACTTTACTAAAGGCACTCTAATTGTGACAACTCTACTAGACTTATTCAAAAACATTGATTCTACTGAAGATGCTGACCTTAAGCATACCTTAGAAGTAATGTTTGCTAAATCTGCTGCTCAAATACCTGAAGATGCTAATTGGCATTATGAGAAACAAGATAAAGTAGTTCTTCGAGGTTCTTTTATTAAATCACTAGAACCCCTGAGATATCTAACTAATGTGAAGATTCTAGTTTTAGATGAAAATGATATTCGTGATATAAGTCCTTTATTTGATTTATCTAATCTACAACACCTCAACTTAATAGGTAATGAGATTAATTCAGTAGAAGAGATAGAGAAATTGCAGTCATTACAAGAACTCTATCTAGGACTTAATCTACTTAAGGATATTACTCCTCTTAGTACCTTAACTAATCTGAGGATGTTAGGACTTAGAGGTAATGTACGTATATCTGATATCAGTTCCTTAACTAAGCTAACTAATTTAGTATCTCTTAACTTATCAGGTACTTCTGTTAGTGATGAAGATACGAATACTTTATTAGGTGCATTACCTGGATGTAAGGTCATAAGCTAATTGTTTCTACTAGGGAGGAGACTAACTTAGTTTTATCTGTTCATTAGTAAATTAAGGAGTATGTCATGAAACCTAAATACTCAGCAGCCATTACTCGTTGTTCAACAGAAACCTGTATTGATGTTTATTTTTCACAACCGCTGGCACCAGAGACTAAGAAAAAGCTAAAAGAGTTAGGAAATTATGAAGGGATAACTGTTCTTAATTCACATATAGGAGAAGGTGTTCGTATTCTTTTAAAACCCGTTTGGGATAGTAATACCGTAGTAGAGGAAATCGTGACTATCTTAGTCTCAGAAGGATTTGACAGAGCTAGTATTCTAGTCAAGTAACGAATCTAATAGTAGGAGGTGGCTAACTACTGTAAAACTAGAAGGAGAAAGAACAATGTCAGATTACGATTACATTTCAGTAGCGGAAGATTCTGAACTCATGACCGCTTATACCAAAGTTATGAAAGAGTCTGCTTGCCAAGAGATTAGAGTAAAGATGGCTGAAGCTGCTCTCTCACCACACTGGGAATTAGCAAAACAGATGAGACTTATCTGTGAAAATAACCCAGATATTAAGACTTTAGTTAACAAGCAAATTGAAAATATCAGAGTTGAAGAAAGTTGGGAAAGACAAAGAAAACAGGAAGCGTCCGCAGGTGGACTTATTTGGTTTTACCATGAGAGTAAATAGAAATTAGTCTTAGTAGGAGGTAACTAACTACTAAAAACAACAATTAAGAGAAAGTCATGAGTAAACGCAAGAGACATAGACCAAGACAGCAAAATCAATCTAAACAACTAATTCTTTTTACTACTGAAGGGGGTTCTCTACTTACTCAAAAACAAATGGAACGTATTTTAGAGTTACGCAAATCTAATCCGTTGATAGACCAGATATTAACTCCTAAACCTATAAGATTTATGATGAGTAAGGGTTTACTAAGTTAGTCAGGGATTCGTAATAAACCTCTGCTCTTTAAATTGGGTAGAGGTTGTTTATTAATAAGGAATAAATTTATGCAAGAAAAAGAATTTACTCATGAAGGCTACACTCTAATAATTAAACTTAGAGAAAAAGGTTTATTTGGTAGGCCGGATGGCTTGTGGAACGGTAAATGTAGAGCCTTAAATTATTATTGTGATGCAGATACAGAAGAAGAGTTGCTTTCTAATTTTATAGCTTATGTAAATTCAGGTATCTACTAAGTAGAAAAGAGGTTAAAATGCTCAAAATAGTTAAGACTGAAATTACTCAAGATGAATTTGTCAAAGAAGTAGAAGCTCTATTTCCTAGTAGGTTTACTGAAGAGGGTTTGAGAGTTCTATTTGATTATATTGAAAGCCATGAAAATGTTTACGGTATTAAAGATGAATATGAACTATCTAAAATTGGAGAAAACTTTGAAGAGTGGACATTTGAGAAGTATCACGACTATATAGTTGAGAGATACGGAAAAGTAGGAGATGTTTATGACAAGCCAATTAATAAGGAAGAGTTATACAATTTCTTATATAAAGAAGTTCATGAAGACGATTGGGGTGATTCAGTAGTAGGTTTCACAGAGTCTACTATAATGTTTACTACTGATTATACTTCTCAGTTAGCTCATGAACTTAAAAAGATGTACGAGAGAATGAAAACAGTATCTCTTGAAGAGTTTTGTAGGAAATTTCATTGTACGTTAGAAGATGACTTTAAAGAAGCTATTAAGAAATACAATGACTACTATTCGGGTATTTCTAAAGCTATTTTTAGAGGTAGAACAGATACAGAAGTTACTTTTGAAGAATACGATTACTACTAACCATGAACCAAGATATTCTCTACATCACTTTTCTCTTAGGTATTAAAAAGAAAGAGTTTCAGCTATTTTTAAAGTCTAGTAGTAAGTTAGAAGCAGCAGGGAAGACTATAGGAAGTATTTATGAGGTGACAATAGATGACAGGTTTCTTTCTTTTTATGCTTTTGTTAGAAACAAGTACGGGCTATATCATGAAAATTCTGAAGTTGTTTCAACAGATAGATTGTTAATGCCGGATAAAGCAGTAATAGAACAAAAGAAAGAAACTGACTATCAACCTTGGAAACAACTACTAACAGTTCACGATGATTTACGAATGGAAAAAATTTTATTCTACCCAGATAGCTGTGGGTTGGAAAATGAGGAAGAAGATTTAGAGTATCTAGATGATGTTAGAAGAGCAGAGATGATAAAGTCTTTAGTTACTACATTACCTGAAGAATACAGAGATACAGACATTAAGGAATAATTATGGAAGTCATTGGATTAGTAGGACATATTGAAAGCGGAAAGAATCATATTGCAAGTCTATTAGAAAAGCAATTTGGTTATAAGTGTCTGATGATGGCAGGATTAGCTAAGTTAATTATTTCTGAAACTGAAGGTGTTTCTTTAGAACAGTTAGAAGATAGAAAGTATAAAGAAAAGTACCGTCCTAAAGTTAAAGCTGCTGCTGAAGGTTTAAAGAAAGCATTAGGAGAAACTGTTCACTGTAAATATGTAGACAACTTAATTAATCAACTTTGTTTTACTGAGAGGAAATACTCAAAGATAGTCATATCGGATATTAGATGGCCATACGAGTATTTATTTTTTAGAGAACGATTTCGGTTAATAAAAACACCGATTGATTTCAAAATTCTAAAAGTAGAAAGTGATTTAATAGATAAGACCAAAGCTAGTAAAGAAGATAGCGAGTCCTATATTGATACTTATTTCACTCGACATAACAATGGAATAATCTTTAATGGTGAAGAACAAAGATATGACAGAGATAATTTAGATTTGATTGGTCAGTTAGTTAAGTTTGTAAATTAATAGTCTAGAGGAGTGAACTGTTATGGGGTCTATTACAGAACCAAAAGGTATTATTTACTGTGCTGAAAATAAAGTAACAGGAATGAAATATTTTGGACAGACAGTTCGCCCTTTAGAAGATAGAATTAAAGCTCATTATCAAGCAGCTAAAAAAGCGAAACATAAATTTGCTAAGGCTCTTAGAGAGTACGAAAAAGAAACATGGGAATGGTCAGTAGTTATAGAAGTAGAGGTAAGTAAGTTAAATGATTACGAAGTCTATTTTATTGCTCACTTTGATACTCAGAAAAATGGTTTAAACACACATCATGGTGGAGCTATTTGGGAGAGTAGCCCTGGATATAGTAATGAGTTATTTACTCTGTATCATCCTGCAAAAGGATTAGTTTCTAAGACAAAATTAGAGTGGATTCAGCAAGATAAAGCTTTTTACAAACTTTCAGAATTAGTAAAAGGTACTAGGAGTCACATAAAAGGTTGGGTTACACAAGAAAACGTTGAAAACTACAATGCTAGAATAGTAGACGTTTATGATTTCTACCATGCAGATTTTGGTGCTGTAACCTGTACTACTTCTGAGTTGCGTAAAAAATACTTACCTAAAGAATGCAACAGAAAATCAGTTTATGAACTTGCAACAGGAAAGATTAAAGCTTATTTACATTGGATACTAGCCGAAAATAAAGAACAATACGAGGAGTTAGTTAGTAGTAAAAGAAGACACAACCAACAAGTAACTCTTAAACATAATTTGTATGGTGTAATTACTGCTACTCGTACTGAGTTTAAGGAGAGATTTAGTCTCTATCATTGCGATATTTACGGTATAGTCTCGGAAAGAAGACTTCAATCAAAAGGCTGGTCACTGGTAAAGGAAGAAGCAAATGCCTCTAATTCTGAAGAGCAAACAAGATAGACAGATGTGGCAGTTTTTAAATTCTGACCAAAGAGTATTTGCTAAGAGGGGTAAATGTCTTAATCTAACTGCTGATTATTTACCTGAAGATATAGCTACTAGATTTGTATTTGTTTTTATAAAAGAGGCAATGAACGAGTACGAGATAAAAGAACGTTTAGCAATAAAATTGTTGTTTGAAAACTATATTACTTTACATTTTGAAGATAATGTTTTTAAAGCTACTCAACATCCCACAAAAGATACTTCTCAACCTTTTAATCTTCCTTCTGCGGTAATACGGTCACGTTACTATAAAAATCTTCCTAAGAAATATCAAGACTTAATTTTAAGTAAAACAGACACGAGTTTTGAACACGTTAGTGAATTAGTTATTTGTTAATATGCCAACTCTCAAGGAATCCTTACAGTCTAAAGTAGATACGTTAGGAGTAGGTTACATCACTCCACTACATACTTATTCACCAGATAAACTCCAAACCATAATAGCAAGAGTAATCTGGAATGACCCCAGAATCTATAAACCTATCTTCTCACTTAAAGAATTAGGAATAGATAAGACACTTAAGTCAGTAGTTCTAGAAGTAAGAGACTCAATAGCTAGACTCTACTACATACTCGATTCATCTTGTTTCTTCATTGACTTTGAGTGTGATTACCAGACATTAGAGTTAGTAAAAGAACTACCTACTGAAGTCATTCACTATTTAAGGATATTATGCAGTAAGAAAGGTAGATTAGAGCTAATAGTAAGAGAAGATAACTTATATCTCTTATTTGAAGATACATTTCCTAGCAAGATGCCTGCCAAAGAGAAGAAAGAGAAAGAAGTAGACAAGTATGTCCTATCTGTGCCATTGAAGGAAGTAGATAGCTTAGATTTAGCAGTTACTGAGTTTGTTAAGGAAGTAGTTGAGTTAGAAGATACAAGTCCTATTAGTTATGAAGACTTCAATGTTCCTATAGACTTTAGTAGTATTACTATCAACAAAGAACCTATTGAGTATTGGATGTCAGTAGTAAGTACACCTAAAGGAGATTTCAAAATAGTAGATACATCGGGTATTAACTCTACTTTAGTGATATGTCCTGTAGAAGTGAGTATAAGACAAGCTAGTAACGTAACTAATGAAGTAGTACAGCAACTTAATATTGAGGAAGGTACATCAGATATACTAATACCTGAATCTGAAGATATAGAAGAGTACAGTGAGCAGTATCTTGAAGCACTTGGTAACTACTACGGAGATTATTACTAATGACTAACTTAGAGGAAGCTCTCTCATATATAAGACTACTGATAGATAAAGGTGCTTATGAGAAAGATATTGAAGAACCTACTCCATTAGCAGATAAGGTAACATTAGTAGCAGAAGTTAAGCAGATGTTAGTAGATGACCTATTATCTCAAGGAGTACATCTATTATCTATCTTATTTGCTTGGGATATGGCAGAAAGTACAGAAGGAGCAGATGAGGCACTAAATAGAGGGTTCTTATATAGTGTACTTAGCAATATCCAAGACTTAGAAGAGTATTACTTAGAAAGGAGTAAATCATGACTATACCTATTTCTGGTTCAGATAACGACAGCTATTTTGAAAAACAAGTAGAAGATGAATGGGAGTGTTGTGTTAACTACATTAATTGGTTACAAACTACAGGTATCCCGTTTTCTAGACGTGAAACTATGAAAAGATACTGGGAAGATAGGTTAAAAGCTTTAGCCTTAGTAGTTTATAAAGAGAGAGTGAGTTGGTTAAACATTTTAGAAGCTAAGTATCCCAGTGGAATAGACTGGAAATACTATTTCAATGAAGTGCAATAAGTGTAGAGGAGACATCTACTTAACTAAGACTATATTAACTATCAAAGGGAGTGACCAGTCTGTAACCTTAAGAGTACCTACTTATATCTGTAATAGATGTAGGAAGATGGTTTTTGAGAAAGAGGTTATAGATAAGTTAGAGAAAATCAGATTAGCATTAACTCATCAAGTTTATCCAAATTAAGGAAATGACAAATGGAAGTTAGAAAGTGTTTAACTACTAAGTGGTACGATTTGGTTACTGTGTATTTAGATAATCAATTATATGCTATAGCTAGAAACCATCAAGAAGCCCAAAAAGCTTTTAGTATTTTAGTACGTGAATGCTTACAAGATTATGTAAGCCCTGACATTATACGTAAATACTTAGATTTTAATTTTAGTGTAGAAGCAATATCATGCTTGCAACTTCATTTAGATAACCCTACTTTTGATAAAGAGTTTTTAAATCTCCTGCCAGAACATAGTTGGAGATGGAAAGGATTATGTGACGATGTTAGTAAAAAATACTGGGATGATCCAGAGTTTCAACTAGGAGTAGATGGCGAAGAGTCACATTGGGATTGGGTTTTTTCAAAAATAGATGTGCCAAAAGAACTTTTAAATATTCTAGAAATAGAAGGAAAAGATGTCAGAAATATTTTACTCTACCCTTTAAAGAATGAATGATATAACGAATAGTTTTTTATTATGCCAAGAAGTAATTTTGAACTTGGTTACTTAGGTAATTATCTCTATAAAGGATTTGAGTTAGGTATCTATAGGAATAAAGATGGTTTCTATAACGGTAAAGGTCAAGGAGGTTACTATTGCTATACTCACTCTCAACGAGACATTAAGTTAAAAAGAGCTTTTAGACTTTGGGTTAACTCTTTACCAGAAGAAGCTTTTACGGATAAAGATAACTGGATTAAGAGTTTTAAGTATATGGATTACATGAAAACTGAGTTTGTAGATTAATCAAAGGAAGAAAACAATGACTAAATATTCTAAAAGAATTGATGAATTAGAAGTAGGAGATGTGGTAACCCTTCCCTACACTAAAGAGGTCAGAACTATATCTGAAGTTAAAGGAATAAGATACAAGATAGTTTCTGAAGGGATTGTGGAGCCACGTTTTTATGACCACGGTGAAGAAGTAGCTTACTTAGGCAACAAGGACAAATTTATGAAAGAACAGAAAGTAGATTGTTCAGCTCTATATCCATACTTTGACTCATTAGCTAATGATGAAGTCACTCTAAAACACACTAATATTCCTACTCATGTAAAACAGAATCTTAAACTTATCCATGAATTATTTGAAGGAGTTCTTGACCTGACATTAGAAGAAGTGAAAACACTTTATTTTGAGAGGAAGATGAGTAATTACAGCCTAGATGAAAAGGTAAACCCTACATCTTATCTAACTAAGAAAGCAAAAGAGTTGTGCATTGGAGATAAGGTAGTTTTATCTAGTCCTATAACTGTAGTAGAGATTATAAGTCTACAAGCTGTAGAAGACACGCACATACGATTCACTTGGCAAGATTCATTTCGTACTTACTTAAAAGATGTACTTGTATCCGTGCTAAAAGAATAATCTTACTCATGTTAAGCTGAAAAGAAACAGCAGCATGAACAACAGTTTATCAACAATCTACTTAGATACGGGATTTAGTAGATTAGGTTGGGCTATTAGTAAGGGAAGTGAGCTAATAACTTACGGAACCTACACTACTTCACCTAAACAAGATAATGGAGAAAGGTTAGATAGCATCTACAAGTATTTATCTAGCCTTATCCTTACTTATGAGATTAAAGATTGTCTGATTGAGTTACCTGTATTAGCAGGAATTAATGGGTCTAATTTATCTAAAGTAGTGGGATTAGTAGAGATGCTCTGTTACTTACATTCTATTAAGTACAGATGTATCTCTCCTAAGTCAATGAAGTTACAGCTTACGGGTAAAGGGACTGCTAGTAAGGAAGAGGTTAGGTTTTGGGTTGCTAAAGAAATAGACGTATCTAAGATTCCTAAGAAAGAACTAGATACGATAGACGCTATTGGATTGTTTGTCGTAGATAGGAGAAATCATGGAAATGAAAGGTGAGCATATTATAGTGGCTGCTGATTATGGAAGGGAATCTATTTGGGTAGATTGTGATTGTATAGAACTCACTGAAGAAGAAATAGACTTACTATCTACTGCTTTATGGAAATATAAGTACGAGATTAATTTTGACTTGTGGTTGAGAAGTTGGAGAAAACCACATAAGCAGTGGGAATTTACTATTAAAGATACTAATCTACTTGACTCATTGGGTAGAAGATTAGTAGAGATAATTAAGAAGTTATTTCCTAGTAAATTAGTTGAATTTTACGAGGAGAATAAGTATGACTAAGTTACAATCTTGGTATTTAATCGTAGTTAATCTAATTTTCGGCATTAGTGATAGAACTATCAACGCTATTACTCATGACTATTCAGTAGATAGTTTACTTCAAGTAGTTTTAGGAGTAGTTCTACTTACATTAGTATATCAATTGTATCCATATAGTAGTTAAATTTATGTCTTATCACGAATTTAAAGAAAGATTAGAGAGATTACAAGATAGTAATTTTCATGATGATATTGACCAAAGGATATCTGACTTAAACAACTTAGCAGAAGATATGTTAGCTGAGTTGGGTGTAGGAGAACGTGCATGGTATTTATTAAAGAATAATGTTCCATCTGAAATACATTCTTTCTATCCAAGACTAACTAAAGACCCTACAGTTAACTGTTATAAAGATAATCATGAGTTGATAGGTACTCAGTCTTTAAAAAATCTTGACTTTACCAAGTTACATAAACGAGGTATTTATGCTTTAAGTGATTCTCCTTATTATATTAGGACAGTAGAACAATTAGGTTATATTTCTAATTTTTTAGAAGGAGAGTTGTTAGAAGTTGTAGATTTTGAAAATTATCACTACGAAATAGATTTTAATTAGGAGATTGAGATGAATAATATTACTAACACATCTATTACTTTATGGAGATTAAGAGAAAAGTACCTTCCGTATGAGCTATCTGATTTTACTATTTTAACTGCTGAGAGGTTAGTAGATAAGTTATATATCTTAGCTAGAAAGGAGAAGTTATGGTGGTGGCCTCCATTAGTAAACTTTGATAAAGGTCAAATTCATCTAGAATGGTGGAACTATAAGAATAAGAATAGAAAATACTCTATCTATGTTGCTGAAGACCAAGTTAGTTATATAGCTGTTTGGGGTGCATATATGGGTAATGAGATGGAAGAAGGAGATATAAATATAGAGAATGATTTAACTGAGTTTTGGGAATGGATTGCTGAATAATTAATTAACACATCTATCTCATAAGTCCGATTTTTAAAGGAGATTACCATGAATAGGAAGACATTGCCAAGATTTCTCAACAGACGGAAGATAGTAATAGAAGCTTTAGTTAAGGCTAGAGGTAATGGAGGTAACTCAGGAGATATCTTATACAATCCCAAGTCTCTAGTCATAAGTAATAAGTTATTTAAGAACTCTCCTTCCTCTATTATCTCTACTGGTGATAAACCAAAGAACTATAAATATTCTAGTAAGTCAAGAGGTAATAAGAAATTAGGAGATAAAGCTAGAGATATTTATGAAGATGATTGGGATAAACTAGAAACACCATCTATTAAGAAAAGGAGATATCAGTGAAGAAAGTAATACCCCAAAAAGTAGCTAATAAAGTTTATAACAAGTTGTTATCTGAGAATCAAAACAGAGTAGAAGGACAATACCCTGAAGATATCTTATTCAAACCAGAAACTAATAAATTAAATCATAGGTTTTTCAAGAATAATATTGGTAACTTTATTTATAAAGGTGGTTGGAGTTCAAAAAGAAAACGTTACTATATCAAACTTAAGAAGTACCTAAATATAATACAAGAGAAACTAAATGATTATTTACAAGAAAAATGAAAGTATTTTTGATAGTTCTGCTGCTTTCTTGGTTAACCCTGTTAATACTAAAGGAATTAGTGGAGCGGGACTAGCCTTAGAGATGAAACAGAGGTTTCCAGAGAACTTTAAATATTATCACGAGTATTGTTCTAAGTCTTCTCCAAAAGGAGGTGATTTGATTTGGTACATTCCAGAAGCTTTCAAGATAGCTAATGGAGAACGAGCCATAATTAACTTCTGTACTAAGGAAGATTGGAAAAAACCTTCTAAATTGGAATGGGTTGAGAGGGGAATTAAGCAGCTAATTAGTATCTTTGAAGAAAAGTATTTAGATGGCAAATATCCAACTCCCTTGTTAGCTTTACCTATGTTGGGATGTGGAAAAGGTGGATTGGAAGTAGATAAAGTTTTGGGTGTATTTACTAATGAATTTGCAAACTGTAAATATGATGCTGAGGTTTATTTATGAATTATCCTTTGACTTTAGTAAGATTTAAATCTTGGTTGGAATCTAAAAGTGTAGAAGAAGTAGTAGGAATTAGGGAGAAGTCTCATTTTTGTCCTATTGCTAAAGCTCTCAAGGAGTGTGTTTATTCAGAGGAAGGTAACGATGTTGAGGTAGAGTTTAATTATACAAGTATAGACCCAGAAGTAGATGTAATTTGTTTTAGAAATCCAGCTTGGGTTACAGACTTTGTAGAAAGAGTAGATGTACTGGAAACCTCTGAAGTAACAGCTAAAGATGCTTTACAAATAGTCAACAATCTCTATATCTGCACAGTTTGTAATCAATATAACCCTGAAGGAACTAACTGCGGAAAGAAAGATAACTGTCCTTGGTAATTACTAAAGAGGTAAATAATGGGTATTTCAACTAACGGATTTGTCTTAACAGAAAATAAAGATGTTTTTGCTGTCTTAAGCACAATCGAAGACACTTTAACAGACTTAGTTAATAAGTATTATAAGGATACTATTTGGTTAGATGATACTTGCAAATTACCTATAGTTGAATGTTGCTCTAGAGGGAGATACTTTGCTGTTAAGTTTAAAATTAAAAACGAAAATAGAATATTAATGGTTTACTTCGATTGTGATTGTGATTATAAAGAATATGGAGGTTCTAAGATTATCTGGAGCGTTAATTGGTGGGGAATGGCAGAAGAAATAATACTAGCTGTCTGTAAAGCAATGAAGCAATACGGTAAAGTCTTTTATGAGGCTAACGATTGTGATGGTGAAGTAGTAGAAGTCTAGGTTCAGAACACAACAACTAATTTAGAAGTGCTTGTATTGGAAGAACTGAGGTCTGCCAAGGGAAAACTGATATGAGTATTTCTTTTATTTTATTAGGAGATAAATAAATGACTGGTGTTAGTGAGAGAGAGTCAGAAGAGTGGTATCAAATATCTAGGAAAGAGTTTAGAGCTTGGCTGGAGTCTAAAGAGGGGTGTGTAGTAGTCGGTCAAAGTATTGTCTACGGAAATGATCCAATTGCAACAGCTATCAATGAAAAAGAAAATGAATGGGAAACAGCAATAATAGACTCAGAAATAAGTAGGACAACCTTTGATGGATGGATGAAAGTTGATAATCCTCGTTGGGTAAATAGATTTATAGAAAAGATAGACAGAGATACTTTAGGAGATGCACCTGTAAATATTACAGCTAAACAAGCATTAAAAGTGCTAACTGAAGTAGAGGAGGAGCGAGGGAAAACTATAGATACAGAACGTCTCCAAGAAATGGAGAAAGTTAAAGGAATGTTTTCAACAGATTCTTATTCTATGTCTGTTGGAAAACTACTTTCCTTACATGAAAAAGGTGAATTAGTTCTTTCTAGGAACAACCTTCATATCTCAGTTACTCAGCAAAATGAGTTTATAGAATCTATTTTTCTAGGTTTACCCTCTCAACCTTTATTTGTAAAACAAGATAGTAACGGAAAGTGGAACGTGTTATCTGGAAGTTGGATGTTAAAAGCTGTTCTAAACTTCTTAGATGAAAACGAAGAAGATAGATTAGTGTTGAGAGCTACTGATTCACTACCTTGTTTATATAGTTTAACCTGGAATGATTTATCAGATAGAGAAAGATTTCAGTTTAAGAGGTTTAAATTTACAGTTTATTTCTTAGCAGAAAACACAGAAGATTCCTTTTGGAAAGATAAGGTAAGCTCTGTTTTTAGAAGATATATTTCTTATGATTATTAACTTTAGGAGATTACGACTTACTTAACTAGAACTAAACAATTGTTGCGTGATTTGGAAGTAGTAGAATGTTCTATTCCAGAAATAGTTGACTTAGAGAAAGAGTTAAATGTATTTCTTCCAGAAGCTTATAGAGAGTTTCTTCTATGGATGGGAAAGGATACGGGTAAGTTTCTACAAGGTTCAGAAGTTACTTACAAACATTTAGCTAAAATACAATACTGGGCTAATGAAATACTAGAAGAAAGAAGATTGCCGCTTTTACCTTTTAATTCTTTTGTTTTCTACATTCATGGAGGTTATCAGTTTGCTTACTTTCTACTAAACAGAGAAGACGACCCTAAAGTTTGTTTCTTTGATGAGTGTATAACTAAAGGAGTTGAGTTATTAAGAGAATCTTACTCAGAATGGTTAACTGCTGAAGCTGAAATCTTTTGTCAATATCAAAGAGCTGACAGCTATGAAAAGAATTAAACTTTGTGTATTTGATGATTCTGGAAATATTAATTTTGGAGAAAGCCCTATCTGGAGAAATTCAAAAAGATATGATTGGGAAGACCTTCATGTACATCTAAATCTACCAGAATCTTTAATAACTAGGATTAGGGATTGGAAGTTTGAAGCAATTGCAACTAATAAACATCAAAGAGAAGATAGGGTTAAATGTGAAATAGAAGGTTTAGCTATTCTACTAGAACTAAGAAAAGAGCTACCTGATTATGAAATTACTTATTCTAGTAGCTTTAATAGCTATAATTGTGTACTTAATGAGGAGCAAGTGGATGAAGAAAATTAAAATTCAATTCAGAGCAGGTTATTGGGACTCATTTTTAGTGAATGAAGAAGAAGAGGAAGAAGACCCTATTGATTTTAAATTATCTAGAGACTTAGTGGAAAAATGTAAGGATTGGAAGAGAAGTATAGACGACCCTTATTACAGTATGCAGGATTATATAACTAGATTAACCTACGAAATAGAAGGTCTAAGCTTAGTACAGCGTTTGTTAAAAGAGTTACCTAGATGGGTACAGCTTTCTTACTACAGTGAATTCTATAAAATGGAAGTGTTCTTTTACTAAAGGAAGATTAATATGTCTATTCTTTCTGACGTTCAACAAGCATTAATTAACTCTCAAGTGTCTCAACAACATTGGATAGATGGAGGTTATGAAGCTTTATCTAATCAACTAGAGGAAGAACTGAGAAAAGAAAACGAGATAATTAATATTTTCTCTCTAGTAGATAAGGTAGAACCCGAGATAACGATTAGAGTTAGAATTACACAACGCAATTGGATTTATAATGTTCCCTTACAAGATGTTTCCTCAGTAATAGATGTTAATAAAGTCTTACACATTGAAAAAGAAGACTTGTACCCTAACTGGAAAGAAAGAGTTATTGAAAGAGTTGGTTTCTCTAGACTTGTTTACGAAAAAGAAGTGATAGACCACAAAGAAACTAATTGGAGCAAGGCTGAATATATAGACGCAAATAAAGATGTTAGGGTTATCTGCCAAAGACTCAATTAATTTAGAGGGATTAGACAACTGTTTATTAGCATCTACTACAAGTTTAGTTAGAGGACTTCTCATGAACATCATAAGAATTGAGTACAGGTTTCTTAGACTATCTGCTAATCTACTTGCCTTAGTAGAGTTACATCCCGGTAGTAATATACCTCAGGCGACTACTTGTCTTTATCCTCTTCCACCCTATTTAACTGAGAACAGAAAATCTGTAGTAGGTTTATTTGAGAATACTATAGACTGGTTAGTTGACCAAAAATTCTCTTTAGAGTTAGCAGTAGAAGAAGCTAAAAGAAAACCAATAGTAGAATTCAAATGTACTAATCCTGAGTATCGAGAAATCTGTCTTTGGGTTTATCGCGACCCGTTAGTGTATTGGGATGAATATTGTCCGCTTTTTGACAACAATTACAATTACGTTTTGAGGGATTAATCATGGATAACTTAGCTAGTGAATTTAAGAAATTTGCTAAAGAACAAGAGAAAAAAGAAGCAAGAGACAGTATTGTTAACGCTACAGAGAGAGATTTTTTAACAATGAAAGAATGGATGTTAAAATTATTTGATCAAAACGTTTATTTACGAGTAATGTTAGAACAAGCAATGATGCAAAATCTAATAGGTACTTATCCAGTTATCGAAGAAGAGTAATCTCGTAGGTCAAACTCTGCTACTCAGTTAACCTTAAAAGTAGCATTCTCTCTCAACCAATAGGAGTCCTTATCATGAGTTACTACAACATCTTGGCAATCTTCAATGAAAGTCAATTAGTAGAAGTTGAAACAGTTCTTAACCAACTAACTCTAATGAATCAAGGAGACAAGAATTCTTTGATTAATGCAGTTGAGGACTACCAGTTTCTTAAAGCACATCAAGCCAAAGACAAGTTCACTAGAAAAGTAGTTGACTTTTTGCTTAATCCAAAATCAGTTACTCCTGAAGGAATTGAGACATTTCTTACCCGATTAGGTTTTTGGTTAGAAGTGGTAGAAAGTCTAAAAGAACAAGAAGCTTATGCAAATGTTCTCAACAACCACTTGGATATTGTCTACTGCTTTCATGATGAGGAGATATTAGCTTTACGTTTTGAGTTACTAGACGTTCTCCGAGAACTAGAAGAGTCTAAAGCTGCTAAGAAAGAGAGAAAACAACATGATATTTGGGAGAGAAACTATCGCCTGACTCAGTATGAAGCTCCTATGCAAGTACAACCTGGTTACGAAGATTATGAGAAAATGATGGAAGAATACGGCAAACTCTTTGACACTGAAGAATCACCGTTCAATCAGGTCAGGAATACCAAAGGGATGAGTAATGAACAGCCTTGTACTTATGAAGCCATGAGTTGGGTAGTACCACCTAATTGGATTATACCTGTTCTCTATCAAGACAACTAGGAAAATGAGAACAAAGAAATAAGAGACTTAGTAGTAGAATCTGCTAGGTCTTTTTGCTATCTTGGTGCATCGACTTACTTAACTCAGGAGGAACAACATGGTTAGCTTTGAATTCTACCACAAACCTACAGTTATCACTCAAGAAGAGTTCGAGATTCTTTCTTCTATAGGGTTAGAGGACGATGGGACAATATCTAACAACTACGTTCCTCAAGATGACTACTTTATGTTCTTAGGTAGAAGAGTAGGTACTGAACAAGGTCTTCGTACTGAAAAGCAAATACTTAATGCTTGCAAGTTACTTCAAGTAGATAAAGTCTTGAGAACTCCTAAGAACTCGATACTAAGACTTCGACTCCGAGCTAACTTAGTAGTTCAGATAGGAGATAGAATAGTCTACTTTCAGACTAAAGCAGGAGAAGTAGCAGCTAACGAGTACGTAAATAGTTGTGTAGGTAGAAAGGTAGGAATCTATCATCGCAAAGACAATAAGGAGGATAAACCAGAAGGTATTGAAGACTCTTACTTAGCACCAGGAGTAATCTATCTCAACACTACTTATGGCGAAGATACTTTAGCTTTATTTCTCTCTGAACTATCTACTTGGCTTAAATGTCCGGTAAAGAAGGAATATCGAGACTTATTAGCTTACTTAAGGACTAAAGCTGTTAAGAGACACATAACTTCTCAGGCATTAGAGTCTATCTTTGGTAGAAAAGTGATGACAAGAGTTTCGGATTTGAATGTTTTCTACCCAATAGAAATGGAGGGCGGATATGTCAGACTTAACTCAGAAACCCAAAAACAACCAAACTACAGATAAGGATAGGGATTACACTATCCTTGACGGTAAAGTTCAAGAAGAAACAACTCTTGAGCAATATGTTCGTGACCTTGGAAACAAAAGACCAAATAACTGGAGCAAAATCTAATGACTGTTACTACTTTGCCTGTTTTTCCAATCGTTCGTTTAGCTATCTCTGACGTAGAATCTGATGTAGTAGAAAGGAACAATCTACTAGAAGACTACCTTCTTTCGACAATTGAAGAGATGAAAGAATTACCTGAGTCATTCCGTATCAACGATTTAGCTACTTATTGCTTTGGTAATCAGTTTACAGATAACTATTCTTCAGTGAAGACATTTATCAAACAAACTCACCGAGACTTAAATGCAGGTAACAAAGATTTTCTATCTACTAATCTTGCTTTGGTTTTTGAAAAAGGTGTTGAATTGAAAGAAACAATAGAAGGGAAAGTTTATGTAACCTACCGTGCAGGAGGTGCATATCTCTTTACTAGGAAGTTCTTGTTCATGCTTCTATTAACTAAGTCCGTTGATTTTCGGATGTTCCTCCGTGATTTTTTAGATGATGATGGAAAACAAATATACGACGTTCCTCATAATTTAGAAGGGAAGCACAGTAGAATTACTGATGCCATGTTAGCTGCTTAGTAGTCTAATTATTTAGGAGGTGGGGAAACTCATCTCCTTACCTTACTTAACTTATGGAACAAGAAAAGCTTCACGTTTACTTAATGGCTATGGGATTGTTAAAAACCAACAGTCATCTCAGCAGAAAACAATTAGAACTTCTACTAAAAACTGATTCTGAGAAATACTCTTTAATGTTCTTCCCTACTGAACCTGGAATAGATAATCAAATAAATGCTAGAGTTACTCACATCCGAGATATATTTCTAGCTTATCAAATTTGCTATACTCATTTGCTTTCCTTATATGTTAGACCTACTCCCGCTATCTGAAGAAGTTAAAGAAAAATTAATAGATGCACTAAGAGAAACAGTTCAAGAGCTATCAGGACATAAAGACCTTTATTCTACTGCTTTCCGACTCTACTTTACTGAGTTAGGAAAAATACTAAACAATACTGAAGGGTTAGACAGTCAAGAGTTAGTAGATGAGGCGGGATTACTTATGGGAGTAATATCTGAGTATGTCTTAAATGAAGGAGATGTTTATTATGAGTTAGTAGACTTAGGCACAGATGATGTAGAATTAGAAGAGTAGTTTCTCTATTAGCAGCTATGATTACTCTATCAGATACAGATATTTGTGAGAAGTTTGCTGAAGTATACTCTAAAAAAAGAGATGATTGGAGGTATGCTTCCTATAGGCTAGGTTTTAAATCAGTATTAGTTAAAGGGTATGTTATTTCAGAGATACCTAAAGAACCCGAGTTACTCATTGCTTTTCACAATGGTAGAGTTGATGGGTTACAAACCGCTCAAGAAAGAAAAGACCTAGAAAAACGCCTAGCTACTAGCAAGCCTTCAGAGATTAAGCAACCTTCTACAAAAAAGTACGTCTCTCCCTTCTAACTCAAATTTCCAATCAACAACTCTATAGCTATCTAGTTATTTACTGGGTAGCTTTTCTTACTCAATCACTTTTAACAATAATTTATGAAAACACTCGCTCAAGTTATTTTTGACAACGCTAAACCTAATCTAAGTTTTGAAGAGTATCGAGAAGTTCTGATTAATTCAGGTGCTTTTCCAGAAGTTGGTACATTAGACCTCCCAGCTAACGAGACAGTAGAAAAGAGTAATAAGAAATCTACTAAAACTCCTAGGTCGGTCAATTGGTTAGGTCATGAAGTTATTAGAGGAAGTCTGAAGAAAGATACTCCCCTTTCAGAAGTAGTTAGATTCCTCATAAAAGTTGTGTATGAAAGGTCACAAAGAGTGGGGGGTGAAGTAAACTTAGAATTAATAAAGGAATGGGAAGCTAAAGTAGAGCCTTATTTAGATGAGTTGTCATTAGAAGATGCTGTTAGTGTAAGCTATGAGTGGTTAAAGAAAGCTTCTTCTCTAGGAGAATTTGGTTCCAAGTCAATGAGTGCTTACCTGAACACCACTAATAAGAAAGGAGGTTCTAAGTCTGAAGAAGAGACAAGTAATTTCTTTACAGACGATTAATTAGTTTCTACTCTTTTAGGAAATAATTAAAGACTAAGCTACGATATAACAACTACTTAGAAAACGAGAAAACAACTATGTCTAATTCAACTTCTTACGTTACAACTGTCACAGGTGCTTTAATCGGCAATCCTAAAAAGACTATAATTGAAGGAAAGAAGGGTAAAACTACTATTTGGAATTTAGCAATGGCAAAGGATGCTAAAGATGGTGGTAGAAAAGGTGAAGAGAAAGGAGATGCTAAAGCTACTTACTGGTTTAACATTACTTACCGTGGTGATAATGAGATATTAGAAAATGCTAAGAAAGGTACAGTTCTAACTCTAACGTGTACTAAACCTTATCTAATGGATGAGTATAGCTATTCTCTTTATAGTTTTAACTCTGAAAAAGGTTATGCTAGTGCAAGTGAGAAGTTAGATGCTTTTGGTGTTACTTATGGCTCCTACGTAACTAAGAAAGAAGGAGATAATCAATCAGTCGAGAAAAAAGAAGACCCTGATGCTTTCTTTACTGAAGATGATGGTTTAGTTCCTATCTCACCTAAATCTAATAAAATGAAAGAAATAGAAAATGAATTTCTAGGTGAAGATGAGTAAGTAGATTAGTTAGGTTTTTAGGGCTGGTTACTTAGGTAGCTAGCTCTATTTTGTTATCTATAAGTAGAACAGTAAAAATGAAAGAGATTAATGAGTATAGAAAATCTGCTACTATTTACTTCGTTCCAAATCTAAGAAATGGTAACAGTCTTAAGATAGAGTTTACTTTACCGTTTGCTAATGCTGTTTTCTCAGATATTCTCCAAGAACTAAGAAAGAAGTTTGGGTTTAGTTGTAGTGAGGCTAACAGTCACTTTAATACCACTACAAAACCAAATATAATAGATATTTCTCTTGACCTATGTATTGATGAGAGAGAAGTAGCTCAGGATTTATTCAACTACTTAGAAACTATATTAGGTAAAGACCAAGTAATTGACCGTATCAGAACTACAATAAAGAAGGAGAATAAAAAGATGCAAACATGAAAATTGAGTTAGTAAAGACTGGTAACGAAAGATATTACAAGGTAGATGGTAAGAAATGTCCTAGCGTTACCCAAGTTATCTCTTACCATGAAAATAAGAAGTTTCTTGAGGATTGGAAAGCTCGAAACCCTTTAAAAGCAGACACAACTTCTTCTTCTGCTCGGATGAGAGGGACTAAAATCCACCAAGCTTTGTTCTACTACCATACTAATAGACCTAAGTATCTTTCTTTTGCTGAGAAGCTAAGTACAGAAGATAAGAAGTATTTAGCTCAATACTCAGATTTGATGAGACTTACCCTTAGAGCTGAATTTAAAGAGCAGAAGGTAGGATATCTAGAACCTAAATCATCTCAAGGTTTTGGTGGAAAGCTAGATAACATTTCTTTGCTAGATACTAAAGAGTTTGTCTACTACAAATCTACTAAATCAGTCTTTACTAACCCACAAGAGTATTTTGTCATTGACTACAAAAACCCAAACAAAGCTAAGAAACCAGAACACCTCATAAGTTACTGCCTTCAGCTAGCTGCGTATTGTGCTGCCTTTAACTTCGGTAGTTTACTTACTTATAGATTGAATAAAGCTCTTTTAGTGATAGTAAGTCCTAAGATGACTGCTTATTATTATCTATCTCCTGAGAAGCTTAGTAAGTATTGGTCGTTATACAAACAATTATTAGACGGGTTTTACTCAAAGAAGAAAGTTGACTGGACAAAGCTAAAAGAAGAGTTAGGAGTATTTGAAGATGAGAGAGGTTATCCCCGAATAGCTAAATTTAACTTTCTACCAGAACGCATTGAGTTGAGAAAAAATCAAGTAGAAGAGGAAGAGGTATTATTTTAAAATGAAAGACACTATAACTACTCAAGTTAAGCTTAAAAGTTTTAATGGAGAAGGTTTGTGGGTAACTCCTGTAAGTTATGTGTTTTGTGATTATTGGGAAGGACATAAAGATAAAAACAAGTTGAGGTTCTATAATAGTCCTGAAGGTTTCCCTCCTTTTATTGATTACTTCCTTCAATCACCTTCAGAAGATAAGTTATCTCATTTTCCTAATTTGTATAGATTACGTCTTTGTGAAGCAATTAAAGCGGTTAGTTTACGATTAATTTCTAATTCTAGGCATTTCTTTGGAAAAGCCGTATTTGATAAATCTTTTTCAAGAAGAAGTTGGTGGGACTTAGTATATCACACTATTCAAAGGTCATTAGAGAAGCCTTGGTTCTACTGTAGAGAAGTATATCCCGTAAACTTTCACATAGAAGGAAATATAGAATTGGTAGATGAGAACCATTACTGGGAAGAAGGTTACTTAACACCTACATCTAAGTGGATTGAGGAGAGGTTAGCTGAGGAGGGTGTTCATACTTTAAATGATGATAAAGAAGAAGTAAGAAAATCCTTAGAAAACTTCTATAAGTGGAAGAAAGAACAAGAAGATAAAGGTTTAAGTATTTCTTATATCACCTCATTAGAAACCTAAGTAACTAAGATAAGTGTTTAGTTCTGTATGTTGTACCAGATGTGCAGAACTATTTGTCATCTACTAATATAAAGCTCATAAGGAGGTCTTATGTGCAAGTTATAGAACTATTTGAACAACGTCTGGAACTTGTTAAGGAGTATCCCTCATGGATGGAGTATCTATGTCCATTATGCAAAAGTGAGGGACTTAAGATAAATAAGTCTACTGGTTACTACAAGAACTATAAGTGTAACTGTGATACTAAAAGAATAACTGCTTATATATACCAGGACTCAGGTATTACTTATGTACCTAAAGAGAAAGTAGTACCTAAGATAGTAGAGCCAATACCTAATCTCCTAAATATCAAGCTAACTAGATTAACTAACCCACCTTTACTAACTGACCTTAATGATAAGTACCGTAACTTAGATGGGAAAGTAGTATATTACCACTCTACTAATCAGAGAACTAAGCGTATCAATAGAATAATAACTACTGATAAGCATGGTAATAAAAAAGAAAAGAAGATAGTTATACCGCAGATATTAGTTAATGGTAGTTGGGTTAATGGTATTGGAGAAGGTACATTTCCTTTATTTACCAATGAGAGAACTTTAGTAAGTGAACTAATAATAGCAGTTGAAGGACAGAAGTGCGTTGAGTACCTTAACTATAAGCAGATAGAAGCAATTAGTTTACTAGGTAGTTACACAACATCTATTACTAAGATACAAGAAGTAATAGAGATAAGTAGAAGTTTAATACCTAATATTAAACAAATTCTTTATCTACCCGACTTAGATGTTAAAGGTATGCAGAAAGCAGATATCTTTCAAAGAGCTATGTGGGAGATGAAGATGCCTTGTAAAGTATTTGACTTAAGAGGAGAGCTAGTGAAGTCTACTAATTTTGTTCAGGGATATGACATAGCAGACTATATTACTGAGAATAAGGATGTTGATTTAGTGGAAGTGTTTGAAAATGAATTTAGAAGATGTATCTAGCAACAAAGAAAATGCTGGTTTTCTCCAAATGTACCTTCGAGCTTTAGATGATTTACAGATAGAAGCTGAGGAGAATAATTACCAAACTATTGAAGTAAAAGCTAGGTTAAATGCAATTAACGACTTGCACGGTTATAAGTTTAAGTTTAGCGTAAAAGATACAGAGAACCATTACTTAACTAGAGCTACTCTTTCTCTAGATACAGTAAGGCACTATACTTTAAAACAAATTCTTGAGTATAGAAATACAGCACTTACAGGTTCTATTGTTCCTAGGATATTTACTTTAGGTGTTAATTTATTATTTGGAGAAGCTAAGAAGGGTAAAAGTAGACTTATTTACGCTCTACTTCAATCTCTTATAGTAACCAAAGAGTTTCTAGGACTTCCAACAAGGAGAGTAGGAACAATTCTTTACTATCAATTGGAAGAACCTACATTTTTAATAAAAGACCGTTTAATAAACAATCAATTAGACGATATAGAAAATGACGGTGTAGTAAAAGCACTTGAGAACGATCAAATAATTATTTTAAGAGAACTTGACTTATCTAGCGGGATAGCTCAAATAAAAAGAGATGTTAAAAACTTCGGAGTTAAGCACAAAGTAGATTTGATAATTATTGATAGTTGGAGGTTAGCAACTGTTAACTCTTCTATATCTGAGACTTCTGCTGATTCTGCTAAACCTATTGCACAGCTCCAAGGATTTGGTAATTTAAAGAATATTTCTATTATTATACTCGACCATACAAATGCTGCTGGCGCACCTTCAGGTACAAAAGCTAAAATAGGTCATGCCAATCAGATACTATTGCTCAAATCACCAGAAGACGTAACTAACTACAGTCCAGACGCTCTATTACTCGAAACAAAACCAAGAGAGGGAACTAAAGCTAAATTTATTATTGAGGCTGTAAGAGACGGTAGTACCGAAAGTCTTGTATTAATAAAAGAAGAAGGAGTAACATCTGAAGTTATTTCTATTCAAATCAAAATTCTAAATCTATTAAAGAAAGAAGAGTATAAAGAAGGAGTAGTAGAACTAGGATTAACAGTAGAGGAAATAGCTAATTTACTAAATATATCTTCTTTGGATAATCTGAGGTCTGCATTAAATAGGTTGAGAGAAAGCTCTTTTGTAGCTTCTAATAGAAAAAACCGTAAAGACTACTACTACATTCCTAATTATATTCTTGACCTTTATGGATTAACTGGAATACTAGGTAAAGCAGAAGAACTTGAGATGAAACTTCAAGATATTTCTGTAATGTTACTTTCCGCGACTAATAGAGAAGAAGTAATGAAAGCTTTTGAGGGTTTATCTAAAGTAGACAGGTTAACAGCTTTAAATCTACTTCCCTCCGAAGAAAAAGAAAGAGTTTTATCAATGTACAATAACAAAACAGAATCAACTAACTAACATGGAATCTAAATATTTAAGCATTTCTTCAGAACAGTTTGGAGCTTGTTATTACGATTATGATTTCGCTTATGAGATTGAGCTGAAAGGCCCTAAAGATAAACCGGAGAAGCAGTTAGAATATCTCAAATGGGGAGCTGCTAAACATCTACTAACCAAGCATTTTCCCACTCTTCATGTTGTACTAAGTGAAGATAATGAAGGATTGCCAGCTTTCAGAACTCCTAACAATTTACTTAAAGAAGATGCTAAAGAAGCTTTCTTTGAACGTATTGCTAAAACTAAAGCTTCTATTGAGGAAGACAAAATTACTTTAGAGAAAACAGATAAAAGAGACCAGTGGAAAGTACAGAAGGAAATAGATAAAAAAGAGAAAGAAATTATTAACCTTCAAAACCAACTATTCTATGACAACAGCGGTTATTATCTCAAACCTTATTTAGTAGATAGCGAAACGGGACTGAGGACTCCTTATCTCTTCTTTCCCTTGATGGATTACAACAATGACCCAATCTATCAAGCTGATTCGAGAGATATATCAGATAACATCCAAAGAGCTTTAGTTAAATGTATTGCTTATTATACAGGTATTGGATTATTAGTTTATACCCGTGGAGCAGGAATTGGTAAGGATAAAGTTTGCGATAGCGAGAAATTTAAGAAGATAGACGAGATTGTTAGAAAGTCAGCAAGATTAGGCAGGCAAGTAGATAAGAGCATCGTTAATTTTGGTACTTCCACTATGATGTTAGATAAAGTGATTAAAGACTTAGATAAAGAGATAGCAGAGAAAACAGCAGCTAGACAAGCTAAAGTTCAGTAATATTAGTAATGGGTAGATATCTTTAGTAGACTCTACCCACTTTTATTATCCTAGTTGAATGTCTTCTGTTAGTTCCATGTATGCTCTGTCAATACGGTCTTTGTAAGTTCCTCTTCTGTAAGATATGAACCGTCTCTTAATTGCTCGATACAATTCCATTAATATAGGTTCTTCATGATGATTAATTCCTATCTCAATATCTTCCCAAATAGAATCTTCGTAATTAACTTCTGGTAGTTCTCTAGCTTCTTTTGCTGAGTAACCAAACACTAATTTAGTTAAATAATCGTGAACAGTAGAAGGGACAAAACCTAGTTGCCAGCAGGAACGTTGAAATGCACAGTGTTCGTCTTTAGCTTCTTTTCTAGCTTTAGTAGCAAGATACTCATTAGTCTTCTCCTGAGTTTGTTCTACCTTCTGTACTGTGAGTTGACCAAATGCTTTAGCTGCTCTAAGTTCTAATGACTCTCGAGCTAGAGATTTTACTACTTGGACAGCTACTCCATTTCCCTTAGCACACCAATTCATGAGGTATTCTAATGCTACGTCACATGAAACTAATTTGTAAGTCTTATTTCCTTCTACAAAAGTGTAGGGCTGGAAACCTTCACCATATATAGCTTTGAAGGCTTTTGAACCTAAAAAACGTAGGGCTGAGTTATCCGGTTTATCAATTAATTCAGCAATAGAAGTCAATGAGTAAAAGTAATCATTTGTATCTGATGAAACAAACACATCAGCAAAGAGAGAACCAATTTGGACAGTAGATTTCGTGAAGTTCATAAGAGAAAACTCTTGTTAGTTACTTCTCTATTATATTGTAAGGAGTAGCCTAGTTTCTAATTTGTAACATTTCTTAATAAGGAAAAAGGTGCTATGTTTGAGGTTTGGTTAAATAAATTATTTGGAAATACAGAAGAAGATAAACCACAATCTATTTACCACCGAGGTTATGAAATCTATTTAGTTCCTATGTGGAAACCTTCAGGTGAGAAATATTACTTTGTGCAAATTAATAAAGAGGGAGTTGAAATTCACAGAAGAGTAGAAGTTTATGGTGATTTAAAAGAGCTTATAAAGATATGCAAAGTCTGGTTAGATGAGAGTTTCTAGTTATCAGGAGATTGACTTATGTTTGAAGTTTGGTTAGGTAAGATTGTCAAATATGCTTTTGGAGTTAAAGATGACAGAGAACAAGAATTAATTCAGTATAAAAAATACGAAATCTATTTAACTCCAAGACAAGAAGGAGTTTATGAAGTAGGAATCTATAAGTATGGTAGGTCTGTTAATCAAGTAGTGGATGTCAGGCTTACCAGAAATGAGATAGTTAAGTTTGCTAAAGAATGGATAGATGAAAACGAGCAGTGGAATATATAATGATTTTACTAGAAAAATGTTCTAAAAGTTTGAGTCTTTGGTCAATGAAGGTGATGTACGGATGGATGACTCCTGAGAATAGGTTACAAGCTAGAAATCATGCAGCTATCAGAATGTGGCAGTTAAAAGATGGTAATTTAGAAGATTTGAAAGTAGCAGAGATGTGGGAAGAGTTTTTTGATTGGGCAAGTAACTATAAGGATTAAACATGAAAGATACACTAGAGATTCTGTGGTTAAGATTTCAAATAACGAGATTTAACTTTCAGAGATGTATTCTAGAATCAATAGGTTTAGTGCATGAATATATCTCTAAGTTTATCTATTTATACCTAATGGATGAGTACAAGAGAACAGACTATAGAAATTTTCTAAAAGGTAGAATTAGAGAGTTAAAAGCTATCAACGACCCTAATATGGAACTATCTATTAGGAAAACTTCAGAAATATATCAGTGGATGTGCGACAACCAATAGGAGAGGTCATGGAAAATACTATAGGTTACAGAGGTTATCAGTTCCAAATTAGTTTGGATATAGATAACGAGTATATAGTAGGGGAGATAGTACCTAATGAAAATTTTAAAGATTTAAAGTTTAGAGCAGTTAGTGATAGTTTTTCTGGTTTAATAGAAAAGTTTGAAAACTACATAGATACATTTCTAGAAGAAAGAGAAGAAACTTTTACTTATAAAAATGTTGCTTTAAAAATTAATAAAACAGCAGGTGGTAAGTGGAAAGGTAACTCAGACTATTTTATAATCTTTGAAGAAGAAACTTTGGATAAAATAAAACAACAATTTATGGAGGAAGTCAACGTTTTAGAAGAATCTGCAAAAGTATGGAATGAGTTACAAGAAAAGATAAAAAATTAGTAGGATAAAACTATGACTTTACTACAGTTTCTAGGATTTCATATTACTACTTTATTCTTAAAAATTGTTTGGTTCTTCTATAATGAGGAACAAAAAGAAGGAGTTCTTAAGATGATAGAACAAGAGATATTCAGGACTCTACTAGAAAATCAATATAGAGAATATGATGAGTATGTAATAGAGATGCAAGACTTATATCTCTGGTTATTAGAACATTAATATAATAAGAATCTGTTGACCTCCTTAGCTTGTAATTAGTTAGGGAGGTTATCTATTAGTTGCTTTACTTAGAAATTATGAACATTACTCATAAGGATAGTTACGAAGAGTTTCTTACTGTTTGGAATTACTCAAAACCAGATGAATACTCAGGAAGAGAAAAGAGGTTAATTTACTTAACTAATGAAGTTTTAGATATAACCACTTATTGTGATGACTACTCATTGAGGATAGGGGAACAAGTCTTAGATATTATTAAGTATATTCATTACTTCCATAATAGGAAAGGTGTAGTTTCTAAATCAAAACATAACTATCTATCATCTTCTACTAAAGAACTACATTATACTTACACTGTTTATGTCCAGTTTATTATTAAGTATCTAGATTGGGGAACAAGTATTCATAGAGCTTGGTTTGATAGTAATAAAGAGATATTAGGTTACAAATTAACTACAAGTAATGTAGCTTATTTAATTAGTTGGTTTGATTGTACTGAAGAGGAATAGTTATGGAAATCAGTCTTAGAGAACTTAGATTATTAGCTCAGTTGCCTTTAGCTATTTTGGCTAATAGACTCACTTGGAAAACTTTAACTAAACAAGAGAAAGACGAGATAATAGATAGTCTTTGGCTTGCTACAGCTATGGTAGAAAATCCTTTGTTGCTTAAAGGGTTGCAATGTACTTACGATTGGTGTTTGAGGAATTATGAATAAGGGATTAGTCAGACAATGGGTAGAAGCTTTAAGAAGTGGTAAATACAAGCAAGGTAGAAAAGCTCTTAGAAACATAGATGATTCATATTGTTGTTTAGGTGTTCTTTGTGATATTAGTAAGAATACTCTTGATTTGACGTGGGAACATGATAGTAATGATGTGTGTGAGTCAGAAATATACACTATGGAAAAAAATGGAGGTGTTTTACCAGATAGTGTTTGGGAGTATTTAGGTAAAGATGTTAATTATAAAGTGAATATATCTACTACTAATTCTAAAATACCTAAATCAGTAATAGATTCTTTTATTCAACCTCTTAGTCATATCTACCTTGTCACTCTTAATGACCAATATCAACTATCTTTTGAACAAATAGCAGACATTATAGAAGAAGAGTTCCTTAAATAGGTACTAAAAAGAGAATCCTCTAAAGTTACTAGCTCTAGAGGACTTCTACTACTTATCTACTAAACTTTACTAAGAAAACAAATCTCGGTAACTAAGACCTACTCTCTCGTAACAAACAGCAGCATTTGCCAACATCCTTATTTTTTGAATTTCACGCAAGATAGTTGTTAGTTCAGCAGGATTTTTAACTACTTCTGCTAATTGTTTTGCATATTCAATAGAGGCTTGATTTACTTTGTTATGTAGTTCTTTATCTTCTTCAGTCTTAGGAGGATGATAGCTGAATAAATCTTCTAACTTGGTCAGGAATTCTGGAGTGATGTCTGTTAATTAAGTATATCTACTAAAGTTTAACATAGTAAGGAAAACAATATGAATTTTACTGAGCAATATAAATTATTTCAAAAATATCAAGAATTAGAAAAAGAGTTATTAGAACCTTCTATCAGTGCTAATAATATTAGAGCTTTCAATCTTCAAAAGAAAGAAATAGAGCTAACGCTACAAGCTATTTACAAAGCATTTGATTTAGTTAGGAGAGCTGAAATAGAGGGTATTCAATGTACTCTATTTAGAAATAAAGAGTCTAGTTGTTTAGGGCAATTCTGTATTTATTTTAGTTGGGAACAGTTTGAAGAAAGAAGGTCTTTGGAGTTTTTTCCAGAGAGTACATACCTAGTAGAGGAAGAGTTGGAAGAAGCAGAGGAATTTTTAGAGGAGATTAAAAAGTTAAAGGTAAAGTATAAAGCAGCAAAAGATAAGATACTAGAAAAACTAACTGAAGATGAAAAGAGGTTATTGTCTCTATGAAAACACTACAGCTTAAGTGGAGTGATATACTAGCTCCTGAAGTTGAACTTGACCCTAATATAATAGTAGAAGGTAAGGTAGGAAAAGAAATATGGGATAACTGGGTAGAAGTGTTCTCTAAAGCTAAGATGTTCTCTCTTGACCTTGAGACTCACGGTGATGAAGAATATTCTGCTTTATATTTCAGATTTGGGTTAATAAGGCTGATATCAGTTGGGATAAAGGTAGATGGTAGCTATTATGCTCTTATCTATGACTTAGGTGGAAATCTAGACGACATAGATGAAAGAAAGGAAGAGTTCCTCAACAGTAGGTTTTATCAGGTACTTAAAGAGAGATGTGAGAATCTAAAAGTACCAGTAATAGGAGTTAATTTAAAGTTTGACGGTAACTTCCTACTTTATCATTTAGGTATTAAGATACTTACTTGTCGAGACTTAATGTTATGCTCTCAGGTTATCTGGGCAGGTATTGAAGTTATTCCAGGTAATCAATCTAAGGATAGGTCGGATAGATGTTTGTTACCTCATACTCTTAAAGCTATTACTGAACGAGTTAATATTCTCTTTAATACTAAATTTGAGATAGATAAGACTGAGCAAAAAGAAGACTGGGGTTGGAGAATATCAAATGCTAAATACAACTATTCTGGGAATGACTCCATACTACCTCTTCAGCTATTCCCGTATATTCAAAAGTTAGTAATAGAAAATGAGTTGCTTTACTCAGTATCAGCAGAATGTCTCGTTTTATCTGCTTTTATTGAGATGGAAGTATTTGGTTTTCCTATTGATAAAGAATTACTAGAAGAGAACGTTAAGAAGTATAGAGAAAAGCTAGAAGAATACGGTAAGGTGATATCTGCTAGTTTTCCTAATATAGATTGGGGACAAGTAGACTTACTGAGACAAGCTTTTAATGAAAAATATCCAGACCTTAAATTAAAATCTTTAGATAAAGAAGCTTTAAAGAAAGTTAGTTATCCAGAAGCACAAGCTCTACTAAGAATGAGGACTTTGAATGTACTTATTCAATATGCAGAGGGTATTAAACAAGTAGCTTGGAAGAATCCCGGAGAAGACTTTTACTCTGTTCGTACTAACTACCAACAAATGACGCCTTCTGGTTCTGGTAGAAGTAGCTGTAATGGAGTTTTAAGTTATAAAGATTCTAAAGGGAGTAGTAAATCTGTTGGTATAGGTGTGCAGCTTCAAAATCCAGCCAATACTCCTAGTTGGTTTAAAGAGGAAAGTTTGCCAGAGTTTAGAACTTTCTTTCAAGCACCTGAAGGTTATTATTTGGGAATTGCTGACTTAAGTCAAAGCCACTATAGAATTTGTACTGAACTTTCTCAAGACCCTACTCTACTAGAGATTTATGGTAATGGAAAAGATGCTCATATTATTATGGGTAGTTCTATTGCTATTTATGATGGTTATAATTGGGACTACGAAGAAGCGGTAAAACTACATAATGAGAAGGATAAGTTAATAGGTAAATACAGGAAGTTTGGGAAAGAAGCTAACTTTTCTGGGCTTAATCAAGCAGGTGCTAAAACAATTCAGAAAAGCTTTAGGAAGAACGGAGTAGAAGTTAGTGAAGACCAATGTAAGTTAATTCAACAAGCTTATAGAAAAACTTATAGTGTACTTTATGAATTTATTCAGAGATATGTTAAAGAATGTAATAGGTATAATGTAGAATTTCCTTTCTTCAATAAATATGGAAAACCCACGATAGGTAAGTATGGGAAGTGTAGAACATTTACTAACAGAACAGTTCACCTAAGAAAGCAAGAAAAGAGTTTTACAACTAAAACAGGTAAAACCTATACTACTTTTGAGGTTCCCTATACTGATTCTATTTCTCTAATTTGGCTTTGTGGAGAAGCAGATATACTAAAGTTTGCTCAAGGTAAAGCAGAAATAGAGTTCTTCAAACATCCTTATTGGAAAGCTAGATTTTGTAATAACTGCCACGATGAGCTTAATTGGATTGGATTATCTGAATATTCATTTGAGATTAACAGTGCGGTAATGAACGCTATACATACTGAATTGAAGTTTTGGATTAAATCAATTCCAGTAGATGTATGTTTTGACCCTAATAAGCTAACTTGTAGAAATTGGAATGAGAAATGATAATAGATAACTCAGAGTATTTAAATTACAAAGCTATTCTTCGCAATTTGACTATATTATTAGGAGATTTAAACGGTTACTCTGAAATACCTCCTATTCTTCATTTAATAGAAATAGTATCCGACGCATTTTGTTTTTTAAAAGAGAAATTTCCAAGTGCGATAGTTACCAAGAATAAAGAAGAGATTTCTATTTACTGGGAACATCCAGATATTATTGCAGGTGTATATCTAAAACTAATTAGAGAAACTGGGAAAGTTGAAATTAAACATAGAGAATCAAGAGTAATATACAATGCAGGTAAAAGAGGATATAGAACTTGGGGAGATGCTTTAGCTGATTCATTGTTGTGGCTTAGATATTTGAAACAAAAGGAGAATCGTAATGAAAAGCTCTAAAGAATTAGAACAAGAAGAAGTAAAGGTAGATGGTAGTGCTAAAACTTTTACCTACAAAAATTCTGAGAAAAAGAAAAGTTTGTTTGAGAGAATTAAAGATGCTTTATCAAAACTTTGAAATTTATATTTGCAAAGAACGAGGTAGTTGGTTTGCTTATTGTGATGAATTAACTACTTGTCCTGAGAAACTTATTAAAAAAATAATCTCCAAAGGCACTTCTCCTAAAAAAGTATTTGAGTTAGCAAAGATAGAGATAAACAAAACTAATAGAAAAACTTAGAGAAAAATGAATAGCTTATCAGTCTGTATCTACTAATTTATCAGCGTTAGAATATCAAAACCACTGAAGAGGTCAATAATGGATAATGCTACAACTGCTTTCTTTTCCGGTCAATATGAGGGAATTTGGTTAGTTCTAGAAGCTTTGTTCGATTTGGAGGTAAAAGATTGGGATGGAACCGAAATAAGTAGAGAATGGGTAATTGCAAAACTAAATGATTTAATGTTGAACGACTTTACAAACGGGATTCTGGATACTTATTTACCAATTAAAGAAGAGAAATAGAAATATGACTAAACTAACAATGAAAAAACCTAAAAATATTGCTATTACAGGTCGTGTATCTGATTGGATGAAAAACCCAGATGGCAGGCTTCCAGTATCTTGTACCGTGTTTGATGTGCAAGATAGTATGGAGGGGAAGGACGGAATTGAACAAAGTTGGTTATTTACCAGTGGCGCTCTAAGATACGGTGCAGGTGTAGCAATTAACTTGTCTAATCTACGTTCAAAAGGGACTACTAATAGCAAAGGTTTGGTTGCAAGTGGCGCGGTTAGCTTTGCTCAGATTTACAGCCAACTCAATGAAATTCTAAGACGTGGAGGTATCTATAAGAATGGTGCTGTTGTTGTATATCTCGATTACAATCACAGTGACCTAGTTGATTTCTTAAGTGCCAGTCCTAATGATTTACCTTGGGCTAAGAAATCTCTGTATGTAGATGAACACTTACTAGAATCACCTCATATTGACCTTATTATTCAAAAAGTTAGAGACGGGTCAGTCTGGTTAGCTAAGAAACAATGGGATAAAGATGGTAGTCGTCTCTACTCGAACGTGTGTCTTGAAATTCTTCTTAAGTCTCGAGCTTCATGTCTGCTGGGACACGTTAATTTAGGTAAGTGTAAGATTGATGAGATTGCACAGGCTTTTGAAGATGGAATGAGATTTTTATGTGAGTTACATTCTCAAACAGGTGTTGATAGACAAGGACTATATTTATCACCTAACGAGGATAAGCAAGTGGGTTTAGGAGTGTTAGGATTAGCTAATTTGCTAGCTATCGAAGAAGTTAAATATTCAGAATTTGTAGATGCTTTAGAAAAGATTGTAAACAACATTGAAAATTCATCTACTTCTCTATCATCTAAAGCTATTGCTATTGTAGATGCTTTATTGGATGGGTTTGATAAAGCTAAGATTATAGCGCGTAAGCATGAGATGCAACGTGCTTTTACAATTGCCCCTACTGCCTCCGTGGCTTATCGTAACCGTGACAGAGAGATGTTTACTACCGCTCCAGAAATTAGTCCTCCAATTAACAATATAGTTGACCGTGATAGCGGTACTTTTGGAGTTACAAATTATGAACATAATCCTAAAGGTGAAACAGCAAGAGAGGTTGGTTGGGACATTCAATACCGATTGATGAAAGCATGGCAAAGTATGATGGAACAGACAGGTTTGGCTCATGCTATTAGCTTCAACATTTGGAACACTTGTACGGTAGATAGAGATTTCATTGCAGATTGGTTGGCATCCCCACTTAAAACTACTTACTATCGTTTACCTATTGAGCAAGATTTTTTAGATAAGAGTCGTGTAATTACAGAGGTTAATATTAAGAAGGATTCAACTGCTGTCGAGTTGTGTAACCTTGATGGGCTATGTACTTCTTGTGCTGAATAACACGGTGATTAGAACCAACAAACACAGCTAACTATAAAATATAAAATAATGACAAAAACATTCTATTCTGAGTTATTGGCTAAAAAGAAGCCTTGGACACCTAACGTTGGTAAACCATCTTTCGTAATGGAAGGGTCAGAAGAAACTATCGGACGTGCAATCGCGTTACGTACATTAGAAATTCCTGTAGGAGATTGGATTCTATTAGGATGTAAACGTGAGATGTTACGACTACCGGATGATGCTATTAAACTAATGCAATCTAATATTGAGGATGAATTTCGTCACGATGAGGTCTTAAATATAGCTCATTCTGTATATCAGTTGACAGATGAGACTATGGAGAATGAAGCGAGTATTATAGCTAAAGAATGGATTGACCATCCCGACCACCCAGTAGTAAAAGCCTGGGTGATTGAGAATAGTGTATTTTTTGTAATTCTTCCTATCCTCCGTAAGTTTGGTGATGCAGGTTTAAGATTAGTTAGTCGTGATATTTCTAACGATGAAAATATTCACGTCTCTACTAACAGACAAATTGCTATTGACTTAGGATATAGCTATTCTAAATCGCTCGATAGTTTGCGTAAGCGTACGGTAGAGTGGATTGTAGAAACTCTAAATTCTCCCGGTAAATTTGGTTTTCCTGATGTGTGGTTGAAATCTAGCGACACACTGCTATATCAAGGAGTTGCTTCTGAATTATCAGACACAGCCAATTACGTAATGCCTGCCTTTTTTGAGTTAGATAACCGAAATCTTCCCACATATTACTGATTGTTTAATGCCGGAGAAAAGATAATGGAAGCAAAAACAATAGAAGAGACAGATGTTTTTAAGATTGTCCACTACTCAGATGGCTACGAATCTTGGTATAAATGGTTCCTATTAGTCAAAGGAGATTGGCAAGAATCGGAAACTACTTTTACAGATAAAGGTCAATGTTTGCTTAACTTCATAGCTGAGAAAGTTAATTTCATTTAGATTAGAAAAACTTATCAAGAGGGGTTAAGCAATTAGCTCCTCTTATATTTAATCATGAGAAAGAAATACGAGAAGTACGATACAGCATTCTACTACAAACTCTTAGACTATCTATCTGAAAAATACTATCCTTTCTTGCATTGGAACAGTGAATATGATGATTTAGGACAAAATACAGGTACTTATGGCTGGTGGATTGAAGATACAGAAATAGGAGGTAAAGGTTTTTCTACCTTAGAAGAATTAGTACAAGATGTTTTTAGTAAGATTAGATACTTTGCACCGAATTTTTAACTATGAAAACACAACTCTATTTACTTTGTATTTTTCTTTTTATTGCTGCGGTTTTTGTTGCTATTTATAGTGGTAACTCTTACGTATCAGCAGGGATGTGGTGGCTAGGTTTCATGATGGGTGGAATTACTGGACTTTTATTAGAGGACTAAAATTATGGCTTTCTTTTATTGGGTTGGATTTTTCTTCTTTTTGATATTTGGAGTTTTGATGTTAATAGAGTTTCTAGAAAATAGAGGTTGAGATGGCAACTAAACTGTTATTTGGTTATGTAGCTTTTACTCTTTTAGTATTTGCTGCTATTTCTATCTGGCAAGGTATGTTTTTAACTTTTCTAGCAGCTTTAGGAATAGTTATTTTTGCTGCAACAGGTTACGCGTTGGTAATATTAGCTATTCAGGAGACTAACTGGTAATGGATTCTGCAATAATTTTATCTTTTCTACTTTGTTTTATTTATGCAATTTTCTTAACAATACTACTTAGATTCTTTGAATAATATGAATGCAGTAGACTTAATAATCCTAGGATTTACAGCTACTCTTTATGTTGTAGCTATAGGTTTCTTGATTTCCTTATTAGTGAGAGAAGATGACTTTTCTTGAGTTAATAATTGTAGGTTTAATAGCTGCTGCAATTTACTCAATTCTCTTCGCTTTTATTTTGAATTGGATAGCTAAAGCAGACTACGACATTTCTCCTTATCTTATTGTCGGGTATTTTGGTTTAGTTTTAGCTGTAATAGCCGTCTCTCTCAAAGTTCTTTTAGTGGTGATTTAAATGATTATTACGTTAGGTCGGCAGATTAAGAATGCTAGAACTCAATACTGTATGTCTCAAATAGATTTAGCTACTAAAGTAAGTGCCAAAGTAGGGAGAGAAATTACTAGAGAGACTATTTCTGATATTGAACAAGATTACTATTGCGACCCAAGTTTAATCCCCTTTCTAGCTAATGTATTCTTTGAAGCTAATGAACAGTGGTTTTATCAGTTGTACAAACAAACTTACCCAAATAGTTAGTCATGGACAAGATAGTAGTATTTTCTTACAAGCGAGATAGTTTACCTCATTCCGAATATCAAGTCAGGAAACAGTTAGAGAAATTCTTAGTAGATGATAGTAGTTCTTTTATAATTACTACTTCTACTGCTTCTATTTTCTTAGCTATTCTATCTTTCTGTTCTGCTCACAATATAAATATAAGTGCAGATTATGAGGGAACAGTTATAAAAATAGATAAAGCTTATGGAATTAGTCGAAATGATCGGAAGAAGTATCCTGATTTTATAGAGCTAGATAACGAGAAATTAGTATGACTGAAGCACTGATAACTGTGGCAGCTTTGGATAGTTCTATTACTTTTGTTTATTACCTTTGTATTGGAGTTTAGTAGATGATTAACTTGGCACAATATTTCTATAAACTACCTTTTCTAAGAGGTAAAAGCGTTCACAATCCAACTATTTTAACTCTATCTACTAAGGTTCCTAGAATTAAATCAGGTACTCGGCATTATAGTAGAGGAGATGACGGAACTAGCGAGTTTATTAAAGGTATTAGATTACCTAAGCATTCTGCTGCTCACTTAGTTTACTGGACGTTGGAGTTTGGTAAATGGTGCTGTAGTTTAGTTTTAGTATCTAATAACAAGTCTCAATTTTTAGAAGAATTTGAAGAATTTCAACTTCAGTGGTTTATTGAGAATCTACCTTCATTAGGAGCTTTCTGTTTTAATTGGGGGAGAGATGATTCTACTGACCACATCTTTCCTATTGAAGTTCTAGATATGATTGAAAAAAGAATTCAATATCTTCAAACTACAGAAGTAAATGGAAAAGTTCTTGGAGATTGTCAGGACTTTGTCTATTTTACAGATAGCAGACTTTTAACCTTAGATTTAGCTAGGTTAGCTTTTAGAATTTTAGAGATTACTTATTCTCTTTGGCATTTCACTTTATATGGATTGACAAAGATGGAAGGAGCAAGGTTAGATACTTCTGCTCTTTTGAATAGAACTAGCACGTATATTTTCTGGATTAGTAGGTATACTACTCTTAAGCTAGGTCTAAACGAGAATACTTGGAAAGCTAAGATAGGTAGTTACAATCCACCTGAATTCTAAAAAAACTAAATTTCATCTTTTAAGAGTAGCTATCATGGTTACTCTTTTTCTTTGTTCACTTACCTTACTTAAAATTATGTTGTTTGAAGAATTTCGTTCTTACTTCCAAGCTCACGTTTCTAAAATGATGAAAGATAGTTCTACACTACAAGGGGCTATTTATATTGCAGACGTCACAAAAGACCAGCTATGGGATACTTACCTCAATAGTTTTCCAGAAGCAGAGAGACAATCGTTTAACTGTAATTCTTGCCGACAGTTCATTAAGAGCTACGGAGGATTAGTCAAAATTAAAGAATCCGATAAAACTTTAGTAAGTATCTGGGATTTCAAAGTACCCAATGAAATGTATCAGATAGTAGTAGATAATCTCAGTAATCTAGTACGTTCTGCTAAAATTCGAGATGCGTTTGTTAGCAGTCAACCTAAGCTAGGAACAGACTTTAACTTTGCTTCTCCTAGTGTTAAGTGGTACCACTTCTTTTACAAACTAGAAACAGGTGAATACAGTAAAGTTTCCTATGACAAAGATATTCCTTCCAAGCAATCTGAGTATCGAGATAGTAAATCAGTTTATAAGAGAGCTTTGGATGAAATTACTCCAGAAGCAGTATCGACAGTAATAGAGTTAATTGAGGGAAGTGACTTATATCGAGGTAACGAATATCTTTATATGGTCAAAGCTTTGCAAGAAGACCAGCAGAAATACTTCAACCTACCCGTAGAAGTAAGAGATAACTTTGCTTGGCTAATGTCTCGAAATCCAGCAGCTAGAGTAAGAAATAGTGCAATAGGAACGTTACTAATAGATTTGAGTAGCGGAACTGATTTAGAAGTTGCAGTTAAGAAATATGAATCAGTAGTAGCTCCAACAAACTACAAACGTCCCAAACCTCTTATCTCGAAGAGAATGGTAGAAGAGGCTGAGAAGACTATCTCTGAGTTAGGTTATGAACACTCCTTAGCTCGTAGATTTGCAGTAGTTACTGATATTTCAGTAAACAACGTCATCTATTTAAATCGAGGAACCCTTAAACCCACTACTTCTATCTTTGATGATTTGAAAGAAGATATCCCTGTTAACCCGAGAAAGCTAGGAAAAGTAGAAGAAGTAACATTACAGAAGTTTATCAATGACATTTTACCTCAAGCTACTGATATTCAGTTCTTATTAGAAAGACAGCAAGAGAACAACTTAGTAAGTTTAATAACTGCCGTTAACTCAGATGCTCCTAGTTTGTTTAAGTGGGACAATAACTTTTCATGGTCATATAACAATGGAGTAGCAGATTCTATTAAGGAGAAAGTTAAAAGTGCAGGAGGTAAAGTAGATGGTTTATTGCGGGTATCTTTAGCTTGGGATACTTATAACGACTTAGATATCCATGTAATTCAACCTGCTCCTCGACAACGTATCTATTATGGAAATAAGAAATGCTACACATCAGGAGGTCATTTGGATGTTGATATGAATATATCTCCAGATACTAGAACACCAGTAGAGAATATCATCTATCCTTACAATGCGAACATGAAAGAAGGTGCTTATCAGATTCAAGTACATAACTTTACTCACAGAGAACCTACTAAAAATTTCACAGTAGAAGTAGAATTCAACGGAGAAGTTTATACTTTCGATTCAGATAAGTTTATCTCTCCTAAAGAGTTTGTAGATATTGCGACATTTACTTATACTCAGAAAGAAGGAATTGTTCTAAAATCAGATGCTAAAAATTCAGCAGTTAAATCAGTTAAAGTCTGGAACATAGATACTAATAAGTTCCACAAAATCAAAGCTATTGTCTACTCTCCTAACTATTGGGAAGATAACACAGGTAACAAACACGTTTTCTTTATGTTAGAGGGTTGTAGGTATCCTAAAGCTAACGGATTCTTTAACGAGTTTCTCAAAGATGAGTTATATAGAAACCACAAGAAAGTTTTTGAAGTGTTAACTAACAAATTGGAGGTAGTAGATAACGGAGAAGAACAGTTAAGCGGTGTTGGGTTTTCTTTTACCAACAAAACTCAGTTTCATGTTAAAGTAGACAACAGCCGGATTTTCAAAGTAGTAGTTTAAACCAAGTAACTAGGTAGTAACCCTCATGTCAGACAACTTATTCGTTCAAGCAACTCGCAAAGCTCTCCGATTCAAAATTAGCTTTCCTAACAAGTCTGGAGTAATTTCTACAGAAGACCTTTGGAATCTTAGTTTAGAAGAGTTAGATTCTCTAGCAGTAGAACTCTACAATCAAGTTCAAAGCAGCCCTAAAGTAACTTTTCTCAAAAAACCTGTTAAAAGCGATTTAGTAGCTCAACTGAAGTTCGATGTTGTTAAATATATCATTGAAGTTAAGTCCTTAGAACGTGAGCAAGCAGAGAAAGCAGCAGAACTGAGAAAAGAGAAGAGAGAGTTAGAAGAGTTGATTGATAAAGCTGAACGAGAACAAAAAGCCTCTTTACCTTTAGATGAGCTGAAAAAGAAATATCAAGAGTTATGCGAACAAACAACTAATCAGTAACAAGTAGTAAATAAGGAGATGGTGTAAAAACTGTCTCCTTAATAATTGAGTAATTAAAATATGACACAAATACACAATATCGGCATCAAACTACTTCATCCAGATGCTCAAGTACCTAAAAAAGCTAATGAAACTGACTCTTGCTATGATGTTGTAGCTGTTAGAAGAGAAGAATTGACTGTTGAAGATAAAAGTTTATATTATCATGAAAGAGAAAGTAGAGTGTATGGTTATAAATATCATTTAGGTTTTGCATTAGATTTACCTACAAATACTGAATTACAAGTAAGAGCTAGAAGTTCAATCTATAAAACTGGTCTTATCTTAAGTAATGGGGTAGGGACAGGAGATGAAGGTTATACAGGGGAATATAGTGTAGTGTTCTATCATGTTGTACCTGAATTACCACCTTATGAAGTTGGAGATAGAGTAGCTCAGATTATGTGCAGTAATAGAGCAGATATAAACTTCAATCTAGTAGAAGAGTTGCCAGATAAAGATAGAGGAGAGCATGGTTTTGGAAGCTCGGGATTAAAGCAGATTATTAACCAAACAGGTAAATACAACATTCATATTGGAGATATTTCTGGGAGTTAGACAGTCTCTAGTAAGAGCATTTCTCAAACTAAACATCTTTGCTAGAACACCTAAAATTGAAAAATCTACTTCTCTTAGACTAAGTAAGGAAGATGCAGAAAAACTCTGGGAAGCTTTAGAATCTCCACCTAACGAAGCGCTTAAGAAAGCAAAGAAAAACTACGAGGAGTACAGTTTATTTGATTTCAAAGATTAGACTTTATTACTAGCAAACTTATAGGCTCTCTATTAATACTAGGGAGCTTTTTACTATGAAAACTTATAAACAGCACGAAAGTAAACTTGAATCAATCCGTCTTTATATTCAAAGAGAAAGAGAAGAGTACAATCTTTTTTCACCAGAAATGATAGATGAATATGACCAAGCTGCTCAAGAAATGTTAGAAACTATTAAAGAGCTAGAGAAACAAACTAGGAAGACAGATAAGCTTGTATATAAAAGAAGAAAGAAAGATAGAGCTGGAATTCCGATTACTCAAGAAGATGACGTAGCAGTGGGTTATCTAGATGTAGATGGAGAACTTGTATTTAACGAAATAAACTCTGAGTTGTATAACACAAATGATAACTTTAGTAGAGAATTCTATATTAAAGAAAATAAAGAGTTAGTATCTTTTAGACCTAAGAGTTTAGTGCTAGAAATAGTTCATTCTAACAGGTTGAACTTTAATGAAGAATTCTGTGTAGTTGGTTATATAGCAGATAATCAAGTAATCTATTACGACCAAATAATACAATAAGGGGGGGGACTTATACCAGGTATATCTAAACAACTCAGAGACTTAAGAAAAGGGTTGGGACTTAATCAGGTAGAATTAGCTGAGATAGTAGGCGTATATAAAAACACAATTTCAAGAATTGAAAGAGGAATAGTATTTCCAGACGAGACAACTCTCCAAAAGTTTGCTGACAACGGAATTAATTTAAATTTGAAAACTATCCAAACCAACGAGGAAACTAAAATGACAAGGGATATTGCAAACGAAATTATTAAAATCAGAAAGAACTTAGGACTCAATCAAGGTCAGTTTGCTAGAAAGATAGGAGTTGACCCCTCAGATATGTCAAGAATCGAGTTAGGAAAGAAAGAACCTTCTGCTATAACTCTGAAAAAAATAAAAGATAAGCTTGGAATAGATTTAAGTGTTTCTCCTGCTAACATAACTTCTAATCAAGAGGAAGAAATAAAAGAAGGTAAAGTTAGACTAACCTTTAACATTGAGAATGAAATATTTGACTTATATTACCTTTCTCATAAAGAAGAAAGCACTTTAAAGAATACTTCTCACACCAATATTTAGAACTTAGTAATTACTACTGAGATTGATAAGTTACTAAAGTTTTTAGCTAGTAAATACCCTGACCAAGCTAAAAATACTCAAATTCAGAACATTAAAGAAGTTTCTCTATCTATAACTTCTATTAAGACTGAGTATTTATACTTATTGACTATCAAAGGGGTTACTAACGGAATAGTTAAGTTTAAGCCTTCTAAGTTTGAAGATATTTTTGAGGAAGCTAAAGAAACAATAGCAGAAGCAGCAAGAGTAGAAAAGGATATGACTCAAGTACCTGTTAAAAAACGTATTTCAACATTAGATGTTTATTTGGAAAATGATTCTATTGCTTTCAATTATAGTGAATATCATTACTCAGATAGGAAGAATACTTCTACTTATAGATTATGTTTAGACAATTGTTTTACAGAATACTTCATAGAATTCTTAAAAAGAAATAATTTCTACAACAAAGACCGGAAGATTACAGATGCTTATTTAGATATTAGCTTTAAGACTCCTACATCAATTCTTACATTATTTGGAGAAAACCTTTTTGAGAAAATAGAGCTACCTTTAACGGTACTAATAGACTTAGATGAAACGCATAAAATTCCAGAGTTTTTAATGCCTTCTGAAAACGAAGAAGATGTGTATGATAAGCCTTTAATTCCTATTCCAAAACTTCTTCAACCCGAATTACCAAAGATAGTCGAGTCTATCGAAAAAGATGTAGTTATTCTCTACAAAAAACTTAATCAAATTCGCGACCAATATGATTACACATTAGAGCAAATAAGTCGCTTAGTAGTAGATAAAGTAACTAGAAAGAAACCCGAAGTTAAAGGTAGTATCTGTAAAGTTTACAAACAGGAAATTAATGAAGGTAATTATATTGAGGTAGGAACTTTAAATGAGAAAGATGAAGTAGTATTTCGATTACCTAGTAAGTCAGAAGAGAACTTCCAGAATAATTGGAACATCTACTATTCTTCAGTATTTATTAAGCAAACTACTTGGATTTATGAAGATGGAACAGAAGAGTTAGGCACAGGTTACGAGTTTGTTCCTTCTAACAAGATTCAAGAAGTTGAGTCTACTGATAGAAAAGGAGTTATTGGTTATATCGAACACAAAACCGGAATACTAGAAGTTATCTATTACGATAGATTTGTTGATTAGTTATTAAAGGAGAGAAACAATGACAATTAGCTGGAAATCTGTAAGAGAAGAAATCTTGTCAAAACCAGAAGTTAAGAAACAATACGATGATTTGGATAAAGCTATGACACTAATAAAAATAGAACAAGAAATCTTAATGAAAACAAGAGGTGTCTTTAAATATGTAACTTCTTGTTACTACAAAGATAACTTCTCTACTAAAAACGCATTAGTTCAAGTAGGTTATTTAGATTTAGATGACAACATTGTATTCAACGAACCAGATGAAGAATACGTTGGTAAGCCAGACACATTAGTTAGGTATCTCCCGGGTTTTATGGTTAGAGGATATAGAAGTTGTGAGGAATACATACCTATTACTAACTCTCATAACGGTAAAGATACTAAAGAGATTAAAGAAGTGATTAGTAATAGTAGTGTTATTCATTACAATCCTTCTGCTTACGGTAATTCTCATAAGGTAACTTATTCAGTTATTGGTTATCTGAATGAAGATGGTGAGCTTGTTTATTACAACCAAATAGCTAATAAAGAGTAGAGAGCTAAGGAGAATCATGATACATTTTAAACTTGAACCAAGACCAATAACTCAAGAACAAAAAGGCTGGTATGAAACGCACATAAGAAGAGAAACAAGACCCTATGAATCAGCAAAAGACTTCTTAGAAAGAATACGTCACAAGAATGGTTAACTAAATAAGTAGTTTAAGAGAGTAAGGTCACTAAGCTCTCTACTAAGGAGAAAAACTGTGGATAAATTAATTTTTGAGTTTAATCTAGAAAAAGCAATAGAAGTTGCTGCTATGTTGCGAAAGCTTCATGGTGAGAATATCCTAGCCACTGAACTACTTCAAATGCTCTACTTAATAGATAGATGTTCTATTAGAGATACTAACTACCCGATTATAGGTGGAACTTATGTAAGATATCACAATGAAAGACTTCAAACCATAATGATTGAAGAAGTATACCAACTTATTTTTTGGCATTATAAATTACCCGTTGAAGTTCAAGAAAGACAGTTAAAGTGGAAAGAGTATTTTTCTACCCACGAGGAAGAAGATGGAGAAGATGGTTTAAATGAAGTTTTTTTAGACCTAACAAGTGATCCAGGAAACCAAAATCTTAGTGAAAGAGAAGAAGAACAGATTAGGGTTATCTATGAAACTATTAGATATCTAGATTTAGGTAGTTCTATTTTTAATTTTCCAGAGTGGGAAGATTTATATAATTATTCAACTTTGGATATTGTAAAGCTATTAAAAGTTCTAGAGAAAACAGATGAGGAGATAGAAGAAATAAAATCTACTGTTGCTAGAGAGAAATATCTGAACAATCTTAAAAACAATGAAACCAATTAAGAATTTTACTAACCACCCGTCTCTTAAATATGACTCTGTAAAGTATATCTTTGCTATTAGAAGACCACATAATGAGTCAGAACTCTATTTATTTACAGAGAAAAGTGTTAAAAGAATTATACCGATATTTGCTCAATCTACTAACATTGGTAAACCTTACCACAGACTAGCAAGATTCTACTTTCATTATTCTTGTATCCTACCTGAGTACCGAGAGGAGGAAAGCATAGATATTGATTTAGAAGATTTATCTGACTTAATAATTATGTTGTTAGAGATTGGTATCAATTTACCTCTTGATAAAGAACTTCAGAAATATATAGATAACGAGTAAGATTATGCTCAACTTATCACAAACATACGAAACAGAATTCCAGGTTAAATACAAATCATACATTTTATTTATCTATGAAATTATAGAATCCGAAGAGGTAATCTCTTATTTGGGTGAATCTGTAACACCTCATTATCGCTGGAGGCAAGAAGGTAAAGATGGATTCTTTAGAGTAGTTAAAAATTTCAAATATGAAGTTAACAAGTATATAGGAAAAGAAGATGAACAATAAAGAAAGATTAGCTTCTCATTACAAAATGTATTCATGGCTAAAAGAATTATGTTCTATTAAACCTTGTTATTTAGGAGAGGAGGATAAAAATGATTGGGAAATTCTAGAAAATAGATATCCAGAACTCTTATGCTTTATAGAAGACTTGCTATCTCATCTAGAAGAATATACTAAAAGAGAAGAAGAACTATTCGACATAGAAAACCACATTCTTTGGATTGATTATCGAGATTACAAGTTCAAGATTTATCTAGACGCAGAGAGAAATACTTTAGTAGGAGAAGTTATTGAGTTTAATGGTTACGGACAATGTTATTCAGATTTTCTTACTCATCTTAAAGAGCAGTTAGAAAGAGTAGTAGATGAAGAAATTAGCTGTAACTACAAAATTCAATTAGTAGAAGAGATTACTGAAAAGAACAACAGAGTAAAAAAGTTAGAAGAAGAAAATCTTAAACTAAGAGATTGGACTAAGTTGTTTAATTGTGAATATCCTTTTAAATTTGGAGAGTAAATCAATGAAAATTACTTTTACTTACGGCGACAGTGTAAAAATTATTCTCAACCAAGATAATGACGGGTACTACGTTTATGCTCCTAAGGAAAATCTTATCCGTCCTCTTAAATTCTTCTCTATTAAAGATGCTATAGCTTATTTCTCTAATTTCTTACCCATAAAAGCTTATGATGAAAAGGAAAATAGATTAGATTTTATACTAACTGTTGAGTATGAAAATAAAACTATTGACTTCTGTATGTCTCATAAAGATAGAACTAAAATTGTCTGGACGGATTACAAGAGTGAAAATAAAGGATTTCAGGATTTCTTATCAAAGAATATGAAAGTAGACGACACAATTAACGATGTTGTCTGGTATTTTATTAAGCGGGTTAAATACACTCCTATAGAAGAGAAGAAGGAGTTATCAAGTTTTGCAGAAGAATTTTTATCTAAGTTAGAGAAAGAAAGAAAATACAATATTACTCAGAACTACTACCTCCAACTAAGTAGGTTATATATCCGAGACAAAGAACAACCGTATTTACCATTTGAACTAAGAGGTCAACTAATCGAAATATCAATTCTATTTGATAAGCCTCTTGAAGAAGTTAAGAAAGATTATTTTGAAAGATGCTATTCATTAGAGAGGAAAGTAGAAGAAGATAAATATGATAGTGATTTTCTTGCAGACTAACTTAAGAGGATAACTAAATGAGTCTAGAAGAAATGGTAGGTAAGAAGTTTCTACAACAGATAAGTGCAGAAGATGCTTTCTCTATTTTAGAAGCTTTAAAACAATACGGAAACGATGAACTTATAGATAAGTGGGTTTCAGTAAAGATAGTTGCTACAGAAGCTAGGAAAGGTATATTGAGGAGAAAACAGAATGACTAAATATCAAGAATTCATACAAACAAAAGAAGTTCTCGAAAATTTAGAGCCTTATATAATATCGGATTTTGACCTAGATAGAGTATTTCAAAAATACAAACAACTATTAGAAGAAGTTTTAGAACAATTCAAACTTCTAGAAGATAACTTAGAGTGGAGAAAGAAAGTTGAAGCTAAAGAATGGGGAAATGACGATACTGATTACTTTGAGTCAGATGAAGAAAGAGAAGAATGGAATGAACTAATGAGACAGAAAATAGAAAAAACTAAGACTAACCAACCTTGCCACAATCTAGTATCAAAAATACTAAAGAACAATCCTCAAGCAGTTGATGAGCTTTTTCAACTGTTATCAGATTTTAAGTTCAGAACAGAAGAAGGAATTGGTGAGAAAGAATAATATGAGTAATGAAGAATTTTTCATGTATCAGATAAATCAAAACCTACTTAATAGTGCAGCTTATATCGAAGAATGTCCTTGTTGTAAACCTATAACTAATGAGGAGATGTGGCTAACTCTTGGATGGATAATTATCTACATGGTTGTAATTTCTATTGTCTGCTTTGTAATTGGAGTAGCAGTTACTTGGATAATGGAGAAGTTTTCTAAGATGATAGATTAATAGTTATCAAGGTGTATTTATATTAATTAAGTCAACCAAAACAGGAAATTAAACAATGTTACCAAATAAAGGTGTCAGTCCAACTAAACCCGGTGAGAGGAATAATATGTATTGGAGTCCTTTAGTGCCAGAATCAGAAGAAGCTTATCAAAAAAGAATGAATAACAATTCTAAGACAGAAGAAGAATCTAATAAAACATTTACAGTTGACGGGGTAACATATGATGCCGACCGATATCTTAGGGAATAAATTAGCAGTTATCTGGGTGCATTTATTCAACAAACAGTAGACTAAAGGTAAAAATTATGATGTTTCCATATAAAGATTTTGTTTTGGAAATTGAACCCGTTAAAGGAGAAGATATTAGGTTGATAGCCGAATGTAAAGAACTCGGTTATAGAATTAGTGGAAGTTATGATTACGTTACTTTTAATTTTAAAGAATATGTTGATAGTTACTTAGGAATGCTAGAAAAAGAAGAATCTAGAGAAGTTCCTGATTTACTCAAAAGTATTGATGAGAACTTGGAACAAATGAGACAGGACTTCAAAAAAGCTGGTTTAGCATTCAATATATTTGGTGATAATCAGAAGAAAGAAAGTGAAGAATTAGAAGTAGAACCTTGTATTGCTTTCGTTCAACAAATGTTAAAGGATTTTCCCGACCCAGAACAGAAAAAACATCTTCATAATTTACTGTTTTATGTAAGAAATCGACTAGAAAAATACTATTAGTAGATAGCAAAGAGGGATAAAAAGTGAAGAATATTAAGCTTGTTGTTTCCAAGAACGGCTACTGCAACATCTCTCCTTTAGTAGATGAGAATAATGAGCCTTTAAATCTTAATGACTTAGCCTTAAGCGTAGATTTAGAAGATTATCTTTGGGATTGGCAGAATGAATTTACAGACAGTAATTATGATTCTTGGACTAATAAAAAGAAGTTTGATTTTGAGAAAGATGCTTTGTATTTAGTAGAGCAATTACTTTTACAGCTACCTAGAAATGTACAGTTTTCTTATTATAGCGAATTATTTAGGACGGAAATAGAGTTCTAAATAACTAATTAATAGGAAGTGGTAGACTATAATTCATCTATCACTTCTATTTTCAAATCTGCATAACTAGGAGAAATATTATGACTAACTGTGAACATAAGGTTAAACAGATATTAAACAACGATAAATTATCGGAAGAAAAGAAAGAAGAATTGTATAACTATCTTTTAGCTTTTGAAGAGTCTCTTGTTTCTGAACAAATAAAGGAGATTCAAAAAGGAGTTGAAAAACATAAAGAAAAAGTAGTGATTGCTAATAGAGAATATCATGACTACTTAGCAGCTCAGAGTTTTGAATTTATTGAAGAAGATAATTGTTATTATTGGACAAATTATTTAGCAGTTCATAAAGATTATATTGAACGAGTAAAAGAGTACGGTAGAGAATATTATAGTTTAGAAGAAGGACTAAAACCAATTCCTAATTGGGCAATAGTAGAAGTACCTAAAGAAGTGTACAATTTTTAAAAGAGAAAATAAAATGAGCGATACTAATTACCGTCCGTATCAACATCTCTATCTTGTATTTGAGGATTGGGAAAATGATGGACAGGATTATAGTCCTAAAAGGTTTTATGTAAGTTATAGAAGCTGTAAAGAACATTTAGGTTGTAAGTGGTATAATCTGCAAGCAAAAGAGGGATACGTCTATGGAGGAGTTGGGTATGATATCCTACTTTACCTACAAGAGAAAAACCCTGTAGAATATAAACTACCTTTTAGAAAAGAAGACATTCAGAACTATTGGATAAAGGTAGACCCAACAATAGATGAGAACAAAGTAGCAGTAAGAGAAGATACACGTCAATTTTCTTTTATTTGTGACACACGAGATAGAGAAAAAGGCTATAAAGAATTTACCATTAATCTCGACAGGTTTGAAGATAGATTAGATGAGGAGCATTTTCAAAAAAGAATAGAGGAAAGAAATCTAATCCCTCCTCTATAAAATTTCTCAAATAATAGCAATACTCCATCTACAAACGTAAGATTTTTATAGAATCAGAAATCCAGCAATACCTTTAACAGAGGAACTAACAATGGAAACTCTAATGCCTATATCTATGAGTATAACCGTAGATTATAATTCATCACGTACTACACCAACACCTCTTCACCCAATAGTTAATAGATTAGAAGCGTTTGAGCCAGATACATACTATTTTAGATACTGTATTACTAAATCAGAAGAATTTGGAGAAGAAGAAGGTTATATTCCTCACTGGATTCTTTACTCAAACAAAATAAAGTTAATAAATTTACAAAATTATGAGGTATCTAGAACTCGAGAAAAAGAACTACCTCTTGAAGTTGTTGAGTCTCTTAAAACTAAAACTCAAGAATATGAAGCTAAATTTTTTAAAGCTAGGGAAGAATATATACAATCTTTAGTAGATTTAGGTTATTTAGAATATGTTTTCTCGGACTATGATACAGATACCGAAGTGTATATGGTACACCCTAACTGTTTAGACCAATGGAAAGAAAGCTATTTTAGTGTGGATAGTTTACCTACTTGGGCGGTTAAAGAGATAGGATTATTTGCTACTAAAGATAAATAAGGAAAAACAATGACGTTTGTATATAAGTACAGTGATACTCACAGTTTATTTGTTCACGTAGGATTATTGGCAGAAAATGAAGTAGTATTTCTTCCACCTAAAAATCCAGTTAGGAGTAATATTAATCATTACGTCAATGAGTTCTTTGTAAGAAATGAATTATATCAAGAGGATAACATTTCTCCTAGAATGTTTGATAATATATCTCCTAAACTCTATAATGCAAGAGAAATCACTACTGTAGTAGATGACGATACTTATACTCTTGGATTTATTGATGAATATGAAAGAGCTATATTTTACGACCAGTATTTAAAATAGAAGATAGGAAAAAGGAGAGAATCAAACTCTCCTTGGCACATTTTTTACTACATCTCTATAATCAATTTAGCCAGAAATTCTGTTATTTATGTTCCAATAATACTAGACCTTTAACTTTCTTTCCTTCTACTCTCTGAGAACTAGGTTTAGTAATAAAGTATTTTTCTATATCCGTAGCTTTAGCTTTATTATCTAACCTTAAATCTTTATAAGTAGAGTTTAAGTAAGTCTTTAGGTCTTTAAAAGAGTAGAACTTGTTAAGAACTAATTCGTTTTTAGCTTTTGATTCTACTGCCTCTTTGACTTCAATAGATGTTTTATAAATTTCAAGTTTAAGACTCTTTCTGCAAAAACATAAAGACCTTATTCTCGCAGCCCCTAAGACATCTACAAACTCTTTTATTTCTGGACTTAGCTCAATAAGTTGATTTTGTCTGTTTTCGTTTTCATTATTATCTACTAAATTACAATACTCTTTGAGAAGAGATTTAAATGTAATAGAAGTCATCGAGTCAATAAACTCTTCTTCTAACTTTATAAATTCTTGATTGTTGCTGATATCAAAACCTGCGTCTATATAAGCCTGTCTAATACTTAAACCATCTCGGTAGATTGTATTAACTACACTAAATTGAAACTGCTCGTTAAGCTTCTTAAGTTCGTTAAATTCCACTGTTTCATCAATACTGTTATAGTAGATATAATCATCGTCAATATCGAGAGAGAATCTTTTGGATAGTGCGTTTTTACCTTTCTTGTCAAGACTGTCGTAAATTCTCATTAACTCATAAGTATTCTCTTCTTTTTCTTTAACTTTTAAATCAAACTCTTCGACTGTTAAATCTGAAATAGCAGTATTATAGATGTGAAAGATAGTGTGTCTAAAGGGATTGTTAACGCTTCTAATTCTACCAGCTATTTGATAAATATCAGTAGAAATATCTAGCAGAGTATGTTTCTTACTTACACTAGAAATTACATAAGTCATTCCAGTATCCGAATAGATATCTACTCCTAAGAAAGACTTGGAAGTAATAAAAGTAAAAGGTTTGTTTGGGTCAGAGACATTCCCAATACTAAAGTTATCTAATTCTTGTCTATTTTGCTCGTTATCCGCACAAATGATTTTGACTTCCTCTGGATTTAAATCTGCATTAGTAAGAATAGCTTTAATCACTTTGACTGAGTTAACAAAGAAATAAGCCTCATTGCTAACTAAAGTATTATCTCCAAGTTCTATTTCAGCACTGTAATTATTGCTTTTATAATTCTTGATGATGTTGACCGCATATTGAAAAGGTTTATTAGTTTTCTTCCGTATTGGTTTAATAAGTACCGTTTTCTGCCAAACTATTTCATATTGGTCTAAATCCTTTAATTCACTAGGAGTAAAGTTAGCAGGTATAGGTGTTGCACTCATAAACGTATAATGCTCAAATTGCAAAGATTCTTTTAGCAGTCCTTGAATAGCTTTATCTCGGTAAGAGTAATCAGTAAGAATCTTGTGGTACTCATCTATTAAGATTTTGTAATCCTGATAGACGTTTACTCCTAATTGTTCTAACCAACCAATTAATTTAGGAAGGCTATCATAAGTAACTAAGAATTTTGGAGTAGTAGAGTTTTGTAAGTATTGTTCTACTACTTTGAACGTAACTTTAGAATATGCTACCGCATAGACTCCTAAAACGTGAGGATGTTGGTAGCATTTGTTTTTAATTAACTCTACTGTGGGAACCGTAATAATATAAGGTGATTTAGAAGTGAGAGCTAATTGTGTTCCGCCAACTCCTGTACTTTTCTTATACAGTATGCCTTTCGGGAGTTCTTCTAAAAACTCACTTAAGTATAAAGCGGAATCCGGAGCAATAATCTGTTGAAGCATGGTGCTATTTTCCTAATTTCCTAGACGTGGTTTAGCCATTTATTCTTACTTTATTGTACCACATATCTTTGTCAATGGGTAAAAAATATAAGAATTTCTGGTTAAAACAATACAAGGAATATAGTAAAAAAGTTCCAGCCCTTAGAAATTACTTGAATAATAACAAGATGTTGAGTAGAAACATAGTAAAAAATAAAGAGGGAAATCAAAATGGTTCAGTATAACTATCGTGGTTACGTTTTAGAAATGTCTTTAGTAGGAGAACAGAGTAATATTCGAGTTAAAGGTGTAGTTTCTACTCATAATCATATAACTTTCTTTGATGAAGATATCTCTAGAATGAAAAGTCAGTTTGAGAGTTTTGTAGATTCGTTATTTTAATAATCGAGTAGAGACAAACAAAAAGTCACATCTATTGAGGGAAGATCTAGAAACGACTGTAAGGAGTTAAATGACTACTTTTAATCCACAAGAATATAAAGGTATTTCTTATACAATAAGTTACAATCATAAGTCTAGTTGTTGGAAAGCAGTAATTAACGATAAAGAGTTTCATGCTAAAGATTATGGTTCAATACACAAACAATATACTCGATATATAGATAGTATTCTTCCAGTAGAAGAAAAGGATGAAGAACAAGTTAGATATGACCAAGAAGTATTAGCTCAAAATTTATTTAACTATCTATTTCTTAGATGTCCAGAAGCTTTACCTGAAGTAATTGAGTTATTGGATAGATTACACAATCAATATCGAGGGAGAATTAATGATGACTAACTTAGATATAACTTTGCCACAATTCCATCTATTACTAGACCACTATTTAATCTCTAAAGACTTAAAGAATAAATTTACTGTTGAAGGTAAGAATGTAATTTATAAAGCAATAACAGAAGATTTAGACTCAAATATGATTTGGACAATAGAAGAGATAGTTAATGAATATAGTGAGTTATCTTTAGTTGAGTTTGCTAATAAGTATGATGTAGAAGCAGATGAGGATGCTGTCGATAATTATTTATGTCAAGAAAGTAGTTATGCTTTAGGTTTTACTGAAGATACTGTAGTGTTTCAAGATGTTCTTAGATAAGGAGACAACCATCATGGAAAAAGAATTGTTTGAGTACAAAGGTTTTACTGTAAATATAATTCCTTTAGGTATAAATCCTACTTATGGAATGGTTTATGAAGGTAGATGTAAAGAGCTAGATTACAAGAGTTTAGGGTTCTTTAGGAAATCTGACTTGATAGAAGACGTTATGAGTGAAATAGACACAAGATTAGAGGAAAAAGCAAAGATGGAAGAATCAACTTGGGAATTCTATACTACTGTTATGTATGCTGGTTTTTATCTTAAAGTCTTCAAAGATAGAGACACAGATAACTATTTAGCTATTGGTGATTTTAGTTTTAGTGATAAAGGTAATTCAGCTAAGGAAGTAGAAGATAGATATAAAGAGAAAGTTAATAAGTATATATCTACTATTTCTGAGAATTCCCTTTTTAGTAAAGATATTGATAGTTTGATTTCTCAATATGAAGTAAGAGATAAAAAGATAGAGGAATTAGTAAAAGTAATTAGCGGTCTTAACAAGAAGTTAGAAGAGAAAGATAAGAAAATTGAAAGTCTGAAGAAAGAGAATGAAATTCTTAAAAAGAAGATAGCTGCTGTTAAGTTTGAATTAAGTTAGAAGAGTATAAAATATGATTTCAATTTTATCTAATCTAGAAGTTTATGGTAGTTCTCCAGAATCTGATTCTGACCATCGTTGGGTAGCAGTAATAGATGAAGTTACTCGTAATAGATTCTTTGTTTTAACTATTTGTTCTAAATGTGGGACGTTAGCTAGAAAGAATAATTCTACTCATTGGGAGTTGTGTAAACCTTCTGATGATAGATGGAGAATGTCTACTTTAAATGATTGTCCGGGATTGTTAGAAGAAGTTAATTAAAGGAATAAACAATGAAGATTCTTGTAGTAATAGGCGAAGATACATTCAAGTTAGATTCCATTAGTTCAGAATCTTATAGAGATGGAAGTGTTCGTTATATAGTTAAGTACAATAAAGAGTTCTTAGAAAAGATTGTTCCTGATGAAAAAGTAGATAGTAACACTTTTGAATTTATTAAAGGTTGGAGTTTTAAAGATGGTACAGATTACTACAAGATATCGATTAAAGGTAAAGAAACTAAGTTTAAACCTAAAGAAGTATTTTTCTCTTGATTGAAATGATTACTCTACAACAAGCTAGAAATGCAAAACTAAGTCTAACATCTACTACTAAAGATTTACCTGTAAGTATAGGAATTGCTCATGATAATCATGGATATTACTTAAAAGTTTATTTATCTGAATTAGTAAATCATAATATTCCGAGTGAGATAGATGTAGTAAGAGTAGTAATAGAAGTAACTGGATTACCTAGGAGTTATTAGTATGGCTGTTCAAATTAACTATAAGACTTTTACATTAGATGTATTTTTAGATAAAGAAGATAATTGGAAAGGAAAAATAATCGAGCTAAAAGAGCTAGATAACTCCAATAATAAATATACATTTACTGCTAATACGTATAACGAGTTAAAAGAGAAATTTGAATATTTAGTAGATGAGTATATAAATACTCCTAGAATAGAAACTCAGTTTTTAGTAGTGTATAAGAATTCTACTTTGTATGTTCAGCCTTTAGTAGATCGCCGTTACAGTGCTGTTTGTGGTAGTTGGATTTTTGGGTTATTCCCCTCTTTAGATGAGTTAATAGCTGCGTTTCAAGAAAGAGTAGAGGAGTATATTCATAGCGGTTGTATATCTATTAATAGGAAATAAAATGAATAGTAGTTTCTTTCATCTAGGTTACGAGTTACTAATAGTCAAAGATAACTGTATTTATTACGGTAGCTGTCTAGAATTAAACTATTTTAGTAACTCAGATAACGAGCAAGAGTTGAAGAATGATTTTGTTGAATACATTGATGGAGTAATTTAGTTATGTTTGACCCATTAAAAGAAATTTTAACTTTAGATATTGATTGGATGAAAGCTAATGGTTGGACATTGAGAGGAATACTAGCTTATCGACATATCTTGTATGAATTCAATCACTCAGGAGTTCCATCTCAAAGAAAGATTATGGAGATTATTAGGAAATACGATGCTGAGAAATATACTTATAAGATAGAGAATGCTTTAAGAAGTTTAATTGAGTTGAAGAATTACGTAAGAAATCTTTAGTTATTTAGGAGAGAGAAGAGTAATGAAAATAGTAAGTGTAGATGCAATAATGGCTGGAGCAGACATACTAATAGCTGAAAATGTTAATGAGTTTTATGGTAAGTTAGTAGTTGATTTGTTGAATGAGAGAGAAGGATATCGCAGTCAAAATCACTTTGTTTTAAGAGAAGATAGTTATGTGTTGCGAGAAGAACCAGAAGATTTAGAGTCTAGTTATTATTTAGTAGTAGAAAAACTATGATATACAATCACAAAGGTTACGAATTAAAGATTACTTATAATTCAGAAACTAAGCAATTTGAAGGTAAATGCTCTGAGTTAGGTATTAAATTATATAGTAGTAGTAAAGACTTGTTAGAGAAGAGTTTTAGAGAAAGAGTTGATGAGTATCTTGGAAGTTTCATAGGAGAGTAGATGAAAGAGGATTATTGTGACATCTATTATCGTGGTTATGTAATATCTATCGAAGAAGAAAAGTATTTAGAAGGAGATTCTGAGTTTAGTTTTGTTCTGAAGAAAGAAAATGATAGTTGGAGTAAAGCCAGATTTTCTAATTTAGTATATGTTACTCCTCTTTCAGTTATAAGATATTTCTTAGATTATGTAGATACAATATTAGGAAAGAGTAAAGAAAAACTGCTGTCTAAAGTAGTTTACAAAGGTCACAAGTTAGAGATACATGGTCGTTATAACCAGCACACTTCTAGACTTATTTATTCAGGACAATCTAAGAATCCTGAGTTTGTAAGGTTGAGAACCGATTATATGTGGATCCTTGAAGCTTTTAGAAAAGAGGTGGATAATATGTTAGCTAATAAACAAAAGAAAGAAAAGACTTATAAAGAAGTATATCAAGAATGGGGTAAAAGTCGTTATAAGAGAGTTAACTATAAAGACAAAACTCTAGTAGTAATGTTAGTTCCAAGAGGAGAAGATGAGGGGGTGTTTTATGTTGGATATACTTATTATTATCCAAATAATCATTATAAAGACATAAGCTTTGAGAGCATTCATTACGATAAAGTGATTGCTAAGTTTGAGAAATTTGTTGATGAGTATTGTACTGATTGGAGTGGAGATGGTGCAGGTTATCCCAATCCTAGAGAGTACAAAGGTCAAAGAATTTTAATTAGGAAAGAGAAAGATAAAGAGTTTTATATTGGTTATGTTCGGTTTCATAAGAATTCTACTTTTAAACACATTGCCCATACTAGAGAAGAAGTAGAAAGATGTTGTAAGAACAGAATAGATAAAGTGATTTATGAGAAAGAAAAAGTACAAAGAAAGATGTTAACTCCTAAACAAGAAAAGATTAAAGAGTTAGAAGAGTTGTTAGCTAGAATATCTACTCAATTAGAAGAACTAAAGAAAGAGAAAGACACTTTAACTTATAAGTATGTAATACTTGAGATAAGTACAGGAAAGAATCAATGGGGCGCTACTTACTTTGAAGGTGTTCTTAAAGAACTATCTGATCCAGCTCCTTTTAGAGAAAATAGTTTAGAAGACTTAAAGAAATCTTTTGAAAAATACGTTGATAAGTTAGAGAGTCAGTACCTTCTATTCTGTAAGTTAACTGGTAAAGACTTTTAGAATTGGATTAGATAATTAATTAAGAGAGTTGAGTTTTTCTTAGCTCTCTTTTACTTTTGAGAAGTGAATAAGTGAATAAATGATTAATACAAGTTCTAAATTGATTATTGAAATAAAAGAAGATAGATTTTCTATTCCGTTAATAAGCGTTGGTGGATTTGGGTTAAACAATAATTACTACTTAGTTAAAGACACAGATGAGTTAAAAAGATTTACTAAATTTCTGGGTTATTTAGGTTCTGAAGAAAATGAATATCCTAAAGTAATGGTTGTTTATGATAAATCTACTGAGCAATACAGTCACAAACTTCATATATTTAATGATTTGCAGGATATAGAAATTGAGTTTACTTTTGATGAACTTTATGTAGATTGGTAACTATGAAAATAACCATCTGGGGCAATCAATTTCCTTTACGTCTTGATACTAGAAATTTGCATTTAAGTTTTCCTGGTATTGAGACAATGGAAAGAGGTAAAGAGAAAAACAGTGATTTAGATTACATAACTTTTTACATTGAGGGACGTTTCTTCAGTATTAGATTTGATTATACTGAGTTTGGTCTTAAAGTATTTCCGGAAGTTTATGACTCTGAGTTACAGTTTCTATTTGATAATTTTGATAGAGCTGAGAGATTTGGTTTGTTTTTGAGAAATGGAGAAATAGTAGAAGCTAATTCTTATTGGAAAAATGGAGAAATGATAATTTATAAAAGTAAGTTAGACAAGTTAACTGAGATGACCGAAGAAGCTGGTCTTTACGATTATTACTGAGGAGTTATGGAAGTTAAACTGATAATTGCTGGTTCTAGAGATTTTAATAACTACGAACTTTTAAAAGAAAAAGTAGATGATTATCTTTTAAGTACTTTAGCACCAGATAGAAAGTTGTATGACGAGTTTATAATACAGCTTTTGTATAATGAGAAATCGACATATTCTTTCCATATTGAGATAGTATCCGGTGGAGCTAGAGGAGCAGATAGATTAGGTGAAAGATATGCTAAAGAGAGAAAATTAGCAGTTAAACAGTTTATTCCTAACTAGGAGGATGAAGGTAAGAAAGCAGGTCACTTAAGAAATGAGGAGATGGCAAAATATGCTAGTCACTGCATTTGTTTTGATTTAGGAACTCCTGGGACTGCTAGTATGATTCGTTTAGCTAAGAAATACAAATTAGGTTTGAAAGTAGTAAGAATAGAATCTACTAATGAAAAAGAATAATTCTCTCAAAGTCCTAACTTCTCATAAATCAGATGAACACAATACTCCAAGTTACATAATAGAAGCTGCTAGAGAAGTCTTAGAAGGTATTGATTTAGACCCAATGTCTAATGTTTTGGCTAACGAAATGGTTAAAGCTACAACATTTTACACTAAAGAAGATGATGGGTTGGATAAAAACTGGTATGGTAGAGTTTGGCTAAATCCTCCGTTTTCTTTAGCTAAAGAAGCAATTATTAAGTTAATAGATTCTTATAAATCAGGACGAGTAAAAGAAGCTGTATTGCTAATTAAATCTGATGTTTCTACTCAGAAATATAAATTGCTTTATCCTTATCCATTTTGTGAGTTAAACAAGAGAGTTAAGTTTGAGAATGTAGATAATAAAGATTCAGCTCCTTTCCCGGTAGTATTATTCTATTTAGGAAGAAAATACTATAAGTGGAATGAAGTGATGAGTAAGATAGGTAAAGTTCATCCGGGTAGTTTTCTATTTATGAATGTAGCTATGAAGTGTAGTATTGATGATTTGCGTTATTTAGGAGTAATGGAATGATTACTAGAGAAGAGTTATGTAGTTTAGATAGAAAGTTTCCTCTAGTTAAAGAAAGAGACTATAAATTTGGACAGACTACAGAAGATAATAATGATTCTTATATTGAGACTAATAAAGAAGCTGTTGTTTGGTTGTTAGATAACTCTACGTTACTTTTAGAGATAATAGAGAAATATCGTAGAATTACTGAAATTACTTTTGAAGGAAAAGAACTAGATGACTAAATTAAATATACAAAGAGTTAGTGTTAAAGAAACTATTCCTAGTCCAGATAGAGTTTATATTGGTAGAGCTAATAAAACCTACTCTTTCCCACAAAGTCCACTAGCTAATCCTTTTGTACTTAATAAAGATGGCAATAGAGATGAAGTAGTTCAGAAATATAGAATTTGGTTGCACGAGCAAGTTAAAGAAGGTTTGTCGGGTAAAAAGAATTCTGCTTGGGAAGAACTAAAGGCACTTAAAAAGCAAGCTAAAACTAATGGGTTTTTGAGAGTAGCTTGTTGGTGCAAAGAAGATGAGAAATGTCATGGAGACGTAGTTATTAACTGTCTTAACTGGATAAATGAAAATAATTTAGGAGATAAAGATGAATAGAAAAACTTTTAAATACAAGGGATTCTATCTATCTGTTTGTGAAACTAAGAACTGGAAGGCTCCTTTTATAGGTACTCTTTACAGTAAAAGATATAATAAGTCTAAGGAAGTGTTTTATCCAAAAAATATTACTCATGAGTTTGGAGAAGAACAGTTAATATCTTCTATGGAGAAAGAGGTAGACAGATTCTTAACGGGACATAGAGAATGGTTACAGTGGAAAATACAAAATCTTAAAGAATTTTTAAACACTAAAATTAGTGAGTTGCATTTTGTAGAGCAAAGTTTAAAAGAGGAATAAACCATGCTAGTACAAAGAGCTGAAGAATTTGCACGTTTAGTTCACAGAAATCAATTCTATGGAGAACTGCCTTATGTTGACCATCTTAAAGAAGTTTATTTAACTCTATTAGATTTTGGAGTTAGAGATGAGACGATTCTAGCTGCTAGTTGGTTGCATGACTCTATTGAAGATACTGAGACTACTTATGAGATATTAGATACTCAGTTTGGTAAGGAAGTTGCAGATTTAGTTTTAACCGTTACGAATGAGAAGGGGACTAATCGTAAAGAGATATTAGAGAAAACAGTTTCCAAAATCAAGGATAATGAAGCAGCTTTAGTTATTAAGTTAGCTGACAGAATAGTAAATACTGAGTTTAGTCTTTTTTATAATGAAAAACTGTACAAAATGTATGAAAAGGAATTTCCTAGATTTAGGACTCTTTTACTTAGAGCAAATGAGAAGAATGAAACTGTTTTAAAGCTGTGGAATTATTTAAGTAATCTCTGTGAAAGAAAGGAGTTTGAATATTATGATTCAATTAAATACTGAGAAATGGTGGGATGAAGAGAGAGATAAGGATTTAATTGACCAATATGCTTTACTATCTTTACTTATCAGTCAATGCTTTCAATTGAACGAGCAAGAATACTTAAAGCTAGAAGAACTTCTTAAAAACTCTTCTAAAGGTACTAAATTCAAAATAACGATTGAGAGAAATGAACCTGAAGATAATCCTTGGGTGAGGTTAGCTGGTAAGTATGAAAACGATCCGCAGTACGATGAGGTATTGGCACACATAGAAGAATCTCGAAAAGAATTAGATGAGGAAGTTGATAGATATTATGATGATTGTTACGAAATAGTAGAGGAAAGAATGTATGACCTTTAGGGAGTTTTTATGCAAGTAAGATTAATTACTAAAACTGAAGGTGTTAAAGGAACTGAGTATGAAGGTAAGTCTCTTGATGAGATAACTGTCGGGATAGCTCGTCTCAGCTCAAGCAGGGAGATTAATGAACTATTTGATGAACCTCATAAGTTACTACGACACTGTATTTCTGAAGGTCATTGGAGTGTTTTTACTACTACTAATCTAGGAATTGAAATAGTTACAAGTAGAGCAGTTGGAAGACAGTTGTTACGGCATTGGAGTTTAAAACCACAAGAACTAAGTCAAAGATATGCAGAAATTACTAGCTTTGAAGAAGTGGAACTTAGAAAGCAGTGCAAGAATAATAGACAGAGTAGTGAGGAAGTCCTATCTACTATAGTGGAAGATGAATATGCTTGTAAAAATTACTTCAATGAAGATGAGAATATTAGATTAACAGAGGTCGCTGAAGAGTGTCAGATGTTACTAGCTCAAGCTAAGTATACTTATGAAAGATGTTTAGATTGGAATGTAAGTCGTGAAACTGCTCGAATGTTTCTACCTGAATGTGCTACTACTAAGATTATCTTTAACGGTACTCTAAGAGATTGGATTACTACTCTTAATCAAAGACTCCATGAAACAGCTCAGAAGGAAACTAGGTTAGTGTGTGAAGCTATCCGAGATTCTTTTATGATTGAATGTCCTATCATATCTAAATGTCTGTTTAACTTTGAGGATGCTTATGAAATACATCTATTAGATAGATTAGTTCTTGAGAAGTTTGGTGTTTATAATTTAGTGAAAAATAACGGCTACAAGAAACTTTAAAAAATTAACTATGACTAAACTCAAATTGTGGAAGTTTTCAGAAGATTACGGGAGAATGGGCGATGCTGAAGGATTATTCATTGCTACTGAAGAAGAAGTTGATAGATTTCTAGATAAGAGAAATGTTTGTTTTGGAGAAGTATTAGGTAAACATTCAGAGGTAGACGTTTATTTTGAAAGAGGTAAGAATCTTAAATGTTTAAATGTTTCTACTTCTACTATTTATGAATTGCTAAACGCATTAGATAGAAGATGTATTTCAGGGCGGTATCCTTTTCAATATGTTAGCCAAGAAGTTAGATGTACTAATTGTGGAGAAGAGGGGGACTTTTATGATGGTTGGATGTTTGATGCTGATACAGTTGAATGTCCTGATTGTGGTTGTGAATCATATACGTTAGTAGAAGAGAATGAAAATAGAACTAGATTTAACCAAGGAACAATTTGAATTATTATTGAATTTAGTATTCTTTAAATACGATGAACTAAATAAGTTAGAAGATGCTCTAGATGGTTGTATAACATTCTGTGACGAGACAGATGACTTTAAAGAGCAGCTAAAAGAATTAGAAAAACCCTTGGGAGATGCTAAAAATCTATTTCTTCAAGTAAGAAAGTATAAATATCCTGATTCAGAGTATTAACTACATAGGAGGAGACATTTGGCTTTGTTGTTCTATTTGCTTCAGAGCCTTTGCTTCTTCTATTTCTTGTTCAGTTTGAAGAGGTAATCCAAGAAGTCCTCTAATCCTATTATTAATTACAGGGTCATCTCCACTTAAAATTCCCATTGAAACAGCAGTAAATATGTTCTGTAGTTGCTGCATTTCTACTCCTGGGTCTGAAGAAGAATCAATAGTAAATTTACCGTAATCTTTCTGTTTACCAAAGTTGTTAATGATTATAGGTTTACAGACTTTCTCAATAATCTGGTCTTGAATCTGATTTACTACTACTTCGATATTTGCGTCTAGAAGAGTAGATTGCTTGACGGATAATGTTGCTACTCCTATTGAACCACTACCTTCTTCAAATATGAGTTGAGGAATACCAAATGCTCTGTGAATATTTTTTTCATATCTGTTGAGAGATACTTCCCAAGATTGGCTTCCATCTGGAACGTTTAGAGCCGTAACATTATTAGCTTTATCTGTGACAATAATAGAGTTGTTTTCTACATTAGCTAACTTATCATACATTACTTGAGCTGCATTTTTTTTAATAGGTTGATTATCTCTTCCTAATATTGGGTTTCCATAAGCATCAGTAACAGTAGCGTTAATAGTAGCAGCACTATCTACTTGAGCAAATAGAATTCCGGTAGCTAGGTTCTTAATAGACACAATCATGTCAGCAAAAACAGATAATTTAGCTCTCCAAAATGGATATGCAATTGCAGCTTCTGCATGACCAAAAGGATCGTTAAACGTAGTAGCAGCAGAGTTAGTTACGTGGATAACTTTTTTATAAGGGATATGAATGTTGGATTTAACTTTATCATTATAAGTAACATATTGAATAAAACCTTTAGCTCCTTTAAATTTTACTCTCTCAAGACTTAAAGGGTAAAGACTTATTAATTTTAAATAGCCTTCATTATCATAATCTAAATTAATTTCTGCTACTGAAAACCCTAAAGCTTGAGCAATAGCTAATTCTGCAACAGATTTTTTTAAAGTCCCTCTCATGTTTCCAAACATTTCTAACATGAAGTTCGTAATTTCTGATTTACTGTGTTGGTAAACCCCAAATGTATTAGCAGCTCTCAAACACTTAATATCTACACAAGATTTAGCACTCGGGTCTTTGTGAATAAAGTGAATTAGTTTATCTATTGGGTATTCACCATCCCAACTAATTTCTTGAATAGTAGAATCAGATAGTTTAGATATTTTTGACGAATGATTGGTAGTATAAAGCTGTTCTTCAAATTGTCTTGTTGGTTGAGGGTTTCTTGATTTCATTGGCTATTATTATTTAATCTCTTTGTAAACTTTAACATGAAATAAAGATTGAAAGATTATGGGATGTTATGTTGAACTTTCATTAGATATTAAATTAAAAGCAGATACCCCAAAAGAAGTTATAGATGTTTTAAAATATGCTTTGTCTAGAAAAGCTAGTAGACCTAGGAAAGTAAAACTACCTGATCACAGATTTTTTAAGAATCCAGATTGGTGTTCTACATTAGGATGCAATAATGATTCAGAAATACCAAGATTAAGAAAGCTTAGAGGAAAAAACAAAGGTTATAGTTTAAATATTTATTCGGAGTTCAAAGAGTATTGGGCAAGTGAATATAGATTTATAGATTGGATAGAACCTTATTTAGACCATCTACCAGGAGAAATTTTAGGTTGGAGAGAAGACGATTATAACGAACGTACTACTATAAAGAAAAAATAAGGAGATTAAATTATGACTTTTAACCAAGAAGAATACATCAGATTATTTTCAGAAATTGTTATCAAACCTATTGAATCAGATGAAGAGCTAGATAGATATGTAAAGCTAGTAGAGCCTTACTTCTTTGATAAAGAGAAAACTCCAGAAGAAGTAGCTATTTATAACCTACTAACTATCTTGATTGTCGAATATGAAAGAGAGCATTACCCTGACCCAGAGTTAACACCATTAGAATTCTTGAAAGGTTTGATGGAGTTAAAAGACTTAAAACAAAAAGATTTAGTTGGAGTTATTGGTAGTAAAGGAGTAGTATCTGAAGTTATTAACGGTAAAAGAGAGATATCAAAAGCACAAGCAAGAGCATTAGGTGAATTCTTTAAAGTAGATTACAAGAGTTTTTTATAAATAGAATAACAGTCTATATGAAAATTGGTTCTAAAGTTTTAGTTAAAGGTTCTTATCATCCCTCTAATATTTATAGAGGGGAGATTGTAGGGGAAAGTGAAGAAGGTAATAGACCTGTTTGGGTAGTATTGGTATGGTTTTCTAATGATAGTAGATTAGAACCTGTAAAGTCCAATTACTTTAAGGATTCTTTTACTAGATTACCTAATAATACGTCTAGTAGCACTATATTTTATATTGAGGAGGTAGAAAATGATCGAAATTAAAAAGATAATTGAAGTAGATAGTTATGACTTACTAGGTTATTACTCAGAAGACCATGTTAATAAAGAGGAAGTCATTGAGGTAGTGAGTGAGCATATTAAAGAAGATGTGGAGGAAGGCACTTTAGACTGGGATTGGGAAGATGGAGATATTATATTACCTACAGTAGAAAGAGTAGAGTATATCTGGTACAAAATAATTAATTTAGGAGAAATAGATAATTACTATGAAAAAGAGGATGATGAGTTTTGTTTTGTATTTAGTAATAGAGGTAAGGAAGGTTACTCGAGAATGACGAGGTACTATCTATGAATAAGAAATTACTATTTATTTTAGGTGCAGGTAGGTCAGGAACTACATTACTACTTTCTTACTTATTAGGTATTCCTAATATTAAAGTCTTATATGAAAGTAAGATACTAAGCAACCGAATCGAGAGTCTTGAGAAATTAGCTGATTATTTTGATTCTATAGAAGAAGAAATAGTAATAGAGAAAACACCTTGTCACTGCCTTTACTTAGAAGATATCGAGAGACTTAGGAGCTTATGTAAGAGAAATATTCATGTTATCTATGTTACTAGACCGCCAGTTCCTACTATCTTATCTATATTAAAAGCTAGTAACGGTAATAGCCAACTATTTGGGGAGATGGATGTATTAAGTGCTTGTGAGAAGTACGAAGAAGCAATGATTAGTATATATCATAATCTTATTACTAGGGTACATCATCCTAATACTCACATAGAACAAGAAAAACTAAAGTATACTACAGGTGAAGTTAGTGATATTGACTGTATTTCTACTTATGAAATACCCTATTCATTTTGTATTACGTATAGAGAGTTGATAGAGGATGCTTACTCCATATTGGATTATCTATTAGTGTATGAACTCCACCTTGACCTTAGTGACTCAGATATAAGAGGCTTAATAGTTAATCGAGTAAATAATATAAATAGGTTACTACCTCAAGTAGAAGAAGAATTACATCATAGTAATTTGTTTAAAGAAGTAGATGTAGTTGCTAAAGAGAGATTTAGTAGTGTAAGTAATTTGACTGAGGAAGATAAGAGAAATATTAAGTACATTAATAACTACTTCACTAATAAAGGTAATAAGTTTAGTGTATATGACTTAGTAACTAAGAACGAAGTAATAACTACAGAAGATAGCCCGTTAGTTACTATAGTAGTCCCTTTATATAATAAGGAGAAGTATATAGAAGAGACATTATCTTCCTTACTTAATCAGACATATCAGAAAATACATATCATAGTAGTAGATGATGGAAGTACAGATAATAGTCTAGAAATAGTAGATAAGTACATAAAATCCTTAGATGAGAGTAGTAAATGTAAAATTAGTATACTTACTCAAGACCATTTTGGTGTATCTGAAGCTAGAAATAGAGGCTTCCCCTTTTCTTGTGATATTATTACCTTCTGTGATGCTGATGATATATGGGACTTAACTCTAGTAGAGAAGTCAGTAGCTACATTTAAGAAATACCCTTATGTGGGTTGTGTCTACTCTCGCGTTTTAATCGACAAAGATGGTGAGATAACTAAGAATCATTCTAAGATATGTAACGGAGATGTTTATGAAGATGCTTTAGAGTATAACTTCCTTACTTGTGGTAGTAATCTATTTGTTAAAGCTTCTGTAATAGAAGAACATAGCATTAGGTTTAATACTTCCTTACAAGTAGCTGAAGATTGGGACTTTCTTATTAGATTAGCTAAAATAGCCGTCTTTAAGTGTACTAAAGAGTATCTTGTTACTTATAGGCAAGTACCTAATTCATTATCTACTAATAAAGAACTTTTACTAGAAGATAGTCAGTGGGTATTGATGACTCATTTAGATGTACTAGAAAGTCATTTATATAGAGGAGAGAAGTATAGTAGAATATTTACTCGTTTGTTTCTTTACTGCTTTTCTATTAAAAATCTTAAGTGGAGTTACTTAAAAGATTTAGATATTAATTATATACTTAGAGTTGTAGTTAATAAACTGAAGTCCTTTGTTAAGTCATATATATTATAAACTAGCTATTTATGAATACTCTCTATCTAACTTCTACAAAAAGATAAGTAGGAGAGATGATGAGTATTCTTCTTACTTCTATCAGTTATCAGTAGATGAGAAGAAGCATAGTAAGATGTTGTTTAGTCTATTAAATAAGAGAGGATATGATGTACCTAATAAGTTCTTAGTAGAGCAGGTAATAATACAAGGTCAGGAAGTAAAGACTAATATAGAAGTAAGTAAGAGAAATGTACTGTTCTATTTAATCTTTAAAGGTAAGTCTGCCTCTAGTTACTCTACTAATGAGTTACTTAGTTATGTAAATAAAGGAGAGAAGATAGCTTATGTGTATTACTCAGTTCTCTTGTGGGTAGTTAAGTGTCTTAGTTATCTTACTCAAGATAAAGTATATGACTTAGATATAAATCTTCTGTCAACTATTAGAAGTGAAGAGAAGGAGCATAGTAGCTATGAAAGATTTAGTGTATGAAGAGATGAGTAAGAGGTTTATAAAAGAAAAGTTAGTGAAAATTAATCTGAATCAAAAAGTTAAATTTAAACTTACTAAAATAGGGAGAGAATATTTGAAAAAGAATAAACTATTAATGTGGTCAGATAAGGAGGGTTATTCTACTGAACAGCTTTGGGTAGTAATGGGATCTTTGGAGAAGCAATGCGATATCCGACTAGGAATACAGTGGTAGAACCAGATATGTTTTTAGTAGATGATTGACAAAATTAAATAGTTTGTGGTAGATTAAATTTATTCGGGAATGGAGCAACGGCTAGGCTCATGACTCTCCTAAAGTCAAAATTAGTAAGTTCGATTCTAACTCCCGATTTCAAGAGTCAGTCCTCCTATTTAGTATAGGTAGCTGTCTGTAAAACAGTGGCTTCGGCATTGTAAGTGCGAATCTTACCTGACTCATTTATCATACTTCCTTCTTCTTCTTAGTCACGGTGATATACGGATATATATATACTAGGAAGCTAAGATTGGGGTCTAGCTGTACATTAGTAGGTTTTTTGATAGTTACTTGTTTAGTAACATCTAAGACTCCAGGTGTAAGAACTGTTTCTAAATCTTGTACTTTATTTAATACGAAGTTATATTCACTATTAGCGTAGATTTGGTCAGTTGCATACTTTATGTATTGAGTAGCGTTAGTAGGTGGTACAAATTCTACATCTTTATAAGAGTCTACATCTACTTTAATAAACCCATCATATATAAATTGCGCCCAAAGATTATTAAACCATTGACGGGTATCTATACCTTTAACACTTGAAGTAGGATAGCTTCCTGTTCTACTATTTTGAGCTAAGATAAACTCTCTTGTTTCTGAGTTATTACTATTTTGATTGCTGTAGAAAAGTGAGGGTACTTCTAATAAAGGTGCGTTAATACCATCTAATCTTGCTGTAGTATATTGAGTCCAACGAGTTAGATTATAAGTGTAGAAGAAATTCAGTCCGTAGCTATCTAACATACTTTTTCTAGTAGATAAGTCTAAAGCAAATGAGTTATTCAAACTTATCAATTTGTTTCTAGCACTTCTAATATTAGAAGGTACATAAACTTTAGGTCTCGCAGTTAGATATTCAAAATAACTTTCTTTACTAACTTGATTGTTATTTACAGATGTAGTGTAATTTAAGTTTGAGTTTAATCCGTAACTTGTGAGAATTTGATAAATATTTCTGTCGTAACCTACTACTGAGTTAAGCCGTTTCTTTTCAGTATCTAAAATACTTCTATCCCATAACGACCACCAGCTAGAATTACTTATCATTATTTGTCTTTGATTGTCTCCTGATACTACTGGTTTAGATAAGTATGTCCAGCTACTAACAAAAGAGTTCATAGGAGAAGTAATGTTACTTACAATGATGCTTTTTGCTTGGCTGTAATTGTATTGCTCGTTGTTATTACCGGATATAGGATTATTTATTGATGTGTTATTAGTTGTTTGTAAAAGGATAGTATTAGCAGCATCTCTATCTCTATTACTTACTGTACCTCCGGTGTTATTGCTAAGACTTCCATAAGAAACAAAGAACTTCTTCTCAATATAAGATTTATTCCAAAGAGCAGAAGGTAGCAGTGAGGTGTCTAAACTGTTGTTTGTAGATTCTACTTGCCAGTTTTTAATTTTTATAGTTACGTATTTTCTATATTCCCAGCTTTGGTTAGGTGTAAAATCGTTAGCACTAAAAGCAGGATTACTTACCGTACTACCTTTACAATCAGTGTTGCTAAGTGTATTTTTAGGTTCTAATCCAAGTTTTAAATGTACTATTTGAGTTTTATTATCTAAGACTGTTAGATTTATAGTTCTTTGATAAAGGTTGTCTACTATTTGTTGTAACGACCTATTTCTCGGGTCTACCAGATTCCCTTCTATATTAGGAGTTACGTAGTTAGCAGAAGGAACATTATTTAAGACATATATCCAAACTCGAGGGTCAATCCTTAAGTCAATAATATTTTTGTTGCAGTTTTCATAAAATTTAAAATGTTTAGCTTGGTCTTCCTCACTTACCGCAAAATTTCTTCTTAATCTGTTTTCTATATCTACTTGAGTTTCATTAGCTGCTAGGATAAAAGCATTATACATTCCACTAAATAAATCGCTAGCTCCTAGTTCGTATAATTTAATAGCTTCAGTTTTTTTACTGCTCCCCAACCAAATCTCAGCTTTGTGAGTAGATAGCTTCATATCTCTTTTTTTTAGTTTAGGGGGGCCATCAGGATTTCTGTTTCCTCCACTACCGTCATAAGGGCCACCATCTCCTAAATTGCTAGGACAGCCCGGAGTCCAAGGAAAGTAGTTAGGTGGTAGATTTCCGGGTATTTGATCTTCGTTTACTTCTAATATGTAGAAACCGCCAGGAGCCGTTGACCCGTTTAAGTATTGCTGTGGAAAATGCCTCTTGTACATAAATTGGTAGGGAAGATTTACCCAGCCATAAGTATGTCCCCAACTATTATCGATAGAACCTACACTTGGTTGACCGGGAGTTTCTTGTCCAAATAAAGGTGCTTTACTGCTAATAAAACCTCTCGTGTCGCAATACCCAGCAGCTTGCATAGCAGGAGTACATTCATTAGTAAATCCGGGGAGAAAGCTAAATTCACATCTAAAGAAATTTCTAGTTATATTTGTTTGAGAATCAGTAGTAGAGGCTAATTCCCACCCCGCTAAGTGCATCCCTCCAGAGCATTCTAAAATCGTTCCATAACCAAATAGTTTTTTAAAGCTAGTTCCGTATTCATTGTCATGTGAAGTTAAAGCAGCTAACATTCTTTGTTCATCTTCAGCAGTAACTTTAGTAGAGAACATTTTCCAACCTAAATTAACCCCGTTTTCATCTTCAGTTCCATGAGGAGTTTTAGCATCTCTACCTAAATCATCACTAAAACAATCATTTAAAGAGTTATAAGGTTTATAAGGTAATCCGGTATAAGATGTTCCTCCAATAGTTTCTTTAGCTGCGTAGTTGCATCTTTCATAAGCTCCGACAAATTGAGTACATGAACTTCCTTTCCTAATCCAAGTAGATTGCAATTGACTAGGAACAGGAGAACCTGTATCTACTAACTTGACAAATAAATAGAAAACTTCAATATCTGAATCAGTATATTCAATAATTTTCTTATCATCTACTGGTTTAGTTTTTCTTATCTGAATAATTCTTTCAGTTACCTGCTCTGCTGCTTTAAACGTAACTGCCTTGTATTGACCGTCGTTAGAATCTTTTACTACTAAAACTTCCCCACTAGAATCCACATTAACAGATAAAGCTTGAATAGTTTTCCCCGTCTCAGTATTTCTAACGTTAATCTTGGTTCCAATTCCACCGTTAAGAGCATAGCCAATAAAAGCTGTATTATTTTCTAATAACTTAAGAATTTTCTGGACAACTAAATCTTCAGATATCGAGCCTGGGAGATAATCATCATTCATAGGAAATTATTTATGTCTGTAAGTTTTGTAGCTAACGTAATGCAGAGAAAAGTAAGACCTCTACATCCTGGTTCTATTTTAGTAGATATCCTAGAAGATAGAGGAATTAGTGTAAATGAGTTTAGTAAAAGTAACTCAAAACTTAGAGATGTATTATTATGTACAAGACCTATAACTTATCTTTTAGCTGTAGAGGTTGACCTTAGATTAGGTGTTCCTACTCAGCTCATATTAAATCTACAAAGAAAAGTAGATATTTGGGATAGTTTATATAATGACTAAAAAGATTTAAAGGTAATTAAACTTTTCTCATAATTGTATTCAAAACATAAAGCGTCATGGACATTGTTAACAGCCGGATTGACTTGTCTGAAGTACAACCAACCATTATTAGAGAAGGTATTTGTTATTCTATTATTTCCCTTCATTAAAGAAGGAGTAAATGTAGGTGACTCAAAAGGGTTGGTAGTTATCGCATAAGTCCTAGTAGGAGGATTGTGGTAACTTGCTAATGCACCGTTAATACTAGATGAAGCACTAATGTAATTAAATTTAACTGTGCCTGTTCCTTCAGTAGCTATATCAAAGAAGTTATATTGAAGATTAAAAGTTCCACTATGACTAGCCGGAACCCAAAGAAGTTTACCTGTACCTTTAGGACAGTTGCCGCATTCTCCCATTCTACATTGATTAAGTATTGGGGAACTCATCTCTACTATTGGATTAATTTTAGATAGTATAGTAATTTTCATTAGTTACAATAGAATCTCCAAAGTTATTCTTATACCTGTACTTGAGATACCCGTTAAAGTATGAGCATTTCTAGCTAATAGAATCCCGTATAAATTAGCAGAACCTGCTGAATCTGTTGTGTATGACATACCAATACTTGTAACTGAGTAGAGAGTGTTAAGAGAACTAGCTAGAGGAAAGGAAAATTCAATATCACCTACAAAAGATTGAGCTTCAGTATCTGTAAGAGCAAAAGCAGAATAAAGAGTCTTATCTACCATTGTTGTTGTAATAGGTTTATCAAATAGGCGGATTAAATATTGTCCAGTAGAAACTACTTCACAGTATAAAGAGGCGTTCTGAATTACTCCTCCTAAACCTGCTCTTAAAGCTACTCCTGGGAAAGTAAATTGAGATGTTCCCATTACTTGATTAGCAGCATAAGCAGTAGTAGTTATTCCCGCTGTATTAGTTCCTACTGAAGAAACAGTTTGATTAGTGATAACAGGGATATGGGTAATTAGTCCTGTAATAGGATGAGTATAAGTAATACTATCAATATTTAAACCAGAACCTTGAGTGACTGTATAAGGCATTGTTTTTTATTTATTTTAACGTTTAAAATGGAAAGCTAGATAGTCTGCCGGACATAAGTAAGGATAATTGTTGCCGCATTTGGTTCTACTGTAGTGTACCAAGGAAAACCACCAATCACACCAAAAGAAGTTCCCCCTGATAAACTATTAGGAACCACTGTAATTTCTAGTTTATCAGTTCCCCTTAATCTAAGTTTAGAAATAGAGTTGAGTTCTATTGGTTCTGAACTAAATATAGGGAGAGTTAAATCTTTAATTATTGTTAAATCGTTTAGTTTAATAGTAACTTTAGCAGTTTCATTCTTTTCATTTTTTAATAGAACTTTAGCAATGATGTATGATGTGTTGCTATTAGCCTGAAAAAGAGTGGTAGGAGCAACGTTTAAAGTAGAATATTCTGTTAGTAGTTCTGTTGCCATCTTTTCTTTAAATAATAGGTTTTTTAGCTAACTGTTGTTTGTTTCTCTCTACTCCAATAGCTTCTTGAATAGTTTTCATTGCTTCTGTTAATTTAGCATTTCCTTTACAGCTAATTCTTAGTGGTTCAGAATCCCAATAAGGTTGTCCTGCTAATTTACCACTAGGAAGTCTAGTTTCTACAGTAAAATAAACTTCTATTATTATATCTTCTACTATTTCTTTAGCTGCTGCTAGATTAGCTTGTAATCGTTCTGTAGTATGTAAAGTAGATATATTATCTGAATCTGTAATTTTAAGCGGCATATTGATATTTAGACTATATTGACAACATTTCCGTTTCTCCAGAGTGTTCCTGCGGGAAGTCCAGATGAAGAAGTGGGTAAATTAGAAAGATTGATGCGAGTACCTGCTACAAACAAATTCCCTGTAAGTCCTAGAGAAGTTGCTGTAACTGCTGCAGCGGTACTAGAAGTAGCTTGAGTACCAGAATTAAATACGATGTTAGTATTGTTTTTAATTACAAAAGCTCCGGGACTACTATTTTCTGCATCATTTAAAGGAGCAAAGTAGAAGTCCCCATTAGGATCTACAAACATTTGGAATTTTTTTAAATCGGTGCCATACCCTGTACCGTTAAACACTATTTTTGGGTAAGCACTATTAATAACTCTTAATTCTGGCCCCATAGATTTTACACCCGTAATGGTTTGAGCAGTTGTTAAATCTACAAAATTTTGAGTAGAGCTACCAGTACCTCCGTTAGCAATTGGTAAGCTTCCTGTAACATCGCTAGTTAAAACTACTTGTCCTAGCACTGAATTAGTTCCGTCACTTCTAAGAACTCTATTAGCTGTTTGGGTTCCCACTAAAGAGTTAATTGCTGCTTGTCTAGTCGTAGTCCCAGTTCCTCCGTTTCCAATTAATACAGTTCCAGTAATATTACTAGCAGTCCCAGTTGTATTTTGATTTAAAGTAGGGATATCGTTAGCTTGAATAGTAGATAGTATAACATTAGTTCCGTTACCTCTTAGATAAGTACCGGAAGTAACTGCTCCTGCTAAAGTATTTAGAGAAATCTGTTTATCTGCTAAGTTACTTAGATTTCCTGCACTATTAAGAAGAACTTGAGTAGCATTAGCACTATTTCTAAATTCTAAGTTAGCACCATTTCTCCAAATAGCTCCTACAGATGTATGTACTGTAGTAGGTAAAACTAAACCATCACTAAAAGTTTTACTCCCTCCAATAGTTTGGCTAGTGGTTAAATCTACATAAGAAGCTGAGTTACCAGAACCGCCATTAGCAGGAGGAAGAACACCTATAACATCCGTACTTAAATCTACTTGAGCTAAAACAAGATTAGTACCGTTGCTTCTAAGAACTCTATTAGCTGTCATTGTAGATACTAAAGAGTTAAGAGCTAACTGTCTGTCATTAGCAGTTTTAACAACAGTTATTACACCATCTTTAAGTATCTGTATTCTCGTTGACATCTAAATTCTCATCTATTTCAGGGTCTAGTTCTTTGATTCTTGCTTTTAAGTTTTCTATTTCATCTAAAACTACATTTAGTTGAGCTTGCAAAGATATGCGTTCTTGTAGATACTGATAGCATTGATTTAGTGTTACTTCGATTAGCTTTTTTGAATACTGTTCTTGTTCTATTTGCATAGTTAGTTACCACATTGAATAAATCATTAAATCTACTATTGTTCCTCTTTTGTTAGCTTCGACATAAGCTTTACTGTCTAGTGTAACAGATGTGTAGTTCTCCGGGATAACATAAACACTTCCAAAATTATATATTCCAGGGTTTCTAATCTGTAAATAATAAGTATCTCCATTCATCATATTGAGAGGATTATTTATGTTACTAATTGTTCCAGTATTGTTAATTAGACAATATTTATCTGTTACTGCTAAATCAGGAGTAATAGTAGAAGCATAAGTAACTATTTGAGCAGGTTCTACATAAGAAGTTCCTGTACTACTGTTACTACTACTTCCACCACCTAAAGCTAATATAAGAGGTATCACGCTATCATCTACTGACCTAATTAAGTCATTTAAGGTACTAATGTTAGGAAATATAGTAGAGTAGACGTAAGCACTTACTTGGTCTAAGTTAAGTCCTGATTCTTTTTCTTTCCATATACCCGGAGAACTAGAAGGCAAAGTACCTGGTTTAAAGCTAGTTACATTATTAGCTGCTCCTGTCTGATATTTGTAGAATACTAAATCTAAGTAACTGTTATCTGTACCTTTAAGTGATCTTCTCTGCCCATCAGGTATGTAAGTAGTGTCTAATGAAATTAATTGTTCTTTAAATAAAGGTTCTCCTAAATACTTCATGTTGTTGAGTGCTTGAGATAAGGGCATATCTAGTTCTAAGATACATCCTTTAGCAGTATCGTGGTTGATAGATGTTACTTGATTGCCATCATACAGATAAGCAATACTAAATCTATAACTACCGATACTAAAGCCACTACCTAACCCACTGCTGATAACAAAGTAAGGTAAGTCGTATAGATTAAAACTACTATCTGTACTTGTTGCATTAGGTATATTACTTACAACTACTCCACTGTTCCAATCTAATAAGTTAATAGAGAAGGTACTATTAGTTATGTTGCTGTTATAGTTAACTTCAAACTTCCTCACTTCAGAGTTAGATTGTCTCTGAACGTATACTACATACTTACCAATAACAAAATTAGTAAGGGAACTAGCTATTAAGTCAGGGTAGTTACTTCTAATAGAGGTAGGTAAAGTCAGTTGTAAGGCGAAGTTAGAGTTTTGAGTAATAGATATGTAACTACTCCAGTTGGTAGCAGAAGTCTGTCCGGAAACAGTAGACACAATAGCTCTAATAGCAGAAGAGTTAGGTAAAGCAGTAGGAGCTAAAAAGCAGTTACCTAAGTTGTTGATAAAAACTTTTTGATTAGCTGTATTAGGTACTAATCCTAAAATAGTAGTTTTTGGTAGTAGAGGAAAAGTGTAATTCTTAATTAGTCCACTACCTGACAGCACTTCAAGACCTGTATTAGTAGTAGAAGGGAATACTCTGCGCCTACCTCCTTCAGTAAATATACAATCTCCTATTATCTCACCTCCTGCTACGTAACTCCCTACATTAGAAACAAAAGAAGGGTAAATAGAAATAATAGAACCTTCTGGAATAAAGTCATTGAGTTCTGCTCCTAAAAAGTTTAAATAGAAACTAAAAGATAAAGTCTCTCCAATTAATAAGTCTTCTTCTAACGCAAAGTTTGGATTGTTAGCATTAAATATTAAAGGAATACCTAACTTCTCAAAAGGTGTAATTCCATCTCTTTTAGTAGTTCTAAGAGTACAAGTGTCTAAATCTACTATTCCTTCAAATACGTAACGAATCTTTCTATCAAATAGATTAGTTTTTATATTCTCGTTTAGTTTAACTGTAAGAGTAATTCTAGTTCCAACTGCTACTGAACCACTAGCATTATCTACCCACAACCTAATAGAAGAAGAATCACTTCCATCACTCCCATAACTTCCAAGAATAGGACTAATATTGTTTTCTTCTCTTAAATCTAGTCTAGAACCGTCAACATCGTAAACTGATGAGATATAAGTAGAAAAACCTCCTCTAGCCTTAAATCGTTTACCAGTGCTTGCTAAAAGAGTTTCTTGATTGTTAACTTCAGAAGTAGAATCAAAAGCGTCATATTCATAAACTAATCCAGTTCCGTTATAGCCAATCCTCATTCCATGAAGTAAATCAGCAGAAGAAATATTGATAAGATTATCTGACGTTATATAACCAGTCCTTAAGAATATATCTCTACTAATAACTAAAACTAATGGGAAAGTAATAGATGAAGTTACTGGTATTTTAGCTATCTGACTGAAGGTATTAGGTAAAGGAGAAGTAGAAACTCCAATAACGTAATTAAATATCTCCTCAGTTGGTAGTTTAGCTTGTGAGTTAATAGTTATAGTAACTTTACCAGAAGAAGGTATAACTACTAGAGATGAGATAAGTAGTAGATTTCTACCTATTCTATTTTCAGTTTGAAGTGAGAAATAAAGACTTTTAGAACTTAAAGAACCATTAGTAGAAGGAGTTACTGACCAACAGCTATTAGGTAAAACTATTCTACTATTTGCATAAGTTACTGCCATGTCATCTCCTATCTCAGTTGAGTAATTCTAGTAATAACTTTCTGACCACCTTTACTAGATAACTTAATTTGCTTACCTCCGATAGTTAGAATATTACCTTTAATAGTTATCTTGTCTTTCTCTAATATCTGAAGTATTTTAGTTATTAACTGTTCTTCCATTTTTGTTATATTTATAGTGTCTATTTAATAGTATCTCACATGATAGGGAAGAATAAGGTAAAAGGTCATAATAGAGTAGCTAAAGGGAAGAGCGGGTTTAAAGTAATAAGAGTAGATGACTTTTTCCGGAAGAAAGATGATAACAGAGGAAAGAAGATAGCTTTAGGAGTTGCAGGCGCAGGACTTCTATTAGGAGCAGGGTTACTAGCTAAAAAGAAAGGTTTTAAGTTACCTTCATTTGGTAAGAAAGCTAGTGAGATGGTAGTAGATGTAAAAGCTACTAGAGTTCCAAGTAATAAACTACTAACTCCTGGTAAAAAAGCTCAAAACTTAATAGAAGACCCTTGGGAAACTCCTATATTAACTAAGATACAGAAAGAAAGTCAATTAGTTACTACTAAATCAGAAGGCAGTAAGTTACTGAGTCCTGCCAAGCCTAAGGAAAGAAGTCTATTACAAAAACCTCAAAGAAAAACTAAAGGATTAGAAGATAAAGTGATTCAAGTAAGTAATGCACAGAGAGACTATCAATCTCTTCCAGTAGAGATGCAGACTATACTACAAGTTGAGAAAGCTCTATTATCTCCAACTAAAGTAAGTAAGCTAGGTAGACCTCCTGAAAGAACGTCTATTGTCAAATTAGTAGATGGCTCAGAAGGTAGATTAGATAAAGCAACTAGGAAAGTAAAAGATAGACTTCAAAGAGAAAAGTCTATTTCAGATGGAGCTGTAAAAAAAAAACTAGATGATGTTGTTCCTAGTGCATCTAGAAGAAACTTATTACTAATAGATAAAACTAAAGCTGCTATTAGGGATAGAGACACGATTAAAGATATTGTTATTACTTCTGTTACTGAGCGTAAAAGTCCAATGGGATTAGCAATTCAACAAATTAATAAATTAGCTAAAGACCCAGAAGCAGAGAAGTTAGGTATTCAAGTAAAAGCAGAAGAATGGGAAAGAGCTTTATCTCAAATATCTGGTAGAAGAGGTGCAATTAAAGCTACTGGCAGAGGTTTAGCTAAAGGTACTGAGTCTGCTATTTATGCTCGTGTAGTTAAACCTAAGATTATAAGAACTCTACTAAATGAAGTCAGGTCAGGTAATCTCAAATCTACTAATCCTAAAGGTTATTCTGAAAGACTTAAAAGAATCCACGATAACTTTGATGAGTTAATGACTAAAGGAGAAGGAGTAGATTATAGAACTCTATCAAGGAGAGACTTAGCTAAACGAGTAAGTAAAGTAATGGAACCTGAAATTAAAGATGCTACTACCAAAGCTAAAGATTGGGCTACTAGCGGTAGTGATCTATACGATACTTTTTTAGGCGCTCCTACAGAAGTAACAACAGCACTTAACCGAGCAGGAATTACAGATAGAAAAGCTCAGTTCGTAATGAGGCAGATTATGAGATTAAACGGATTAATACCTTAGAAACTATGAAATATAAGATATACATTTCTTGGAGCTGTGACAGATATGATTATTATTGTACTGATAGCGACGAGTATGTAGTAGATGACTTAGAAGAGTATCTAGTTGATTTTGCTGAGAAAGTTGAATATATAAGAAAAACTTGTGGAAGTATTATAACTATTCAAATTAATAAAGTAAACTAATGTAATGATTAAATTAACTAAAAAGGATAATAAGAAAATTACTTTATACTTACCTGAGTACGAAACAAAAATAATAGAGTCTATACTAACTAAAGAAGAAATTGAGTTATTAATTGAACAGCGAAAAGAAGCTAGAAGGTTTAAGAATTATTTAAAAGCGGATAATATTCGTAATAAACTTAAAGACACGGGAGTATTTCTCTTTGATAAAGAAGATGGGAGAACTGTTTGGGATACTGGAAGTTGTATCGGTGAAAGCTTATTTCGATTAGATTTTAATATAAATCGTCTTGTAAGTAAAGGTAGACCCGATTGGGGTTGGCTGCCTGTGTCCTATATGCTAGAGATATACTCCAATCCTAGAAAAGTAACTAAATATAATGAAACTATAAGTTACTTATGGATTGAGACTTACAGTGATATAGAAACTATGTTTGATCATTTTCACTTAGCTAATAGTTTTGTACTACATATTAAAGGTAAAAAAATCTATTTAGTTAATGATTGGAATGAGATAGATAAAGTGATGCTTGTTGGTGGAAAGTGGAAAAGATAAGTTACCCGCTATACCTACTACCAAACCCGTAAGCTATTTTTCCTAACTCTTTTCCTCTAGTATATATGTCAAATATATGGACTTCATTGGGGGAATTATTTGCATTACTAATAGGTTCTGTATTTTCTTTTGGTAGTTTGATTTTAGTTAATGAGGTTAAGCTACCTAAACTACTATCTATTCCTAAACTAAGAGAAGTAGAACCAACTCCTATAACAATGGGTAAGTCACTACCTACTTCTTCTATATAACCCTTAATCTCTACACTACTGCTACTACTAATCATTCGACACTTCCAAGCATCCCAAGAATAGTTAAATGTAACTTTACTACCCTCAATCATTTCAGGTATAAAGAGAGTAGTAAAAGAAATAGAACAGTTATTGTTCATATCATCTATTTCTAAATCAGTAATAGCTCCTAAGAATGCTTCAGATTTGTGTTTAGTATTGTAAGAAACAGAACCTTGAATTGGGTCATTAACGTTATAACCTTGAGTGATTAGTAGATGTCTGTAAGTATCTTTAGGCTTTTGAATAGCATCTTTACGTTTAGTCTCAGTCATTGTGTAATAGAAGTCTGAATTTTCTTTTAAGCTCTCTTCAGTTTTAAGAACAAAAGGTAATTGTTTTCTAGTTGCTTCTGGAGGTCTACCACTTCCATCTTCTATCCTAATATTAGTAGAGGCATTTCTGAAGTTACTATCTTGAGCTGACCTTTCAGCTATGTGAGTTTCGTATTTGTCCTCTAACCCATCTTTGTCATCTCCAATAAAGTTGTCTTTAACTGAACTACCAGTAGAAGTAAAACCCAATCCTTCTTCTTGAATAGTAGATTTACTTCTATGGATGAAGGTCTTTTTATATATCTCCATCTCTCTGCCAGTAGTTAGTGGAGGATTGTAAATAGGATTATCAGTAACAGTTTCAGGAGGAGAATCTCTAAACTCTCTTCTTAAAGCTAAGTTAGCTGGGTCTTCTATTCTACTAAAGCATGAGTAAAAGGTATATTCTTCTCCTACGTGCATTGGTTCTATCCAAGTAGGGTCTCTCATGTATTTAGTAACTAACTTACCGTCAGATGTACATACTTGATAAGGGATGTTAGGAGATGAGTTATTAGCATCTTGATAGTAATCTCTATTCTGTCTCAATATAAACTGAGTTCCTCCACTAATAGGTATTGCTCTAAATCTATAACAATCTATTATTTGGTTTAGTTCATATAGCTTCTCTCCTCTTACTACATCGTCTGATTCATATAACTTAGATAGTGGGTCTGCTATTGCTAACTTCTCTTGTTCTAATTTAGCTGTCTCAGTAGATGACTCTTGTTTGTATCTGCACATCTTCCATCCTGTTATTGAGTTACCTAAGTAATAACCAGTAGCAGAATCAAATAGATAAGTAGTTTCTTGTACTTCAGTTAATCCCCAGTAGTTGCTAGGAGAAGCTTCTAATATACTTTCTCCGTTTCTAGTAATCACAATATCCTTAGATAGATACATGAATCCCCAAGTCTCTATCTTCTCCCAGATGATTGTAGTACCTTCTCTCTTAGTAGTAGTTTTAACCTTTATCTTCCCTGATGCGTCATAGTTAAGGTCTACTGTCTTGAGTAATCCTTCGTCGTTTGGAGGGGATGATGCGTTATCTGGGTCAGATATACTTTCTTTTACTCTAATGTTTAGCTGAAGCCATTGAGGAATAGTATTCTGATAAGTATCTTCTTCATTAGTTTCTAAAGGCACCTCATCTGACTTGTTCCATGTAAGTTCAGAAGGTTTATATCCTAACTCGCTCATGTTGTCAGAATAACTAACAGTAGATATTATCTTCTTCTCTCCTACTTTATACTTCTGAGGAGTTGCCCATTTCACAGTCTTTATACCTTCATCTGATGAGTAGAGGACATAAAGACCTTTAGTTCTCTTTCTACTATCTAACTCACTAGCAAATGTAGTAGTAAGGTCAGGAGATACTGGTTTCTGATAGTTGCATAAGAAGTCATAACCTAAGTAATTAATTCCTAATCTACCTGCATAAGAACTGAGAGGCACTACTAATTCATCTGACTTGTTGAGTGAGTTAGCTAATCCAGTAGAAGGTCTACTATTTCCATCTATCTTACATTCAGGTGCTTCAAAAGGTTTGTTAGTAAGGTTACTTGTTCCTCTGTTCTTCACAAATAAAGGTTGATTGATTAACTTAGAGTACCAACCTTCAAAAGAAATGTTAATGTCATAATGTCCTATCGGATGAACTGCTCTCTCATGAATAGTTTCTGAGTAGTTAGTACATCTGAAAGGAATATTATAGAATACATATTTAACTTCCCTATCTCTGAACTTGTCACGTACATTATCTATTTCATCTCTGCTACATACTAGATTAAAGGATATAGAAGGGTGATTCTCAAAACTTCTACTAATAGTAAAGCCTCCTACTAATTTATGTTCTATTATGAAGTCCGGTAGTTCTATTTGATTGCTTATAAATACTTCCTTATCTCCTAATATTTTTATTGGTAGAGGGTCATTAGTAATTTTAGTATTTACTTTACAACATAAGAGAACTTTTTGAGTAATAGGGTTGAAGAGAAATGTACCTGGACTTGTAGCTAACTTAGTAACTTGTTCAGAAGGTAGTTGATTAGTAGATGTAATGATGCTATTTAAAGGTGACTTAGGAGACATATTAGGTACTTTCTCTTTCTTCTATGGATAAGGAATCAATGCTTGCAGGTAAGGTATCAATGTTAGGTACTAATGTCTCATCTCCGTTACTTACAAGATTAAATTTATCAATAGATAACAAGTTCTGGTACTTAACTCCATTTAAGTATAATGTCTCTAATTCTTCTACTATGTTAGGAGATAGTATATCTAGTTCTACTACTTGGTACTGAGAAGATATAGTGCTAAAAGAGAATACATAATCCTCTCTTGTCTCTGCTACTTCATTTATATGTTCTAGTTGAAACATAGGAGAGAAGTTAGCAAGATTAGTTAAGCTGTTGGTTAACTGGAAACAAGGTACTGAGATAGTAGAAGGTGTTATGGTAGTAGTTGGTACCGTAGTATTATCTCCTAACGTCGATTGAGTGCGAGTTATTTTGAACATAAGTAAATAAAGAGATTATCTTATATGAGATTAACACAAAAGGAGTTGAAGATAATAAAAGAGTTTGTTAGAGGTAGGTACTTTACTATATCTCCTTATGAATATCAAAAAGAAGTTATAGATTTTGTGCAGGAATCTTTACGAGACTGGAAACCTTTTCCTCAGAAACCTACTAACGTGACTATGAAAGCTCAGTATAAAGGGCGTAAGAAGCCATTATCCTATGTATTAGAGGAAAAAGATGACTAATGAAAGTAAGATTGAGTGGTTAGTACATGACTACCTAACAGAGTTCTATAAAACATCTACTTATATTCAAGTGATAGCAAATAGTATGAGTAACGTAGCTAATAATCCTAAAGAGTTAATGGATAGAATTAAGATGATGCAGAAACATACAGGTGCTTTATATGGCATTACTAATGCTATCTACTTTAGTGTATTAGAGCAGATGGAGGGAAGTAATGAATAATGAACAGCAGCTAGAAGAATTAAATAAAGAGTACCTTAAATATAGACAAGATTTAAATGAGTTAAGGTCATCAGTGGTGGAGTACAGTATATCAGTAGATACAAAACTAGCTAATATACAAAAGAAGCTAGATGACTCCTACAACAAAATTCTCAATCTACAAGAACAAATAACCATAGAACTCAAAGCTAGAAGATTATGATAAATTATCAGTCTCTTGTTAATAAAGCAAGTAATCTTAAAAAATACAAAGCTGAAACAAGCAACTACTTTGAGATATCTCAATTGCAGATGATTATAAATCTTTAGTAGCTCATCTACTAACTGTAATAGAAAAACAGCAAATCGATATTTCACAATTAGAACGTTTAACTGCTGGAAAAAGGAGAAGGTATTATGACTAGAGAAGAACTAGAAGACTTAAAAGATAAATGTGACAGCTTATTTAACGAGATTATGTTTGATTATTCAGATATAGCTCTACCTAAACTTTATGAGATGTTGAGTAAATTTTTAGAAGCTTGTGAAAAAAAGCGATTAAAGGAAGGTAAGTAATGGAAATTTATAAGAACTACTCAAAAATTATAGTAGAAATCCAAGAAGATATAAAATTTACTTTTCTACTATGGAAATGTTTTCGTGTTGACAATATGACTACTTATAGTCTCAGCGATATTTACCAAGCTAATAATAAAGAAGATTTAGAGTTTAGTAGATTTATAAAATATCTAAAAATTGATACTTCTACAGAAGAATGGAATAGTAGAAGTGCTTTAGTAATATCAGAGGAAGAAGTAGTATGTCCCTATAAATATTGTGATGGAGAATCTAGGTGGTTGTATAAGTTTCATTGGTTAGTAGGTGACAAGTTAAATGTAGTTAGTTTTAATCCTGAATATATCTACTTTGAATAATTATTCATCCGCTAAAGACGAGTTAGCCTAGTCTATAAGAATTCTCAGTAAAAGTTAAAGTAAATCCTTCAGGAGTAAGAATAGGTCGAGTAGTCGGTTTACTTATACCATCTACTGTTTTTACTCCACTCATTTGTCCAGTGTATTGTAAAGGTAAATAGATAAGTCCTTTTCTGACTGTATAACCTTTGTCATAATCTTCAGTTTCAGGACGAACATAATCTATTACTTCTACAAATTTCTTTTCTTTAATTGCATCTTTAGCTATTTTATCTAAACTAACCATGATATCGGTTAATGTATAGTCAAATTGAGCAGTAAATCCTTTTCTAACTAAGGAGTATTTAACGTAACTACCTGCTCCAGTTGGTGCCATCCGAGTAGCTTCCCCTTCAATAGTTACTTGGTAAGCATTAGGTTCTAAGAATAAACAGATATAAGATTTACCTCGAATATTATAAAGAACTTCATTACCTATATCTGTACCTTCTAATAAATTCTTCTCATTTAAGAAACATAACTTACGAGTAAAAGGGAAACATTTAGTTAGGTCGTCCTCTCTTCCATGTTGTCCTAGTATCACTGGGTCATCTATATCTTGAAATACATTACTCATCTACTTCTTCCTTTGTTGTACTTTAGTTACTAAGCTATATAAATGCTTGTTAATATCTACTCCTGCGTTCTTATCTCCTCCGTTTACAGTAATAGGAGAAGTAATATTAACATTACCACCTTTCTCAATGTGTTCTTCTATCTTCTCTATTAGTTGCTCAATAGATTTCTGTAACTTGTCATTATCTTTTTGTTCTTCTTTAAACCTAGTATCAGCTTCTTTCTTTTTAGCTATATTAGACTTATCTACTGATAACTTAAAGTTAGTAATAGCTTCTCTAATAGTTCTCAATGAGTCAGGTACAATCTCCCCTTTCTTAGGCTTAGGTGGATTAATTACCTTCTTACCTTTGAGAGTAGTACCTGTAATTGTATTAGTAGCAGAAGTAATGCTCTTACCTATGTTCTTTACACTAACATCTATTAGTTTATTAATACTCTTACTATTAGTGTTATATGTTTTAATAAGAGACTGAGTATCTAATCCTAACTTCTTAGTAATAGATTTCTCTGCTTTATCTATTGACTTACTTAAGTTATTGATAGAAGTAAACATATTGTCTTTACTATCTTTCTTAGTTCCATTACTACTTTCATTAGTACCTGAACTTGTCCTTCCCTTACCAAGACCTCCTATTCCAGGGACATTAGTGGATGAAATGTTGTTTTTAGGTGTTAAAGTAGTTTCTTGAGTAGTGTTACTAATGTCTTTCATATCTATAGGTTTACGTAACCTCATAGACTCAGTAAACTCTTTAAGTATATTAGCTACATTATCTTTAGTAGCAGAAGTTAAGTTATTACTACCTATACTTCTTTCATCTAATTCTCTGTATCTCTGAGCTTTACCTCTTACTTGACTATCATCAGCAGTATTAGATGTTAAAGAAGCTAATGATTGCTCAGCTTGTAGTCTTTGATTTCTTTGATTGCGAGCATTAATAAGTTCTTTATTCTTCTCTGACTGGTCTTCTATCTTAGATACTTCAATAGCTAACTCTTTATTTGCTTTAGCTGCTAAGATACCTTGTTCTGCTGATTCTACTGCTAATCGAGCTGCTAATTTCTCTTCATCTGTAGCATCTTTTCTAGCATTAGTTCTAGCTTCTTCTGCTTTTGACATTGCAAGAGCTTGTTTAGCATTAATTTCTGCAATAGTTAGTTCTACTTTCTGTCTTTCTCTTACAATCTTATTTTTAGCTTTTTCTAGATTGAAGCTTTCATTCTCCATTCTTTGTTGGAGTTCTAAGTTGTTTAATCTATCTTGAGCTTGTTCTCTAGCTAACTTGTCCTTAGTTAGGTCGGATTTAGCCATTGACTGCTCAATACCGTAAAGAGTATCAATAGAACTTAAAGTAGAGTCCATCAATTCTTTTCTACTGTTTAATAGAGAAATCTGAGTATCGTAAGCTTTAGTTAGTAAATCTCCTATAACTTTCTCTTTATTTGCACTAGCTTCTATTAAAACCCCTTTCATTTTGAGTTGAGACAACTGTTTCTCATAACCTGCGATGATAAGACCTTGTTTTGCTTGTTCAACATCTAAAGCAGAGTTCTTTTGAGCTAAATCTTGCTGCTGTTTAACTACTTCTATTTGGTTTCTACTAATCTCAGCTTGATTGGCTATTTGAGTAGATATGAGTCCTTCACTTCTACCTAAAACACCGTATTGGTCGCTAATAGAGTCTAGTTGTAGTTGGAGCGCATCAATAGAAGCTTGGTCTAGTTTGTTTAACTTAGCTTTCTTTAGTTCTGCTTCAGTTTGTAACTTACTTCTATCAAGTTCTAACCTGTTAAGACTAATCTGAATCCGTTCTCTTTCTAAAGCAGCTTCATTAATTAAAGCATTGTTCTTAATAGAGTTGATTTCTAACTGTTGACTTTCTAATAGAGACTTTTGCTTCATCTCTGCTATTTGAACGTCAATTTTAGCTCTCTTTTCAACATCCCCAGTAGAACGGTTAGTTAACTCTAACAAGCCAATTTGATAATCTGAAGTAGCCTTAATAACTGAGCTTCTAGAATCCTCAAGTTTAATCTGCTCTTGTAGTTCTTTAGCAAGAGAATCACTAGAATTTAGCTGTCGGGTAATAGATTGTTTCTGAGCTTCTATTGAGTCGTTTTGAGATTTAGTAAGTCTGTCAATATCTCTAATAGCTTTATCTACTACTGATTTTTGATAGTCTATTTGGAGCTGAGATAAGTCTTTTAAGATAGCTAAATATTCTCTACTTCCTTTCTGATAGAATTTAAGTTGTTTAGTAAATGCTTCTTGTTGCAGCAGATTTACTTTTTGAGATGAAGCAGTTAATTTATCTTCAAAACTTTCTCTATCAATATCTCCTCGGAGCAGTTTTTTCTCTAATTCAATATTGTTGATATCTATTTTAGTCTTCTTGAACTCTAGATTGGTTTGGATTAGATTCTTTTCTTTGTCTAAAGTTTGCTTTCTAAGATTGTTGATTTCTTTTTGAAGGTTAGCTTCTAGAGCAAGACGTTCTTTACTTCCAGCCTTATAAAGAGCCATTTGCTTTTTAATAGAATCAATAGTAAGTTTAGTCTCTTTTATCTTTGTCTCTTCTACTATTTTAAGTTCTTGTTCTGTGACACCATCAATTAGAGCGGCTTCTTTTAAGGCTACCTGTTTATCTAATTTATTCTTTGCATCTTCAAGTTGAGATTCTAGTTTCTCCCTCTTGTTACCAAACTGAATCTTCTGCAACTTAGTAATCTCTTGAGTTAGTTGAGCTTCTAACTGCAATCTTTCTTTACTGCCCAATTTGTAAGTAGCTAATTGTTTCTGAATAGACTGAATTACTATTTGAGTTTCTTTTACTTTTATCTCCTTCAACTTATCCAAATCTTTCTCAAAAGTCCCGTTAATAGTAGAACGTTCTAGTAGAGACTGGATTTTAGTGATTTTAGTCTTCTCTAATGAAATTTCTTCTTCTATTAAGTCTCTCTTGTTAGCTACTCTTTGCTTATCTAGTTTGAGCAACTCTTCTCTTAACGCTCTTTCTAAATCTTTTCTCTGAGTGCTTCCTGCTTTAGTTAAATTAATTTCTTTCTTAATTCCTTCAATAGTAATTTGAATTTCTTCTTCTTTAGATGCACGAACTTTCTTAGAATCCTCAGTAGAAGTTCCAAGTACCATCAGTTTTTCTAGTTGAAGTTGGCTATCTTTAAAAGCTTTCTTTTTGTTATCTATTTGAGTTTGCAGTCTTGACTTTTGATTCTCATAAACTTGCTTGTCTAACTTAAGAGTTTCTTTAGCAATTTCTTGTTCCAAAGCAATTCTCTCTTTACTACCTTCACGATAAAGAGTTGACCTTTGCTTAAGAGTTTCGATAGTAGAAGTAATTTCCTCTTCTTTTAATTTTCTGTTAGCCTCAATATCTTCATCAGTAGTTCCTCTAATAGAGTTTTTTTCCAAATCAATTTGTTTGGCTTCTAACTTTTTACGTCTATCTTCTAGAGATTGTTCTAATCTTTCTTTTTGATTGTCAAATTGAGTTTTCTGTAACTTATTAACTTCTAAGATTAATTGCTGTTCTAAAGCTAACCTTTCTTTGCTACCTTTTTCAGTCAAAGCAATTTGAGAGTTAATAGAATCAATGTTTAGCTGAACTTCTTTTTCTCTCAACTGCCGAGTAGCTTCTAAACTTTTGTTAGTAGAGCCGCGAATATTATTTCTTTCTTCTAGAGCTGCAATAGTGGATAATTCAGTTTTCTTTCTCTCAATTTCCTCATTGCTTCTATCTTTAGATTGTTTAACTTGAGTCTCGCGTAAAGAAATTTGAGCTTCTAATAACTGTTTCTCTATTTCTAAGAACTTCTCGCTTCCTTTCTTTTCTACTGCTAAACGAGATTCTAAAGTTTTAATGTTCAAAGCAATTTTATCAGTTTCTAATTTTCTAACTGATTCAAGTTCTTCCTTAGTAGTTCCGTTAAGAGCGTCTTCTCTAGCTTTAAGTTCTCTTTTACCTAAAGCATTGGTTTGCAGCTTAAATTGTTCTTCTATTCTTCTTCTGTTAATTTCTAGTAGATTGAAGTTAAAATCTTTCTCATCGCTTTCCATTGACTTCCGGAGAGCCTTGATAGCTTTAGCATTTTTAACTTCATCTTTCATCAGTTCAGCTAGAGTTTTCTGCTTCTCTGCTAACTGAGTTTGATATAAAGTTTTAGAATCTTTTAGTTCTTCATCAATATATTGCCGTCTAGTAATATTTCCTAACTCAAGTTCTTTCTTTAAATTGTCAAATCTTTCTTTACTTTGTGCTTTAGCTATTTCAACAGGGTTGTTAGATTTTTGACTTGAAAGGTTTAGTTCAAGAGACTCTAGTTCAGCTTTAGCTTTAACTACTTGAGGAGCAGATTCTTTATATAATGTCAGCAGTCTAGCCAACTCTACTTTCTTGCTTTTGATATTCTCTTCAGTAGTTTGGATATTGAGTTTGTTAATTTGTTCAATATAATCAGTTTCTAGTAAAAATCCGTATTTTTTCTGTTGTTCTAAGGCAGAAGTTTCCATTCCAATATAGCTAAGTCTCTGTTCGGAAGCAGCTTTTTCATAACCAATAAGAGTCTCTGTTAAGTCTTTATAAGCAGCCGGAGTTACTCGACCTTTCATCTGGTTGTAGACGTTCTCAAACTTTTTAGCTATTTCTTCGCTAGTAGCTTCCCCACTTTCTGCAACAGCATTTAAAGACTCAACGTACATTCCTAAGTTCTCTTCAAACTTGTTGAAATCTATTGAATCTGCTGTGAGGGTTTTCTCAGTTTCTACTCCAATTTCTTTAAGAGCTGCTAAAATCTGGTCTTTATTTTTACCAGTAATTGCAGTTTTTAGTTTTTCTAATTGTTCAGTTTTAATTTCACTTTCTACTTGACCTAACTCTTTTAACCCTTCAGTAAGGTCTAATGTTCCGTTTAAAGCCTCTTTAGTAAACTTCTCAGTAGAAGACGTGACATAAGTATTAAGACCCTTAGAAGATGAATCTAGAGCGTTTAGGAAAGACTGTAAATCTGTTTCTGCTAACCTCAAAGATTTTTTAAGAGAAGTAGAAAATTGAGTAGCTCCTACATCGTCTTTAGTAGTAGATAAAAATGCTCTTTTCTTCTCTTGATACTTATCAGATAGAACACTAAAGTCTGCTAAGTCTTTTTCTAAATCTTTTAAGTTAATTAGTTTGATTTGACCTTCTGATTCTTCATAGCTTTTACGCATTTTATTAGCAAGAACAGATAAGTCTTTAGGTATTTCTACTCCTGCCTCAGTTAAAGCATCTCTAGTTTCTTTAAGACCTAATACTTGTTCTAATGTATATTTCTTACCATCTATTTCTTTACCTTTGAGAACTGTCTCGATTGACTTAAGAACTGTATCTGGAAGTTTAGATATAGCTTTACCGTCTTGGTCTACTTTATAAATTTCTCCACCAAGACCTTTCAAAGTAGCTTTTACACTCAAACTACCATCTTTAAGGTCAGATAGAAACTGTTTAGATTTAACAGAAGAATCTTTAATAGAATCCGAATAGATATCTAATCCTTCTGAAATATTAGTGTTAAGAGCAGTTTGAGAAGAATTGACTTGGTTTTGAAGAGATTTAATTTCTTCTAAAGAAACTTGAGAGTTACTAAATTTATTTTCTCTATCTAGTAGAAGGTTGCGAGCTTCATAATACTTAAGTTGGTCTTCAAACTGTTTCTTACTTACTTCTATTACTTTCTCTCTTCTTGAGATTTCGGATTCTAATAGAGCGATTTGTTGTTTATCTCTATCGTTTAACTTATCTCCTTTACCTTTTAGTTCTTCTAACTCTTTTTTCTGAATCTCGGTCATTGACAGGAACGACTCAATTCTAGTAGTATTAGCAGCTTTTTCTCGCTCTAAATCCTCACCAGTCAGAATCATCCTAGCTTTAATTTTTTGGTTAGAAGTCTCGGTTAGTAAATTGCCTTTTTCTAATTCTTTATTTTGTCCTCTAAGAGCTAACTCGTAAGTCTGGATGAAGTCAGAAATCTGAGTCATTTTAGCAGAACGTTTAATAAATTCTGCATCTGAAAAGCTAGTCCAAATTGCAGATATTCTTTCTCCTATATTTGCAAATAATGGGTCTAAAGCACTTAATCCAGTAGCAGTTTTGACAAAACCTACTAATCCCCCAACAGCACCTTTAATACTGTTTCCAATATCGTCAAATACTGTAGAATCTACTTCGCTCATTAATTTTTTAGAAGCTTCTAGTCTGTCACTAAACTTGTTAAGTCCTTGAACGCTATTGTCAAAAGAAATATTAGCTCTATCAAATTTAGTAGCCGATTCTTCTAAAGTTACGTTGAAGTCTTTATAAGTTTTGTCTAATTTGGCTGCTTCTTGACCTACTTGAAATAACTTTACTCCTAATCCAATAACAGCTCCAATTAATAAACCAATACCCGTAGATATAAAAGCAGCTTTAAGAGTTTCTCCCATTAATGCAGCAGACGTACCAATAGCAGCAAAACTAGCTTGAGCAGATGTAGCCATTCCTGTAAAACTTCTACTAGCAGTTGCACCTATTTGACCTATATTAGTTTTCAAGTCAATTATCTTATTCCTAAGGCTGTCTTGAACGCTTCCGAGAGTAACAGTTCCAGAACTTACTGCTTTAAAAGACCTCGTTAAATCAACATTAGTAGCTACTAAAGCTCTATTAAATGCGTTGTTCTTAAGAGCTATTGCTCCTGAACGAGTCCTCATTTCAATAAGAGAACCTTCTGCTAAACCTTGCTCTCTAGTTAATTGTCTGAGTTTACTTTTAGTTTCTATTTCAGCTTTATTTGCCGCTTGTAACGCAGATTGTTGAGTGATTCTAGCTTTATCAACTGTAGACCTTTGATTAGCTTCTTCAGTTTGTAGAGCTACTACTTTCTTTAATTGCTGTTGATATTCTGCGCTATCTTTATTTCTGATTTTATCTAAGCTAGCTTGTTCTTTTCTTAAATTGTTTTGTACTTGGTAAAGACGTTCTTGTTGACTTTTAAATGCAATATCTACTCTATCAGCAGTAGCTTTCTTAGTATTTAAATCTTGTTGGAGAATAGCTAGATCCGTAGTAGCTTTAGTAACTCTATTAAGCTTTTCGGTTTGATTAATTTTAGCTGCTTCTAACTTCTCAGCTTCTTTTGTTACTACATTATTAGCCTCTTGAAGTTTTTGTCTTTGACTTAATAAGACTAACTCTTCTTGACTAATTTTAGTGCTGAGGTTATTGCTAGCATTAGTTAATCTAGACCTTTCTTTATCCGTTAAAGTTTTATCTTCTAATTTAGAATCAATATTAGATTTAACAGTTTTAGCACTAGAAACTTTCTTCTCTGTTTCTATAACTTGAGCTTGTAAATCAGTGCTAATAGTTTTTTTCTTATTGAGAGCTTCTTCTGCCTTTTTAACTTTCTCTTGACCTTTAATAATAGACGTGTCTCTAGCAACTATTGCGTCTATTTCTTTTTGAACCGCAGATATTGAAGTAGCTCTTTCTGTGTTGGTTTTACCAATAGAGTTTACTAGCTCTTTTTCTAAAGTCGTAGAATTAGCAATTGCTTTATTAATTCTGTCTTGACTGAGTAACCTCTGCTGGTCTATTCCTAATACTTGTTTTCCAATAGCTACTAAACCTTGATTGGAAGTATAAAGGTCTCTAATTACTCCTGCTTCTTTTCTTAAATCTTTAAAACCATTGGTAAGTCCACCAAGAACTAAACCAAAAGCTCTAAAGCTAAGCATAGTCCCTACAATACTGAGAAATGTTTTGCTAATAGCTCCTAGAACACCTGTAATTTTATTTAATGTGTCAAAGAATGCAACTGATTTCTCTGCTATTTGGATAAGGGGTTCTTTAAAAGTAACTAATAATTCTTTATAAGTTTCTACTGATGCTACTCCTTCTTCACTTCTCTTTTGAAAAGCTTTACCAAACGCAATCATTATCTCATCGTAAGAGTTAGTGATTTGTTCCATTTTGGCTTGAGAAGATTTAGTAGCAGAATCAAAAGCTTCAGTTAAATTTTCAGAAGTTACAGCACTAATATCTTGAATAGATTTCTTAGCTAAATTACCGTTTTGAGCTAATACTTTCATTGCAAAGTTAAAAGCGTTAGTCTCGTTATATACTTCCTTAATTTTCTCTGTGTTGTAGCCAACTGCTTCTGCAAAATCTACTATTCCTTGAACTACTCCTTTTCTACCGAAGTATTCTTGATTGAGAGTAATAGCTTTACCTTGTGCATCTACTAACCCTTCCAAAGCTTTCATTGCTTCAGGAGTTTTACCAATAGTGTTTCTAGCAAAAGCCTGCATTTCTGTTGAGATGTCAGTTACTTTGCCACCTAATTTAGTAAAAGCTACGACTAGCCCTTGAGTCTCGTTAACTAAGTCTTTAGTGCCAATACCTGCGTTTTTAAGAGAAGAGTACATATCGGAAATATACTCGGTCATATCCCCTACAGTAGTCAGACCTTGTTGTTCAGTGGCCAGCCATTTAGCAGTAACAGTTTCTAATTCTGCGATATCTTTAGTTTCTAAAACACCAGCACCTTTACCAATAGCTCCACCAATCTGAAACAAGTCACTTCCAGGGGCAGCTTTATTAGCCTTAATTGCTAGCTGTACTACTTCTTGGTTTTGTTGAAATTCTGTAAATCCAGCAGAAGCAGCCTGATAAGCAGCGTTTAATGCAGTAAGAGAACCAACACTATTTTTTAGGTTCTTCTCCAAACCGTTTTGTAGTGCATCTCCGTATTCAGATAGCCTTTCTTGAGATAATCCAAATACAATATTGACTTCATTGAGCTTTTGTTCAAACTGATTGTAGGCAAGAGTAGATTTAGTGGCAAAATGTTCTATTGCTTCAGTATTTCCGGTTATTACTGCTCCTATTTCATTAAAAGTATTTAATAAAGGACTAGCATCGTATCCACTAGCAACCATAAGGTTAAGACCGCGGTTAGTAGTTTCTAATGCATTTTTAACTTCAAAAATTCCTCCGAGAACGGTATCGAAATATACTTTAGCCTGAGTAATGTTTGTATAAGCAGTAAAAGCAGCAAAAGTTAACCCAACAGTTTTAGTTAGCTCTTTAGTAGTTTTACTTAATGTAAGAGAGGTTTTGTTTAAGTTCTCATATTCTACTAAAAGCTTTCCTACTACTTTTTGATTAGCAGTTATTTCAGTAGAAGAACCTTTAAAACCTTGATTGAAGAGTTTGATAGTTTTCTCACCCATCTCTTTCATAGACTTTTGAGTCTTTTCTAGAAACTGGGTAAACTTATCGTCACCTTCTACATTAAATTTAATATTGCTTGCAGTGTCCATTATTTCTTATACTATCCCGGAGTAATTTCAAAGTTTAGAAGATTGCTAGCTAAGACTACTTGTTCGCCAATAGCAATGCCTCCTTGAAGCCCTTTCTCTTCTTTGAGTTCGTTATATTTCTGAACTGCTAATTCCTTATCTCTTTCTTCTTGAGGTCGATGGTGTTCGAGAGTTTGACCAATAAGCAAGTTAATAGATTCTTTATCATATTTCTCCCAAATATCTTGTATTGGGTTAATTGGATATTCTCTATAAACTTCTAGTAGCAGAGCTAATTCATCTATTGAAGCATCTCCACTACTAGGAATTGGAGCGCTTAACTTTTCTTCTCTACTTCCTGAAGTTGTTTTTCCATCATCTTTTTTCTTGATTCCTGCCAGTAGAAATCAAAGTTTAACTGATGTAGTTCAGAGATAAGAGATGATTTCCAAAGAACTCTTTTACCTTCTTCTGTTTCAGTTTCTTCAAAAGTTCCGTCATCTTTCATGCTTTGAGTCATAAAGATTTGACAAATCTGTTCCAAGTCATCAGATATTTCTTCTAAATCAAATCCACGTTCTTTCTTACCTAAAATATGGAGATTACTGGCAAGAGTCTTTAAAGTATTCCAAGTATCGTTATCTCGAATAAGTTCACCTGCACTAGCGCTAGATTCAATAAATTTATAAAGAATTTCTTTTTGCAGCTCTACTATTGTGTCTAACTCATTTCTAGGAGAACGCTGTACAATATAAGTCTTATCTGCTAGGTATTCGTTCTTTTCCGAATTGTATTTCTTAATCTGAATTTTAAAGTTCTTCATTGAGGTCTAAGTATGTTGTTGATTAATTCTTCGTCTACTAATATAGCATTATTATTTCTCTATGCTATAAGTTTGAGATTTATATTGTTTTTCTATTGGAAACCGTGTTGGGAAGTTTTAGAAAAAAGAGTAGAGGAGATTACTATTGCTTCTTCTAAAGAATCTAAAAAACGTTGGAGTGGTTTAATAGTAGTAACTTTAAATAATTCACAAAGCCCGTTCTGGAAAGGTACCTATGGAGTGATTCACAAAGTAAATATATGTTCTTTCTGTCAAGGATGTTGGGCAGGATATTTAATTTATCTATCATTAGTAGTTGATTTTAGTAATTTAACTGTAAATATTCAGCAAATAATAGAGTTTGCTTTTTTTAGTTGGAGTTGTGGAATAGTTTCTCGACTTACTACTCCAAAAATAGATAGTTTATAGGAGATTAATCAGGTGCATCCAGAAAATCCAGATGGTTTATTAAGTTCAGAAGATAAAGAAAATATTAAAAGAGTTCAAGAACAGATATTAGAGGATAGGAAGAATGGAACTAATAAAGTTGGAGAAAATATTACTTCTGATGCTAAACAACTTAAAGATAAATTAAATCAAAAAAGAAAAGAATTAGGACAATAAACATAAAAATAGAGGTCTACTTATATTTAGTTTGACCTCTAACATTTTTTAACTACTTAGCTCTTTAACAAGAAACTTTATCACCTGTTTTCATTAGAGTAAATGCTTGACATCCACCACTAGGATAAATTTTAAGTGTCAAATCAAATCCTTCCGCAGAAAAGTCAATTGACCCACCAGCAGCAGAAGGTTTAGCATTAGGTGCATAAAAAAGCCAGACGTATCCTTCCGTATCTACTGCACTTGCTACAATTCGATGTTGACCTATTAACTGTGAACCTATTCCAATTCCAGTAACAGAGTAAGGGATAAGCATCGAAACTGTCTCTTTAGCAGCTACCAAGGCAGCACTAAAAGTAATAGCTCCACCTGCACTAATAGTAAAATCTACTCCTTCTTGTAAATCCTGAGACATTCCGTTAGCTTTCTTAATAGAAGCTTTTGCATCTGCTCCAGCAATAATAGTGTGACCTAGATTGGGAGCTTGAGAAGCGGGAAATGTACCTCCCTCAGATAAATCGAAAGTTACGGGGATAAATAATTCTTCTGTTTTATTTTCAAAATAATTACCGATTCGGAACTGGAGTAACTCTGGTTGAACGTGTTGATACGAAATAGTTACAGTAGGGCTTTCTCCACGAATATAGGAAGAAGTTTCTGTAGTTCTACCTAATCTGTTCTTACCCATAATTACTCTTTCATCCTTAGCCAAATCAATAACCATGTTTGCTGGATTTGGTAAGTGATATATTAATCCATCAGATACTCGCTGTATCTTAACTTCAGTAACCCCAATAATAGTGGCTTCTTTCTTTGTTTGTGTCATATATTTTATTTAGTTATTGTTTGTTATTAGCTATTTTTTCTAGCATCACCAACAGCAGTTAGAAAAGTATCTAAGTCCATAGTGATTCCTCGAATAATTTCACCTGTAATACTAGCTTGAGCATCAGTAGGAGCATCTGGAGCAGTACCCGCAAAAGTTAATTCTTGTAAATCTAGTCGAACTGTTGTTCCTGCAATTACCGGAATGATTTTGACTCGTTTCAATACTTTAGTAGCTGTACTTGCATCGTCTTTAGTAACAGTATATTTAAGGTCAACTGTATAAACATTATTAGTTGTATCTTCTACTAGAGTTGCTGTAACCGGGACAGTTTCATCTAGTGTAGTTACTAATTTAGGTCTTGGAAAAGTTAGATTTATTGCCATATTTTTAGTCCGTAATTGTGATATCTGCTCTTAAAAAGGAGTAGATGTTTTGCCCTACTTCATTAATCATTGTTCTATATTGAACTCTTATTCCCGGTTCTACTTTTACTTGACAACTTGGAGTTAGTAGCAACTTATTAATTTGATAGCTAACCCAATTAAGAAAAGGCATTAGTTTATCTTGTTGAGGGACTACTAAAGAATAAGAGATAGATATATTAGAAGTTCTAGTTAATTTACCAGGTTTCCAAACATCATTTACTCGATAAACTTTTAGTAGTGGAAATGCTGTAGTAGAAGGATCATAAGCGTCATAAGTTCTATAAGTTCTTACTGCCACATCTCCTAACGGACTCCTCAAGCCAGGATTAGCTTCTATAAAAGTTTTAAATTCCTTATTAAGGTACTCAAATAAATACTCAGCTAAATAACTAATAGCTTCATCTTTATCAGGAGTTATCTCTAAGTTAGCTGAAAACTTTTGAGTAGAACCTAGATTAATTTTGTTTTGTAAGTTCTCTAACGCTCTAGGATTTAATTGGTACATTATTCTTTTAACTCCTTCACATCTGATTTAGTTCTTATTCTCGTTTCTCCTGTTAACACAAACTCATTAATTACATCTACTATTTCTTTCTCTAGTGCTTCGTGAATAAATAAGAAAGGTCTAGGAGCTAGTTTACCTTTACTCCTAAACATTTCACTTACTCTTTCATCTTGTAATAAACTAAATGGGATAGTAGTTCCTATTTCAGGAGGTTGATGGTCTTTAGCATAACTAACTTTAGTTCCGAACTGAAAACCTTCACGAGTAATAGAGAAAACAGAGTTATCATTACCCATCATTAATGAGTTAAGTAACTTACCAGTATCTTTTAGTAGAGGTTTACCCATTCTTTCTGGATGAGTAGCTAACCAATTAGGAGTCATTTTCGACCAGTAGACATTGCCATGAGCTAATCCACCTCTATTAGTTAAAGGAGCAGTAGCAAATCTCAACTTAACATCTTCTACTAATATCTCTTTGATACCTGCTTCTAGTTGAGTAATATCTTTCTTCCTTTTCAAAGCATTCTCAAACTTTCTGCTAAGTCCTTCTAATCCACTAAAGTCTGCTGATAAAGTTACCATATTAACCCCACTTGTTATCCACTAAAGTAGTCATTAAATTAAAACTTCCAGCTTCAACAGGAGGATACCTACCGTCTAAACTATCTATTACCCTCACCTCATAATAGAGTTTAGTAGGTCGTTGATTACTAATTAAGTAAAAGTCAGATTCTTTTAATTGAATTTGAGCTTTATATTCTTTTACAAACGAGCTAGGTAGAGATTTAACCTGGATAAATTTAATACCTCCTTTGTTAGTAGACGAGTATATAACTGCTGTATTATCAGGGTCAGAAATATTTCTTTTAACTATAAACTCAATAGCTGTACCTTCTTGGGTTATTCTGTCCCCATAAACAAGAATATTAATGGCATGAACAGAGTTGCGAGTTAAGTTATAGCCGTTAAGAGATACATCTACTCCTTTGATAATTACATAAGTCTGTCCAGTAGGAGCTTCAGTTAAGATATCTCGTTCTACTTTACTAATCCTAAGATTAGATTTATCCGTTTCTAAATTAGTAGTAATAGCTCTAATAGCTTTAGGAACAATAGTAATAGAACTTGAGTCTACTGAAAATTCTGCTTTAGCTGCTCTCCAAGCTCCTAAGATAATATTTGTTTTAGCTGGTTTAGCGTATATATTGGTAGATATTGCTACTTTTTTCTTAGCATTCATATCTATTTTAGACTTGTCAGTAAAAAGATTTGCTACATGAGCTACATATTTACGCATTACAGCAGTAATACTACTTCTATCAGTCTGGATATTTGCGGTCAAAGCTCGGGTATAATTAACTTTACTTATTTCTAACTTACTACTATCAGTTTTAATATTTGCTTCTAATGACCTAGTATAATTAACCCTATCTATAGTCGCAGAAGACTTATCTGTATAGATATTAGCTTGTAATGCATATCGAGCCATCTTTTTACTCCGTTACTGTAATAGCACCAACAGGAACACGTAGCTTATCCATAGCATTAATCACTTTAGTTTCATTTTCTGCAAAAGTACCTGCATAAAGCAATGTAGTAGTACCAGTAGAAGCTAAATACAAAGCAAAAGATTTAATAGCTTCCCAATCTGAGTATCCTGCTGCTGGAAATAATATCTCCTTAAGATTTTTAACAGTCCTACCAGTTTGTTGCCAGTTGTCTGTATTGCAAGGAATAGCTACTCGGGCATAGTTATGAGACATAGAAGAGACTAATTCACCAATATCACCTTCCGTAGTGGGAGCCTTTGTACCTAGAGCTAAAAATACTTCTGAAGGAGTTTCTAGTGTTTCGTTTCTAAATAACTTTAGTTGCGAGTTAGCTAAATAAGTGCTTTTACAGAAAGTAGCTTGTTTCTCGTGAATTGTAATCTTTCCGGGAGGGAAATAATACCCGTCTTCTACTCCAACACTTCTACCTAAATCAATATGACCGAAGTAGATAGGAACTGTATCGTTGGAATCATCAAAGATACCTACAGCAACAATTGTTGGGTATTGAGTAAGTGCTAAAGGTAAATTAATCTCTTGTTGATTGGAAGTAGACCTATTAGTTGGTTCAGTCCAATAACTAACACCTGTAGAATAAGAAATTTTTGTATAACCAGTAGATGCTGCAGGTTCAGTAAAGTTACCTCCATCAATAGTAGGAAGAGTAGTAGATAGACCTATAAATACATTACTGTTGAGAGGAGCTTTTACTAATTCACCTTTAAAGAAATTTAGTAGATTAGCTGCTTGAAGTGGACTTTTATTATCTGCCATGATGATTGTTCTATTTTTCGACTTTACTTTTATACTAATTGAGTTGTGGAACTTATAAAGAAATTATTCAGTTTGGGAATGATGAGGAGAATTAGTAAGGGGGGGGTGTTTATTAGTTCCTCTTTTATTTATATTCCTGTTCTCCATCTGTTATACAACTTCTCCCAACCAGCAGACATTAACTGTTTAAAGTAAATAGGTTCCCCAGTTAAAATAAACTCTAGCTCATCTTGCCAGATAGGATAGTAAGTGAAACTATCATTACTTATATAGTTATTATCTATATCTACGAATGAGCTAGAGTATTGAAAGTGAAATAAACCCTCATGATGTTCTTCATATCTATTAATCCAGATAGTATGTGGAACAAGTAAAGTATGTTCTTTAATAACCTTAGAAGCTAAACTATATATCTCAGTTGTAATTGACCCAGCTACATGGTCATCAAAATCGCTACATATAACCAGCTCGTACTCTTGAGGATTAAGATACCTACGCTGAACCTTAATAGCCTTACTTGTTTCATCAAAATCATATAGTGGCGAATATATCTGTAATCTACAGTTATTGTTCTGAGTACCTGTACTTGTATCTGATTGCCAGTTAAGTATCTTATCTACTTTAAGCGCGTTCCTCATTAGTTGTTATCCTCTAATATTGTTTTACCATATACTGACTTAGGTTTGTCTTTAGTAATATTAGTCCACATTGTTAATAGTTTATCTTCTAGACAAAGTTGATAGATATTAGTACCTTGTCTTAAGTTGCATGATTTGCATGAGTAAAGAAGGTTAAGTTCATTAGTTACTAAAGTAATAGAATTGTGTACCTTAAGTAGTTTAATAGGAATGATGTGAAATAGATGTCCTTCTCCTAATGATAAAGGTAATCTGCATATTGGGCATAAATAGAGTGACTTTCTAATAAGACTTCTACTAATCTCCCAAGCTTCTCTATTTCTTTTCCAGCTATTAAATTTAGAACGGAATTTACATTTAGACATTATTTCTTAATTCTCTTTTTACCTTTATCTGACCTACCATCTCTATCTCTAGTTTGTAGATAGTAACTAAGTCCCCCACTTAATCCTGCTCCGATTCCAGCTCCTATAATTTTAGCTTTGTACCCTTTACCTTGAAGTTTTACTCCTGACTTATGTTGTTTGTAGTCTCTAGATAATCCAGTAGCTCCATAACCTACATAACTACCAGCAGCTCCCATTAGACCTATATGATTTAGGCTAATCTTTTTATTACCTACATTAGTTAGATATTTCTTATCATTTTCTTTAATAATTTCTTTATCTCTTTTACTTAAAAGTAGATTAGATTTAAAATTTGCATAGTTACCGGGAAAATAAAAATTAATCATACTATTTACGCTTCTTACCTTTATCTGAACGACCGTCTTTATCTTTTTTTACCAAATAGGCCTCTCTTACTATTAAGATAAGCAGCTCCACCTCCAATAGTAGCTCCTAATCCTAATGCACCTAACTGCTTAAATCCACCTGCCTTTCTAGTTAGTAGATGTCCTACTCCACCACCAATACCCGAAGATATAGCTATATTTCTAACTTTGTCTTCATAAGTAGGTTTTTTAAATCGTTTAGTACCTAACTTCTTATCAGGAAATTTAACAGAAACATATTCATCTTTAGCAAAGTTTATTTGACCTGGAAAATAGAAATTAATCATAGTTTTAAATTATCCATACCATAAAGGAATCTCACCGTCTAAAGCAATAGAACGATTCCAATGTCTGTCATCTCCAAAATTAACATCAATATTGTTCTTATTATTTTTATAACTACCTAAGACAGTAAAGTTTTGAGTAGCAGAAGTTCTTTTATATCCTAGCTCAGGGGTATTTGGAAGGATTAGTCTAGAAGCATTTTGCATTGCGTTATCTTCTGGAGCAGATACACCTGGAATATAGATGTTAGTGCCAATAAAGTAACTCTTAAGTAACTCCTTAGCTTTTTGGTAGATAGTAGAACCTAATCCTCCATCACCTCCTAGACTAGCTATCATTCCTTGGTCATATAAGGACATCATTAAGTCATTAATAACAAACCCTACTACTATTGGTTCTATTAGTGGAATATCTAAAGGATGTATTGGTAGAACGTACAACATCCTAAAGTAAGTATCTATAAGTGTCTCATTAGCTAAGATTAGTTCATGTACTAACTCTACATCTAAATTAGAAGATATAACTGACACATTATCTGAAGGTATTAGTGCCTCAGTAAATATATTAGCTCGTCTACCTAACCTTCTTTGAATTTTTTCTACTGTGCAATATTTATACATTACTTAAACACTCTTCCTAAACTAATAGCAGTATGCAACCACCTTCTACCTTCTTGAGCTACTTGAACTCCAGTCTTTACTCTATCTCTATCTTCTTTATGAGCTAATAGACCTGATTTCTTTGGTTTGAGTTTACGTTTGTACCTCTTTCTACCTTCTGCATTGGTCTTGCCAAACTCAGTAATAGTATAAGCAGAACTAAACTTACGGTACTTATTTCTTTTTTTACCTTTATCTTTTCTCATCTTACGGTGCAAAGCTACTCCACTTCCAACAACTAAAGCTGTAGCACCTACTATTCCTGCTGCTTTTAGAACTAATCCACTTCCTTTAGGTTTAAGTAGTTTACTAGGAGGTATTACTTTACTAACACCTGTTGATTTGTTTGAAGAAAAAGGAATTTCTGGTATTCCTAGTTCTCGATTTCTTTTATTTACTATTCCTAACTGACGGTCATCTAACTCAATATTCCAAGCAAAATCTGCATCTTGTATTTGACCCATAAAAGTAATTTTCATATTAGTCTTTTTTTCCTTCTATCTGTTTAAGCTCTTTATTGTATTGAATAAGATAGGGTTTAGCTATGTTATGGTAAAGAGCAGGGAACAATATTCCGAATATCACGTAACTAATCACAAGTAATCCTACTAAGTTTTTGAAGTTAATATTTTTACCGAGACTCAAAATATTGATATTTAATAAGTCGCTTAGTTCCGTAGATAGTTTAGACTGACTTTCTTTTACTTTATTAACATCTTCTCTAAGGTCTTTAACTTCATATTTGAGATTAGCTACTTCACTGAGAAGGTTGTTGCCGTTATTGTGAAAAATAGTATCGTTAAGTCGTTTCAGTTCTTCTTCTATCTTTCTAATAATTATCTCGGCTTTAATTAACCCCTCAGAGCTAGAAGTAAGAGGAGTATCTACAAGTTTTCTGAACACGTCATTATTAAAGTTAGTGTTAGTAGAGTAGAGAGTCTTTAACAGTAAGTCTGACCTTTCCTCCATTTCTATCAGTTTAGTAGCTAATAACGCTTCTTCACTTCTATCAATAATTGAAGATAAAACTCTTAAATCTCCGTCTCTAATAGCAAGTTTGTTAGACCATTTAGTATCTAGATGATTACCATCTTTTTTGCAGATTTTATAATTGCTAACTACTAACTCTACTTCATGGTTAAGTAACCTCTTAAGCTGTCCTTGCATTGCAATAGCATCTTCAGAATTAAGAAGACTTATATCTCTAATATTTTTACCAATAATAGAGTTGTCCCACCCTAATAGCTCTCTAGCCTGTTGATTCCAGCGAGAGATATTAAAGTTTCTATCCCATTCAATTTTTATAAGTAAGCTAGTATTAAAATTCTCTTCATCTAATAGAGCTAATTCAGCTAACCTACTAGACATTAACTCATCTTTAGTAATATCTCTTAAGTAGCTAATAGTTACGACAACATTTTCTCTTAAGATTCTACAAGTATGGTCTAAGACAGTTATATCTTTACCGGATTTACTTACTAATCTATATTTTTGGTAGAAAGATGCGGTTCCCTTATCTAAATAAGTAAGCAGTTCAGATTTAAAAGAACTAACATCATCTGAGTGAATTAAAGATATATAGGGTTTAGCTAGTATTTCTTGCTTTGTATATTCGAGAAGTCCAGCTAAATTATCAGAGATATCTTCAGGAACACTTTCTTTTGAACTAACCCACTGAATAAGAAATAAATAGTTTTCTTTAAATAAAGTGTTTTCTAATAAACTATCCGACTTTTGACTTCCAACTAAAATAATAAAATTGAGATATTTATAACCAAATAGAGTTAGAGATATCTCTTTTTCACTTCTCGGGTCTTTAACAGTAAAATCTTCAATATGTTCACCAGTTTCAAAAGTTCTATCTAAGAACTTATAAACCGATTCAGCATACATTGGCCCCTGAACGTTAATAAAGCTACTAATAGGTTTATCCAATCTATCAGTACGGTAGCTAGGGAGATAATACGTAATACTATCACTTATATATCGGTAATAATATTCATCCTCAATTTTTTCAAACAGTACACTAAATACAACCATTTCATTTTTTATACTTTGTTGTTAGGAATTGCGTCTTAGCAATGCTTTCTAGCGAATACCTGTACCTACTAAACCTACTGGCACTCCTCTTTCTGCACTTTCTCTAATATCGTCGTTAACTCTTGCTCGGCTGCCACTTACTCCTAAGAAACCAAATGTTCCTACAAGTAAAGCAGTAAAATCATCCTTACTCATTTGACCATCATAAATATAGTTAACAAGTGGCTGATAAACTACTGATAAATATAGAAGTAAAGAAAATAGAAATGTCTTTGTTAAATAAAGTGAGCGTCTCATAATAGTCTTTTTTATAAGTTTTTTATTTAGGTAAATGTAACCAATAATTTCCATCTCCTTCTACCGCCCCAACTTGAGCAATTAGAGAGTAAGAATACAAAGTCTCTTTTCCTGCTGTTGGAGTATGAATGTAACCGTTATGAGTAAACTCACCGTAAGGATCGTTAACTACAAATGCACCTCTACCATCATAAGCAGAATCATCATATCCAACTACTAATACAATGTGACTAGCTTCAGTTAAATAAGTACCTAAAATTACAGGAGCTTTAGTTACCGTATCTTTTAATTCTTGAGCAGTCCCAGAAGTTGTAAAATAATAGTTAACTCCATAAACTTTAAGAATAGCTACTATATCTTGACCAGAAAACCTATCATAACCCAAGTCAAGACACTTATTATAAAGTTGGTCAGGAGTTACTTTAACCTTATAAAAAGAAAGCAACATAGCAACACAAGTCAAGAAGCAAGAAGTATAAGGATGGTAGTGATTATCTATTTGGTAGTAATAATCAGTTTTCAATACATTCTTAGTAGATTTCTTTTTCTTATCTTCTATTACTTCAACGTGTTCCTTATAAATAAACCAAGTTCTAATACCTACTGGGCTGTCAGGAAAATTAATAGATAGTTTAACCTCGTAGTGAGCATCTTTCTCTTTTAAAATCTCAACTTCTATTTCTTTACCAGTATCTAACCAGTAGAGATATTTAGGTTGCAATTCAATAAAAGGAATAGGACGGCTTTTTAACGGAGTTCTATTGATAATTTTTAGTTTAGTCATATTTTTTATTTGTCTTTTTTATTTTTTAATTTATTTACTAACAATGTTCCGCCTAAGCCTACCCAGCTCCAATAACCCGCCGTCACCGCCACTTCCGCCGCGCATTTTAGCTTTATTAAAAACTTTTACTAGCTTGCTATCTAATTTAGGAGTGGAAGATGCGCTCTTAGGGTTACGAATACTATCAATAACTAGCTTTCCCATAGAATGACTAACAATTTTATCAGTTAAATTGAATTTATAACCATTTTTAAGACCCGTTTTTTTAAACTTATTAGCTATTAAGCCCGTTTGAGCCAATTCACTGCCTATTCCAGCTCCTACAGTTCCTAAACCAGCAGTAGCTAATAGTCCCCGACTTTTACGTTTCTTTTTATCTTTTCCTCGTGCGTAAAAAGAATCAGTAGAGCCAACAAATTTAATTTTTCTCATATTAATGTAGCTTTACTTGTGAAATACCCTTCATCCAACGTAACTTCTGCTGTATCCGGAAAAGTAGCTTTAGTCACATAATAAATAGACGAGTCTAGTTTTGGGTCTAGTTTTGACTGAATAGTCTCCTTTTCTACTAAACCTTTAGAGATTATCTTGTTAGGTTCAGTAACTATTGGAGATAAGCCGCTATAAGTACCGTAATTCCCAACACTAAAATTAGTAGTAGAAGTATTTGTAAAAACAGTAAAGTTAACGGATACTCCAACTCCCAATAAAGAAGGGTTATCTGTAGATTCTAAAGTGACTCCTAAAGGTAAATCGTCCGACCTTGGGACAATAGAACCTGAAAGAGGATTATCTTTCCATTCTCGATAAGTAGAGACTTTAATGCTCATGTTAGGTAAAAATTTCCTGTATCTGTATATTTAGATATATTAGTAGTAGTTTTGACTGAGATGTCTAATTCATAAACAATACTGTGAACTCTTTCAGAAAAATCTAAATCTCCAGAGCGATAAAAAGTAGCAATATCTGAACCGTTAATATATAAGATTGCTTGAATATCTGACTCTCTAATTAAAGGGAAGATAAAACTATTATTATCATATTGCTTAAGAACAAATCCCGTAAGTTGGTGAATTAGTTTAAAGGTCAAACCTATATTATTTATTTTAAAAGGTTCACTAGCATTAATATTTATTACTATCGGAATTGTGTCTTTAATCGAGTGACTTGAGTTTTTAAAGTAGATATAAGGTTTTTCTACTGTAGAGTCTCTAACTACTTGAAGAGTTGTAACTTTAGATTTGATTAGCATAACTAATAAAAATAAAAGTATAGTCCTTCTACCAAACTATACTTAATTAATAACTAAATTTAGTAGAAGTAGTATTACTCTTCAGTTGACCCGTATTTAAAGTGAAAGTCTGCCCAAGTCTTACCAAGAGGAGGTTTAACTCTAGTATTTAAATCTGCCATACTCTCATAAGGTCTGCTAGCAATAATTAAAGTTGCTGTCTTCTCTGCAATTCCTTTAATATTTTTAATATCTTCCAAAGAAGCAGTATTAATGTCTAACCTAGAAATAATAGTAGGAGTAGGCTCTACAAAATTAGAAACTAAAGGAGTTGGATTATCTTGAGTAGGATTTAGATGTCTGACTTCTTGTTCAGGATTAACAGATTTAGACACTGCAACATGAGTTTCTACATCTATTACTGTTACCAAAGTAGGGTCTTTAACTACTTTTGCAGGTAAATCTCCCTCATCATAAGGAGTGGTTCTAGCCCAATGAAGGTTGCCACTAGGGTCTCGAACTGTTTTATGTAAAATATATTTTTTCATAGTTAGTTCATTGTCTGAGCCATTAACAGTTTAGGATTCATAACGATAGGAATAAAACTAGCAATAGTAGTTACAACATCGTTTTCTGGGTCAGTATTTTCGCTACGTATCTTTAAATAGATACCTGCTTTAGGATTAGGAACATCTTTACTTGTACCTCCACCCATAATATTAGTCTTAGACTCCATAGTTGGCCCAATAGCAGAGATACCCATGTTCTCCTTCATAAAGACAATCCGGTTATCGTTAAGATAATTAACAGTAACCATTTCACCATTGGGAAGTTCTTCTTGATATTTCTCACCAAAAATAGTAACTTTAGGTAGCTCACGACGTTCTAATAGTGTCTTAGCCATATCAGTAGAAACAAGACCAATTTCAGAAGTAGTCATTGCTCTAGCAGCATCTTTTGTACTTTTCTGGTCTAAGAAATGATTCCATAGTTTACGGCTCATTACAATCTCATCTGGCATAAAACCATTTGTATCGTAATATAAGTCTACTAATGTCTGAATGTTGCGAAGACCTTGAGCATTGTTGTAGTCACTCCAGCGGTTAAGAGTAGGTTCAACAGTATTTCCAGTAGCAATGAGGGGAACAGGGAAATGGTTGTAAGGTGCGTCTGCCTTCTTATAATCAATCTCAAATTTAGCTCCAGTAGCCATATCTTCAATAGATAATGCTCCGGTACTAGCAGCTTGCCACTTCATCATATCCATCCGGTCAACCATTCCATCTAATAGATGTTGAACGTCACCAAACAAAGTAGTAGCCAAATCGTTATTAGCTCCTCGTTGAACAGTTCCATCTGGCTTGTGAATAGTTTGGATATTACGCCACATATAATTAGCTAATTTATAAGCTTCATATAAGTCCCACATATCGTGTTCGTCATATCTGCGTCTTTGAGCTAGCTTAACCAATTGAGCTGCTACTTTTTCAAAGCTACCATGAGAAGTAACTGGGATTTCAGCACCCCAAGCAACTACTCTTGCAGCAGGAGCAACTCTACTTGTCAGCATTCCCATAAAGTTCCTCGTCTCAAATGTTTGAGTAGGGAAATACTTATCTATCAGCTTATCTCGTTTTAAGAGGTGGCTTTCTGTTTCGTCAACCAAAGCGTTTAATTGCTTGTTGATAAAAGGTTCATTGAAAAATGATGCTACGTAACTCATATTTTTATCTATTTATTGTTTGTTATTAAGACCACACATCGCGAGCTTCGAGGTCAGGACATTCATACATTAGGTTATTGTCGTAGTAAGGTAGATGCCTCTTGTACAAATAAGCTTTATCTACAATTCCAAGAATCTGACCAGTAACCCCACCAGGAGTAAAATCAATTGAGTGAGGAAATACTCCTAGAACCTCATCTTGAGGAACCCCAATAGAAGAACCTACAGGTAAAGTACCTACAACCGCACTACCTAAAACAATTTCTTCTGTTAAAGGGTCAATAGAACTTACAGTACCTATAGGAACAGTATTTGCAGCCGTAGTAGTAACAGTAGAACCTAAAGTACCTGAAGGAGTAAAAGTAATCAAAGGACGACCAGCAGGAGAATAGGCATATAAGTTAGCTCCAGCATTTACAAATTCCAAATCTTTATTAAGAGAAGGGATACGATTAAATTCTGCTGCTAAGATTGCCGCTGCTTCAGTTGCATTAGCTGCCCCAACAGGAGTAAATTTAAAAGTCTGATTGTTGTAAGTAATCCCAGCTTCCCCTACCCCAGAGACGGTTAGCATTGCTGAAGGGTTAAGAATCTCCAATACATCTCCTTGAACAAAACAGTAAGGATTAGCTACTTTAATTCGATTAGCACTTGTAGGAGCAGTTACTCTAGCACGTGGAAGAAATCTCCATTCTCCATTCTTTTTAGAAACAAACATCCCTTCAGGTAAAGCATATTTACCATCTTTGTTTCGACTAATGTATTTGTTATTTAACGAGACGTGATAAGGAACTCGAATACCACGTGGGTAAACAATAATTGCCTTATCCGCTGTAACTTTGCCGTATCTTGTAAACATGTCTATTTCTCTCTATTAATTATTTAAAACGACGAAAAGCAGGATTTTCTTTTAATTTCTCAATCTGTAATCTAGCTAATTCATCTTCTGCACTATTAGCCGGAGTAATATCTTCAGTAACATAAGAGCTGAAATTAACTCTTTCACCACACTCTTCATCTGCTTTGAGAGAGAAAAGAACTGCATAAAGTTGAGTTGCTAAATCTACTTTGTTTGCGTTAGCTGTTTGAGAAAATGCTGCTACTCTATCTTCATCTTTATCAAAGGAACCTAAAAGCAAATCGTATTTAGCACGAGATAACCAACGTTCCTCAAGTCCTTGTTTAGCAAATTCTGCAATAGAGCTAAGCTTTTGTTTGAGGGCATTTGTACGTTCAATGTCTGCCATCTTAAACTCTAACTCTTGAACTCGTGGGTCAACTGCTGAGTAATTAGCTTCGGGTTCATCTTCTTCATCCAAATCTTCATCTAATTCTTCATCGTCGTCTTCCTCGTAGTCCACATCTCCTTCTTTTAGTTCTTCTTCAGTAGTATCACCACGTTCCAAAGCACCCATTAGTTGAAGACCTAAAGCAGCTTCCGGGTCAGTAGCAGTTTCTTCAAACATTCCGTTAAGAATATCGATAAACTCCGGGGAAGCTTCTAACTTACCAGCTAAGAAATCTTCTAGTTCATCTTCATCAATTTCTGTAGCATCTAGAATATCCTGAAAAGCCTCATCTCGGTCTTCGTAATGCTTATCAATTAAGTCCATTACTGCTGGAACTAAATAGAGACTTGCTGTACTAAAATTTGCGTAATTTGTTTTCATAGAATAGTTTTGTTCTTCTTCAGTATCATATTCACTAAAATCATCTAAATTGTCTTTTGTGAGTCCTCTCAATTCAGCTAAAGCTAATTCAAGTTCAGCTAACGTCTGAGTTTTTAAATCTATTAACTCATCTTCAGAAATCTCTTCGTTTGTATAAGCTTCTTCTAAAGAGTCAATTGTCTCACTGTAAAGATTTACATATTCGATTTCTTGTTCTTTTACAGTCATTATTTTTTCACTTTTTTAAGTAGTCCGTAAGCAGTTCCCGCACCTAAACCACCTACAATAGCAGCTCTTTGAATAGTAGGAGCTTTCTTGTTCTTATTTTTCTTTAACTTACCTTTAGAAAGAATAGGAACTTTAGCATCTGACTCTCCTGCTATGTAACTAGCTCCATAACCTAAAGTAGCTCCAGAACTAGCACCTCTTGCTGCATTTAATAATCGCGGTTTAATTGCCATAAGAACCTACTCTCTCTTTAGTAAATTACTTTTTAGACTTCAGTTTACGATAGGCACCGTAACCAACAGCTCCTAATGCACCAGCGGCAGCTAAACCAAGACCTACTTTATTCTTCATAGCAAACCTTCCAGCTTTCTTGAGAGCTACACCTGTTTTAGTAGCTTTCTTCTTTACTATTGCAGTTTTTTGGTCAGCAGGTAAAGCACCCATTCCGGCTCTACCAGACTTAATTCTGTTGCTTAAAGTATTAGCACCAATCGCCCGTTCCCCTACTGCACCATAACTTTTAGTACCTGTAGAATTTCCTGTGGGAGTTGTTGCTCCTGTAAAAGGATTAGCTCTCATTTCAGGAGTTCTAGTGCCTTTTGTTTTAGTACGTTTTACTGCAAAATCTGCGTAATTCAATCCGTTGTTACCGTAATTAGAGTTTAGAAATTTCATATTTTTATTAAACCTTTACTTTTGAATTAGTTGTTTTGAAACCGAACTTTTGTCTTTGTCTAAGATTTTTAGCAATCTGACCGTTAGTAGCTTTAGGAGGTAATTTAGCAGTTGGCCCACCAGTAATAGTTCTACCTACTTTAGCAACTGTACTGCCTAAAGACTTAAATTTACCTCTAGTAGCATTTCCAATCTTGCTAGCAAACTGACTTCCAATCTGACCTACTGATTTACCAGTAACATTTCTATTTCTAAGTTGTTTAAATGCTCCAGAAATAGCTTGTCGATAACCAAATTCAGCAGTGTAGCCTTGTCCAGTATAGAACATTACTATATCATTAGAAGAACTAAATCTTCGAGCAGGGGCAGTAGGTCTAGCAGCAGTAACCGGAGAAGTAGGTTGAGTTTCTTCTTCAGGTGGCATACCTAAAAACATATCTCCTAATCTAACACTTAAATCTTCAATAGCAGCTTGAATAACTTCTGAAGGGTCTTGAATTCCCATTGAAGCCATTTCTTCTTCATCTATTTCATTAGCACTTTCTATTACTTCTAGAAATGCAGTAAAGACTTTAAGAGCTTCTTCCCTTTGCTGTTCTATTGTTTGAGAGGCACTCATTGCTTCATCAATAGATAATGCGTAGTTACTCTCTTTAGGCAATAATAGATAATTTTTCTTGTTTCGTTTCATGTTGCCTTTTCTTTGATTTTGATTCTGGTAGCTAAACAAAGTAGCGTTAGCAATAGCAGGTAAAGCAACCAATGAAAGTTCTTTAATAGAAAAAGAATCTAAGTCAATGCCTGCACTTACAGATTTAGCTAAACCTTGATTCATCTTCTCAATAATTTCAGAAGATTTAATCTTTACATCATTTACAAATACTCCAATTCTTCCTAATAAATGTTTTAGTTTTGGATTGCCTTTAGTATAATCCTCAGTAATAACTTTGGCTTCTAAAGGACTTTCAATAAACCCAACTACATTATTAACATTTTTTTGATGTTCTGTAAGAACTGGAATTCCCAACTCAGTAGTTTCAAAGTGCTTGTTAGTATTTTCTACTAACTTAATAACTTTATCTGGTGGGAAATCATGAGCAACTTTTCTACTATCTACATGAGGACTTTCATCAGTAGTAGAGTAAAATATCAGACCTTTTTTAATAGTTTCGTTTGCGGTATCTTTTAGAGGTAACGCATTAAAATGGATTGTTGTCATAGTTTCTTTATATCATTTAATTTCATGCTACTATATTTTTATACTTTGGTAATTCTTATAGAGAATAATGTCTCATCTAAATATAAACGAAAGATTTGGTAACAAGTTAAAAGAATATCGCTACAAACACAATATGTCTCAATATGCTTTAGGAAAATTGCTTAGCTATACTCAAGCAGAAATATCTAAAGTAGAAAACGGAAAAAGAGATATCAGTATTAGTAAGTTTGTCTATATTAAAACTGTTTTAGATTTAATAGATTTTAGTATTTAACTTTTAACTAAAAACTTTTCTAATAATTCTAATGTTCTTTTAGAAGTTGGGGTTTGACCGTTCATGTATGCGGGTAAAAAATGAGCATGAACTTTAGTTAAATTCTCGGGTGTATATTCAGGTCGTTTATTCTGTTTGATAGCTTCTGCAATATCATTCTGCCTCATTAATTCACGATACTCCTTACCTGCTCCTGGGCCAAGGACAATATTATTTCTTTCTAGTGAAGGAATGGCTATTCTCCCATCTCTAACAGGTATAGCTTGAGCAAACATATCATCACTATGAATAAGTTTCATAGTAGGAACAATCTCATCTACTATCCCATAATCAGGACTTCCCATAGAAAATACCTTCATAAGTTTCTTATCTACTCCTGCTGCATCTAATATGTGAGGAATATCTCTTCCTTGAAAACCTCCTGCACTATGAGTAATTAAATTAATAGGTTTAGTAGGATTAAGTTTGTGCCATTTATAAATTTCTTTAGCCATTAACGCAGAATCCATATTGTACCCTTGAACAGCAGCTTTATCAAAAGCATCAATAATCTTTTGAGCTTCTCCTAAAGGTGAACGACCTACTACTTGAACGTTGTGATACAAAGGAATAAACTCATGTGTTTTATCTAATTTTTGACTTCGAGTAACCATTTTTGTAGTTCTCATTAGTTTTTCTCCAGAAACAACCGCTCTATCTTCTAGTCCACCTAAAAAGAAAGTAAGAGATTCTTTACTGTCTTCTATCTTCCTAGGTGCAATATATGCTTTAGCTTCTTTAGGTAACTTCATATCTAATGGGAAGTTATTAGAGCCAATATCTTTTCCAAACTTAACTAGATTCTTGTTATACCTCAACTTAACTACAGCAGCTCCAGCCAGTCCTACTCCTAATATGCCTCCTAGTGTAGCTAAACTTCCAACAGCAACTTTCTTAGCTAAATCATTTTTGACGTTAACTTCTTGATTTCTGTCAAATGCTCTAACTACTTTACCGTTTCTAACAAAGCTCTTTACTTTTACATCTTTTTTAGTCTTTTGTACTTGACCTGCAAACGTAATAAACGTATCTCTTATCTCCATAGAACAAAGTCTCTTATATCTGGTAATAACAATATCTTCTCAGACATCTCTTTACTTATAATACTATCATCTCCGTATTGAGAGAACTTAATAGAACTATCTGCTATACTCACATCAAAGTTACTTAGCTTAGATAACATCTCTTCAGTTTCTTCTAAGTAAGATTGGTAGGTATTCCTAATTGTCACTACATTACTTACTTCTTCGTATTTCTTCTTGATGTCTGCTAGTTGTTTTTTATCCCACAGACCTCGACTGTAAGAATAACCACTATCTACCTTACTCTGAATCTCTGACCTATATAAGTTAACAAAGTTATCTAACTCAGTATCATTACTAGGTAATTTCCCTAACTCTTCGGATATAACCTTCTGCTGCTCTATTACTTTCTTTATATAAGTCTCTTGAGTATCTATTAGAAGTGTCCTATCTACATTACTTCCACTACTAAGTCTAGATGTACTAATAGACCGAATAGTTTCTTTAGTAGTAGATAAGTTATTGAGCTCTCTCTTTACTTCATCTATATTACTTACTACTTTATCTAATGTCCTGATATTAGGAACAGTTAAGGTACTTGTTTCTAATGTCCTGTACTTATTAACTAATTCAGTAGCTTTCTGTCTAGTATCTATTCCATCTAGTGTAGAATCTAATACCTTACTCTCAATACTTACTTTATCTAATAATCCTTTCTTCTCTAATGCAAGGTTATCACGTATATTTTTTAGCTGAGCATTAGTAAAGGTCAAAGCATTTCTACTTCTAACACTACTTAACGCATCTTCTAAACTTACATTAGAAGGTAAGCTATCTCTATTTCGTAATATCTGTCTATTAGCATCAACTGATATCTGTGACTGAACATTATTTACTGTACTCTTAAGGTTACGTGTACTACTTAGATGTTTAGTCATAAGGTTGTTATATTTATCTCTTGCAGTTATATAGGACTTATAAGTAGCTTGTCTAGTCTCTAATGGAACTGACTTGTCATACATAATACTTCTCAACCTATAATACTCATCTCTTGCAGTAATAACGGGTCTTAAGTCCTGAACATACTCAGGTATTTCATCTACTACTTGGTTAAATGTCTGCTTCTTAGTAGATAAGGTTACATAAGGCTTATTGCTAACTACTTCATCTATATCATCTACTACCTCTACTACTTCAGGTTCTATATTGGTAGGTAATTTCAGAGGTATGCGTAAGAGAGTCTTAGTAGTATCTTCTACTGCTTTAAAAGCCTCATTACTAACATCTAAAACTTCTTTAGTATCTTGTATCTGTTTTTCCGTGAGTTTAAGAGGTAATTTAACTATTGGCCTACCTAATACATTATTAACTGCATTACTAACATTAGTAGTAACATTCTGAACTACTTCCTTTACCCCTTCTACTATCTTAGGTACTCGTATCTTATTTCTACCAAATTTACTGTAAGCTAGATAAGCTCCTGCGACTGATAGCAATCCAACTCCAGATAATATAAGAGAGTCATCAATGCTAGGTACTAACCCTGTCTTTCCACCTTCATCATCTACTCCAACTAAATAACACCAACAAGAGACATGAAAAGGAGGAGCAATAGAGTATTTACCTTCTACTTCTCCGTATTTAGTAGATACTTTATCTTGATATAAGGACTTGATATCTAATGGAGGTTCCTTTGCTCTACCTACACAATGAGCGCATAAGATAGGCATATATTGTTCGCTGTTCTTAGCTCTATAAGCTTTAGGAATATTTCCAAAACTAGATAAAGCTCTTTGCCTATTAACTACATTCTCAGCTTCATTAGTTATCTTTACTCGTGTATAACCTAATTCTTCTAGTTTCTTGAGACGACCAATGTTATAAGCTACTGATATCTCAGTTTCAGCTATTCTCTTTATTCTATTTAAATTAGTGTTATCTACTAACAAACTCTCTAATTCTTCTCTTGTCCTGTACTTATTAGCTTTATTATCCCAAGCACCTTCAACATATTCACTTCCTTTCTTAGCAGGATGAGTCTCTCTATATTTAATAGAATCAACAATAGGTTTAATAGAGTTGCTGTACTTAGTTACTTTATTATTTAACTCACTTACCAACTGATTAACTAAGTCTTCAAATAGAGTACCTTTACTACTTCTCTTAATGTTAGTTAGTTCTTTCTTACTAGATTCCCTACTAATGTACTCATAGACAGACTTGTCGCTTTTACCTAGATTACTAATCAATGACTTTAGGTTATCTGCTGCGTTTCGGTCTTTAGTAGATAACTTGTCCTTACTTCTAATGAGACTCTTAATTCTAGCTTGTTCATCTTTGTTACTTCTGCTAGTAGTAGACTTAGTTAATGAGTCAAATAAAGTGGATTCTCTATTACTAGGTCTTATACCTTCATTACTTCCAAAATACCTTTTAATAGAATCTACAATACCTCTCTTGTAACCACCTGCAAAACTTTTACCTAATAGTAAAGTCCTCTTATTCTGGTAGATAGTTCCAAAGTCACTTGAGTTAAGAATATCTATACTATCTTCTTTACTAGATGTAGTTGTACTTGACTTACTTACCTCATCTATCTTTACTTCCATTACTCGAATAGTTTCTTGCAAATCACGAATTCTAACCGCAATAGATCTAAACTGTTTAGGTACTGAGTTAGGCTTCTTCTCATTAACTTGTCCTAAGAACTGCTGAAGCTCATTACTATAGTTCTTAAGAGTATTTCTAATGTCTCTTATACTATCTTCCTCAGGAGTACCCTTACTTAATTCAGTATTTAACCTCTTCTGCTCTCTTATTACCTTCTTATTAATACTTTGTAGTCTTCTCTTCTCTTCATTTAGTTCTACTATCTTCTGAGCGGGATTATCGTTAGCAGCAAAAGTAATTAAACTATTTTCCTTACTAAACTTGCTGGACTTCCTCTTCTCATCGTTAATACAATCTTTCTGACCTAATAGCCAGTGATAGTTCCATAACTCATCTAATTGGTTCTTTACTAATAGAGCAGGAGAAGATAAATTCTTTTCTATATCAGATATTACTGACTTATCTAACTCATCTAACTTCTTCTTATAAGGAGTAAGAAATATCTTATTGAAGTCATATAGTTTATCTTCTACTCTACTAACAAAGTCTTCAACGTATTTTGTATTGAGACTAGAGAAAGATTTCTTATTATCAGCTTTTTTTATCAATCTAGTTGTCATATATAAATTTACTAACTATAATGTTGAGTATAATGTTTTTTTGATTTGCAAGAGAATGAATTTTCAGAAAGTTACAAAAGAAGAATTGGTAGAACGAGTCAGAGATGAAGTTAAAAGCCGAGGAGGTACTTTACTGTCCAAAGTCTTAACTGCTAAGATTTTTGATATTGTATTTGAAGTAGTAGTTTCCTTTATCGAAGAAGGTAAAGAAGTTACAATGCCTGGTCTTGGTGTCTTAGGTCATAAAACTGTCCCAACTACTAAACGCCGAGATATTGGTAGAAACAGCTTTATTACAGTAGAAGGCTATTACCGTCCAAAATTAAGACTGAATGATGCTTTACGTAAGAGATGTATTAATAGAAAATATACCTTTAACGAACCTCAAGTAAGGACAATAGATTAGTAGAAAATAGAACGTCCAGTTGACCTAGCAAAGTCTGAACTAGGACTTCTACTACCGAAAATAGAACGAGAAGCAGAGGAAGTATCAGCAAAGATATTTCTTCTTTCTTTTATGTGTTCGGGAACTTCCATCATCACCTCAGTAGTATCCACAACTCTTTCATTTCTTTCTAACCAAAGTATTCCGTAGCAGAAAGCATCCATCACGTCATCGTTGCGACAAAGTGGAAAAGTAGTTAATTGGTCTTTAAGAGTAACTATCTTCTCGCAAGCTTCTTTAGTAGGGAAATATACCTTGCCATCTCGAAATGCAGGAATAGTAGCTTTAAGTCTAGCTTCTTTTTGGTTGCCGTAATCTTTAGGTTCAAGAGCAATAAAACCAGGGTATTCTTTGGATAAGGTAGCTACTAGAGCAGGCCCCATACTTTTCTTTTCTACTAACTTGTGTCGGCAATTTGGATATTTAGTTAGAAGATTTTTTACTTCTAGTAGTTGGTCTTCAAATCTAAGTTTCTTTTCTACTACATCTACTACATAATACTTATTCTCATAAATACCAAAGACTACAATTCCGGTATAACAAGCATCATCCTCGACTGATTCAGCTAAATCTGCTGCTAAAACATAAGATTCATAAGGTGGAGAATGAACATACTCTTTAAAATGTTTGGAATTAATTACATTACCACCAGTACCTTTTACGTTTTGTTGGCATTGTCTTTCAAATTCCAAACCTCCCATTTCTTTTTCGAGTTGAACTACGTCATCAGAACTAAGTAACTCTGGTACAAGTATTTCTCCTGGTTTTTTTCTCCAATCTTTAAAACCTAATTTAGTATGGCTTTCAGAAACACCAGTAAATAGAAGAGGTAAAACTAATCTATCAAATCCACCTAGTTCTTCTAAAAACCCAGAACAGTCATCTTCAGCTAGTTTCTGCTGAATAAGAATAATAACTTTTTCACCTGTTCTATTTAAACGGTTGACTAAAGTATTTTGAATAACGTAATTAGTATTAGTTTTTACTAAAGTAGAAGAAGCATCTTTAGCTTTTAATGGGTCATCGAGTATTATTACATCAACTCCCATACCAGTAATAGAGCCGTCCATACCTGCTGTATATCTAAAACCCCCGTAATTGTTCTCGTAGTAAGTTTTAGTATTTTCTTTTTTACTCAGTTTAATTGGGTTTTCGGCTAACTCTTCAATAGTGCTTTGAACTAACTGATAGTATTCATGCTGTACTAAATTTCTATTAAGTCCGGAACATTTAAGAGCTAATTTCTCAGCATAGCTAATATACATAAACTTTAGATGAGGCTTCTTTAACCACCAGTAAGCAGGAAAATAAGTCCCTGTCAATAAAGTTTTCATTGTTCTAGGACTAATGTTAATTATGAGCCTTTTAATCTGTCCAGCTATTATAGCTTCAAGATGTTCACTTAAAGCTTGAGCTAATCTACTATCTCTAAACTCAGTAGTTTCTACGTGGTCAAATCCTACTTTAAGAAATTGGTAAAGAGAATTAGAAGCATTGAGATATTTCTGTTGGTTTAGTAAGAACTCTATTTGTTCTTCAATTGATTGAAGTTTGCGCTCTATCTTTCTGTTATTTTTAGTCATTATTTTGTTAGAATGTTATTTACTTCCTTTATACTACACTAAAAGAAATGATTACAAAAGACAATCGAGGAATTACAGCTTGTACTTTAGCTACTTGTTGTTTAACACTCAAGAAACAAACCGACCCAAATCAACTTACATTCTTTAACGAAAAAGATGAAAAGTTAACTTGTTCTGTATCTGAGCTAGAAGAAATGTTTTTCTATTTACAACGTGAAGGAGTAGTTAAATATGAAGGTGAGATAGGGACAGTAGAACCTAAACTTTAAAGTTACTTGTTATAATGTTGAAAGAATCTCTACTTAAACGGGGATTTTATTTTTTCTCTCAGTAAAAAAATAAATGACTAACTCAGACTTTGAAATCTACTTAATGAAAGCTTTAGATGCTCCCTTGGGTCAAGCAGTAGTAAGATGGAATGCTAAAAACTTATGGGAGAAGCTTTCTCGACAAGTCTATGAGAAATACGGTAATCGGTTAACGACTCCTACTCATTATTGCGAATCTGATAATCCTTTTACTATTCATTTTACTTGGGATGATAAAAAAGGCAATGTCTTAGAATGTTCAACAAATGAAGGGACAGAAATATATGTTTGTTTCAATAAAGATATGTACTACAAAGACAGGTCAGACATATTAAAACTACATATTCAAGATTGGAAGGAATTGTTGTATTTACCAGAATTAAAAATGTCAGATAGGTTAATGGAAGTGTTTTATTTATACTTTTTGAGGAAATAACAATGGTCACTGATTACCAACTGAATCGAAGAGAACGAATGAACGAATATCTAGATTCTCTTAAAGAAGAAGTAATTCAGGTTAATGGAGATGAATCAGTTATTTGGCTAGCTAAAGACTTTCTAATTCTACTGATTAACAAACTAGCTCAACGGAGTTTAGTATTGGAAGTTCCTGATTGTTGTCCTAATAATGGAAGTCAAGGAGATTTTAATATCTTTTTCACTTGGGATAGAAACGAACATTACTTAGAGTGCGAAATATTAAATAGTGGGGGGATTGAATTCTATTATCGAAATAGATTAGATAAAAATACTTTAGGTTGGGAGGAAGATTATAGTGATTCCGGTCAACCACTTTCTAGTGAATTAATAGAAAAACTATCTTTATTTGTGGAATAAAAACAATGAATAAAAAATATTTAGTTGACGTTACCGACTTATCTCCTAATAGCTTTGACCCTAAAAATCTATTTGATAAAGATAAAGTAAATTTCAAAGACTATCCTAACTCTCCCTTTTCATCTTCTTTTACTCCACCTCCTCAAAAAGAATCATTTCCTTGGGAGTTACTTCTATTAGCCACTTTTGTAACTCTAATGATTAGTCCAGATTTAAGGAACAGTATTAACTTCGATTACTCCCCTAGTTATCAATCAGAACAACTTCTTAATCCCGAGTTAAAACCTAATACACTACCACTAAAACGTTAATTAATATGTCACCTTTAGGGTTTGCTCCTCACTATTATGCTTTTCTTTGTTATTACTGGGTTGATGGTAATCTAACTGAACCAATCTGGTATCGCAATCCTCTGAATAATAAACTTTTAGTATATACAGATAGATGGACAGCCCTGAAGGTAGCAGATGAATTAAGCTCACATTCTACTCTTATAGTAGTTAATGAGTATTGGCCAGAAGAAATAGATAATTATCAAATAACGGATGATTAAACCATGAACACTTATTCAATTCTATTAACAGATTCTAGAGGAACTAAGTTAGCTTCTAATGAGAAAGGGTATCCTCTTAGGTTTGCTAGTAAAAATAAAGCAGAATTATTAGCCTGCAAATTAACAAATCTATACTACTTAATACAAGTTATCCCTCATCAATTAACTGTAAGAGATACTAATTATATTTTCTTGGATGATTCTGTAGATATTTCAGAGATTGAATTATTAGAATAATGTACTGGATAATTCACTATACTGACACTCTACTAAATGGAAAAAAAAACTTGGTTGGGATGTTGTAAGAGAAGAAGCAACTAATCTAATAGCTCTATTTACTAAGAAAGAAGTAGCTGAAAAAGAAGCTAATAATCTTAGTAGAGAATCTAGAATGACTCAAGTTATACCGTTAGAGCTAACTTACTTGGACAAGAACTACTTCATAATAGTAGATAAATAGTTCGTGACGGACAATGTTCAATAAAGATGGTAGATTCGGTTATACGTTCTGGGTGCTTCTACTAAATAACGATTATATAAGAGATATAGAAACCGGATTAGTTTTAGTTTATAAAGAAAAAGAAAATGCTGATTGGGAAGCTAAATACTACAAAGAATGTAGGAATTTAGACGTTGAAGCAGCAGAGCTTACAGATTTTAGTATTAATTATTTAATATGTGACTTTTGAATATGATAACGAATCAATGTACTAACGAAGAAACTAATAAAGTATTTGAAGGAATAAATATTTTACTCAAGTATTATCCAGATGCAAGTATTGGAGCAGATTATAGAGAGATTTATTTTGGAGATTCTTTAGAAAACGACATAGCTGATTATTGTGATGATACTGATAGTTACAGTTACTACTTAAGTAAGTTTTCTGGTGAAGACTTAGGAAAGTTATCTAAATTAGATTGGTATATAAATAAAAACAATCATCGTTGGACAATAAACACATGAAAATACAAATAGTTTCTGATTTACATTTAGAATTTCTTAACACAGACCAAGTAGAAGAATTAGCAGATAGAATCTCTTACAACACTCGGGCTGAGACACTTATATTAGCAGGAGACATCTGTAGTTGGAGTGAGAAAAGAATTAAGAACTTATACTTGTTCTTAGATATTTTAGTAGACAGATATCACGAAATTATATATGTATTAGGAAACCACGAATATTACGGTAGTTCTTACAATGAAGTCAAATTCTTTAAATGGAAAGTAGAAAGGAATAGACCTAATTTATTTATACTTGAAAATCAATATCAAGTAACTGAAAGCAGTATAAATGAAAGTGATAGTGTAACTGTTTATGGAACTACTCTTTGGTTTGAGGAAACAGTAGAAGCACAACTACTTAAATACAACTTAAACGATTACAGATGTATCCAAGACTTTGACCCAGATGCTTGGAGTAGAAAAGCTATTCAATTTATTAAAAACATACCTGACGATGAAAGCAAGAAAGTTCTAATTACTCATCACGTTCCTCATAGTAGATTTATCTCTGAGAAATATGTTGGTAACGATATGAATTGTTTTTATTTAAATGAAATTGGAAAATATCTGGATAAATTCAATTTAGTTATTTTCGGACATTCTCATGAAAGCGTTGACTATCAATTTTCAGATAGATGTAGAGCAATATCCAATCCAAGAGGTTACTTAGATTCTCCAAATAAAGGGTCAAATGATAAATTTCAATATCAATTAATAGTAGAGGTTTAGTAATGCACAAATACTTAGTTCAAACACATCGTTCTGATCATTTCAATGCAGATATCTTAGTTACTGTACTAGAAGTTCTTCAATTAGTAGAATCTGACTATGGAACAATAGTAGTTCTTAAACATGATAGTGGTGATGGTTGGAATATAAGCCCTTATTTCTTAGATGAAGTGTTAAAAGATGGTTATAAATTCTCTGATAACGAAAAATACAAAAAATATCTTACTTGGGAGAAAGGTTAATGAGTAAACTGATAAAAATTTTTAAACAATTAACTCTAATTGAATGGATAGCAATAGCTCTCGTTTTTACTTCAGCTATTATCCAAACTTGGTTTCTCTACTGGTTGATTACTTCAATACTTTCACTCCTTTAAAACAATGACAAATAATAGAGAATTAACTTCTGAAGATCTAGGAGTAATAAATTTCTCTGATTTTACAGAAGAACAATTGAAGAGTATAGAAGAAAGTCATAAGAAGTGGGTTGAGTCCGGTTGCTGGATTCCTGAACAACTCTACACTGAAAAATATCTTGATGAAGAAGATAGTCCTAAATTTCCATTAGTAGATAGATTTGTAATTTTAAGAGAGAAGTAAACAAAACTATGACAAAATATACTGCTGAAGAATTCTTTACTCAAGGTTCAGGAAACGTAGTTCTTTGTGGTTCTACTAAATACTTTTTCCAAGCTATGAGATGTAATAAACTTCTTACTTTTAAGAACTGGATAGTGACAATGTGTGGTAGTTGGGGACATTCCTTTGATTTATATGACACAGACAATCTATCCCGAGATTATAGCCAAGTCAAATTACTTCACTTCTATAAAATATATGAATCCAACGCAGCAGTAATAGTCACAGATGAAACTAACTACATTGGTGATTCTACTAAGAAAGAAATTGAGTTTATTGAAAAGTTAGGAATTCCTTATTTCTGGTTTAATGGTAAAGAGTTTACGGGTACTACTAATGTTGTTCCTAAAGATAATTTGAGTAGCTATTTACCAATCATGGAAGATATTAATGGAAAGAAGTTTGAAGTTTAATTACAAGTGCGTCTACTAATCTTACATCAAACTAAAAGGATAAATAAAATTATGCAATTTGAGTATAACGACTATATTTTGATTATTGAAGAAATAGTAGAAATTGACCAAGCTAATCATTATCGAGCTACTTGTTCTGAACTAAACTATTATTCATCCGGATTTTGGAATACTAATTTGGAAACAGTAAAGAATAATTTTAAGAAAGAAGTAGATAGAAAGACTAAATAGAGATAAATAGTAGATAAAAGAAAAAGAGGTAGTAGAATAACATCTATCACCTCTTCTTTATTTACTACCTTCAGTTAGTTAGTAATAATTTCCCAACACCTAACTACATTATTATTATCACAACTCTTTATCCAACCTAAATCTTTTAATAACGTCTCCTCTTCTTCAGTTAAAGTTAACGAGCTATTATAATCTTCTCTATTAACAAATAAAGTAGGCTCTCCATAAGCACTTGTACTAATAATAGCTTTAGGGTTGCTCTTTAGAATTAATAGAATACCGTTAACTATATTAAAACTTTTACTGTCTTCTATTTTTATATCTATTAATTCCATCAGTTATTTTCTTTTACCTCTTTATTAGGTAGATTATCCTCAATGAACTTATTATATTCTTCTAATAAACTAATCGGGTAACTACCAAACTCCATTTGATTACCTTCATTATCAGATGAACCAGCTATGAAATAATGTGCTTCTTTGACAAATAGTCCAGAACCATATTCACTATTACTCAAAGCTTCTAACGTTAGTCTCTTCAACTCTTCAAATTTCTCATTAATCATTAGTCATTTCCTCAATTCATTATCTCTATAATAACACAAGATAGTAAAGAGTAATCTCATGCTACAATTAAAACAACTTAGTGAGTAAAAACAATGCCAAACCTTTCTATAATCCAAAGCTTCTTACCTTCTGCTGAAGAACAAGTAGAGTTATTAGAGGAACTACTTAGATTTAGTAATGAAAAAGAATTGATGAACTTTAAAGATACTAATTGGTACAGCTATAATTGGTTAACTAGCAGGGAAGGTATTGAATACAAAGATATTACAAAAGGAGGTCTAATAACTAGATTAGATAAATATCAATATTCTGAAGAAAACATCTTAGTAAAAGAATATATAAGATTCATGAGTGAAAATGTATTGTATAAACTAGCTTTAGGTATAATTACTCAGTGTAGAGAATACAATACAACAGAAGTATCTATTTTCAAACCAGAAGCTTTACTAGATATATTTGGACAAACTTATATTTATATATTTGGACAAACTTATATTTCAGTTAGACAAGAAGGTGAAGATATTGAATTAATAGGTGTAGTAGCTATTTATTTCAATAACTAAAGAGGATAAATCAAATGAACTTAGATAATCAACTTCCATCTCCTAGCGAACAACTAAATCTACTCAAACAACGATTAAATAAAGAGCCTAAAATAGAAACATTTTTTAATATTATTCTTTCTTCTGATGAGAAACCAGAAAGTATTAACTTTATTCATAAAAGACCAGAGTCAGGAGAAATACTTAAATCTGTTACTCTAAAACCTTTGGACTTTGCTATTCAAGAAATGTTATCTGAACTAGCTGAAAGTCTTATTAGAATGTGGAATTATAAGAAATCTTCAAACAGTAAATTACTGAATGTATTAGCTCCTTCTGCTATGGAAGACGGAAGTTATCTAGGTTATACATTCTTTGCAGATAAGATGTGTTTATCTGGAGAAGCTAGTATTTGGATAAAGAAAGAAGACAGCGATATTGTTACTCCACCTGTACCGGATTTAGTTCTAAGTCGTTAAAACAATGGTAGATAAAAAAGCTAAAAAGAAAGAGAAATTTTATAGAAAGCTAGTAGATAAACTATCTAGAAATATCCCAGGTCTTTATTATGACTTACCTTATCTTAGTTGTTCCGGTAGTGATGGTATTCATAGTTGGGCTTATGACGATGAAATCAATAGAAGAGGATTTACAACTTATAAAGAATTAGCTAAAGACATAATGAAACACTTGAAAATAGAGGAGATAAATTAATGGATTCTAATATGTGGTTATATTATGCAGCGGATAGTCCTTCAAAACACAATCAAGTATCTACTTATCATTCTTTAACTGGCAACGAATGGTTAGATGCTTTTATAATAGCTTTGATGTTGATAATTCCACCTTTAGTTATGATTTGGTTAATAGAAACGAGAAGTTATAATAGGTATAACAACTTAATTAAGAAAACTATGACAGATAAAACTAAGACTGAACAAATTCACCAATATTACATCTCTCGACTAGAACGATTAGCTTTTGAAGAGAGTTCTGAGTATAAGATGTCAACTAATCATCTCGAAGTTGAACTAAAGAACATCCATAAGTTCTTCCACACTCTACTAGATTTAACTGAAAAAGATGTTAAAGAAGATTATTGTATATTAGCTTCTAAAAAGAAAGATATTTTTACTCAATCATTAATTCCTAGTAGCTAAAGAATAATTAAACAAAAGAGGTGGGACTACATATCTTACCTCTCTATTATTTACTTTATTCACATAAGTATTGGTTATATAAAACAAATCTTCTATCTTTTGTACTTATATGTGTATAGCCAATAACATCACACCAATTACCGTGAATCTCTTCTACTTCGTTATACTTACCTTTCTCAGGACTTAACCAAATCTCATCTAGAGGTACTCTCTTATATAATGGCTTAGTATTAGGTGCTTCAGGTAAATAAGGATAGAACTCAGCAATATTAATAGTAGTTCTAGGAGAATCTGTATCTTGAACATAAAAGTTTCTAGTATACAGAGAAACAGACATATTATCCTTAAATCTCTTATGCGGTTCAGCAAAGAATAGATAACCTACTGTTTTAAGTTCCTCATTAGTTCTTTCCATTGTTACTACCCCGACAGGAACCATTCTCTCATCATGTATCCTATATTTATAAAGGAATGCTTGATGCTTGTTGAGTAGAGTAAAATGATTGTCATCTATTTTCTTATAAGAGTCATTTATCTTAGTATCAAATGTATCCCAATAGATATCTTCAAATCCGTAAGCTAAAGGTAAATCATCTATACTCTTAAGATTGTCATTTATGTAATGTTGGAAAGTAAACATATCAGTAGATACATTCTCTAACTTTACATAATTCATGTTCTTATGAGTTTCATAGTTGTTCTGAGTATAGTAGTAAGGGTCATAAAAATTAATTCCTAATCTGAGAATAGAACAATCGTTTATTAGTAACTTATTCTTAGGAATATCTAAAGTAATAGAATACTCATTATCTACTAACTCTGCTTTACCAATTTCTATATATTTACCGTCTTGTCTCTTCTTAAATACTGGTATTAGTTCTGTCATGATAGCTATCTCTCAATTGTTAATACTAATATAACACAACAAAGTAAAGAGTAAAGAGATGAGACTTAGTTATACCACCTCTTCTCTATTATAACAGATAAATTACTTTTTTAAATCTTTTAAGCTATAAGAAATATAAACTAGCAAAAAAAGTAACAATCTTTATTCCACTACATATCCGGCTATTGTCTTACCATCCACACTTTTTCTAGTTGGTTTGATATTAAATACTTTCTCTACGTCGCTAGCCTTAGCTTTTTTATCCATTCCTAAGTCTCTATATAGATTGCTTAAAATAATTTTTATATCTTTAGAGCTATGGAATCCCGGTTGAAACTTATTTTTTATTTCTAGTAGAATAACATCTTGCGACCTTAGATTATTTAGTTCAGTTCTTATCTTACTAGGTTGGAAACACAATCTCTTATAATCATCTTTGGTCATTAAGTCTTTACTTTCTTCTATTAAGGAACACAATTTACTAGCAGCTTCCAAGTCAATAGTTCCTTCGCAATATGCTTTAATAATATTCTTAGCATTCTTAGTTACCATGAAGTTTAGTTTAAGAGACTTATTAGTAGCTAACTCAAATCTATTGCTATTCTCATAGAAGTTATTAATAGATAATCCATTCTTGTAAACTTCTATTACATCTTTAAAGATTCTCTTCTCTAATAGAACTAACAGCTCATCAAAATATACTACTCCATCTTCATTAATAGCTAAATAACTCTCATCAGTAAATCCTTTAGCTAAAGCTTCTTTCTCTTCGTTAGTTCCCTTATTGTATAAACTTAACCAATGATTAGTAGTCTTAGTTTTCATCTCTACTAAAGAATCAAACTCTTCTCTAGTCATTAACAGAGGATTTTCATTAAAGATATGGAAGATGATGCTTCTAAACGGATTAGTCTCAGTTCTTATTCTTCCCGCTACTTGATAGATATCTGTATCAATAGAGATTAATGTATTCTTATTTCTGTTGTTAGAGATAACAAATGCAACTCCTAAGTCTGAATAGATATCTACTCCTTTAAATGCACAAGAAGTAACAAAGTTAAACATTTTCTCTGGGTCATTAGGAGTAGAAATATCATAATCTCCTAATTTCTTCTTATTCTCAGGAGAGTTACTACAAATGATTCTACATTCACTAGATAGCATTTCTGACTTATCTAATATCTCTCTAATCATAGTTACTGAGTTGACATAGAAATAAGCAGTTTCAGGTTTATGGTTGTTGATGATGTCCATAGTACCTGTTCTATATTTCTCAATAATGCAAGTAGCAGCATAAAGAGGTCGAGATGTCTGATGTGGTTCTACTTGTACTGGAGTTATATTTTCCCATTCAAGTTCTGTATAGGGTAAATTGACTAATTCTTTAGGTAAGAATTCCTTATCAATTGGAGTAGCAGATATATAACTTACTAATGGAAAAGATACTAGAGTTGTTAGTAGAGAGTTAATAGCTTTGTTTCTATATGAATACGCATCAAGTAAATCACTAAACTCATCTATGACAATACGGTAAGAAGGACTAATTATATTAGCTACTCTACAAAAGCTATCGTAAGTAACCATTATTTTAGGAACTTCTACTTCCTTGAGATAGTTAGATATATCTTTAGTTGAGATACCTGAATAAACTCCTAAGATGTTCTCTTGCCTTCTACTATTTGGATATTGAGCTACCTTGTTCTTAATCATTGCTACTGTAGGAACTACTAGAACTAATGGCTCTGTGTTCTCTAAAGCAAATGAAGACATTCCACAGCCAGTAATCTTCTTATCTACTATTCCAAGAGAAATTGAATCGTATTTATCCGAGTAATACATGAATTTTCTTTGTTACTTTTTTTCACCGATATTGTTATTATAACGTTAAAAGATACGAAAAAGTAACTTTAAGTAAAATAATTCTTATAAAATCTATGAGAAGAACTAAGAAAATGCAACTAGATATCTACTACTCTTTATGTTGTTGTGTTAGAATCAGTATATTAAATAATCTAGATAAATATCATGAATAAAGCTAACAAAGATAAGACGTATAAACTCTATCATTCAGATTACGGAATAGTTGAGTTTACCAAAGATGAGTTATTTAGTATAGAACCAAAGTTAAAGAACGATTTCTATCATTTTGTTAAAGGTAAACCTAATAGACTTCATGGTTGGATATTAGCGGATAGATTAGAAGAGTTAGGAGAATCTTATACTTTAAGAAATAGAAATGTACCTAGAAAATTCTATTGTCCTGAAGAAGGGATAGTTGAATGTACTTTAAAGGAATTTCATGAGAGAATTGGTGGTTCTTATACTACTATAAGTGCTTTAGTTGAAGGACACTTTAAGGTTTTGTACGATAAATGGGTGTTAGCAGAGAACAAAGATAAGTATGAAGAGTTACTATATATTACTGAACTTACTCATCCGAATTATGGAACTCATAAGTTAAGTAGAAAACAGTTTAAAGAAAGATTTGGTTTAGATACCCAGTCTATTACTGACTTAGTAAAGGGAACTTGTAAAACTCGTAAAGGATGGAGTTTAGTTGGATAGTCCTTATCCTGTTGTGTTATAATAGAGTTAATTAGTTAAGAGGGTAAAGCCGTAGTGATAGCGGAGGATAATGAAAGTTATGTTTCAAGAATTAGGTCTTAAGTTAGATAAATGTTTTTCTCCCATTATTATTCGTTTTGGCCCAATGAGAGAATCAGATAAGTTTCAAGGTCAAAGTTTATATAAGAAAGTTCTGCACAGTAGTACATTTACTAAAGTAGGAACAGTAGAAACAAAGAATAGTGTCCAAATGGTTATGGATGCTCCAGTTAAAGAAGAACTTGGTAGTGGTTATCGACCTCTAGTCTATGAGTTAGGTTGGTGGGTTAAAACAGTTGATAAGGAAGGTAGAGAAAGCGGATTTGAACCTATTAGTATTACTCGTAAAGTAGTAGAAGAAGTCTGTAATGTTTACCGTCAAGAAGGTTTTGGAGTAACAGGTTTTATCAATGAAGAAGGTAAGGTAGTTTATTATCAGCAATATACTAGGTATTAAGGAGAACTAAAATTATGTTTGAAAGAGTGAGAATGACCGATGCAGTATTATCTCCAGAAGCTTTTGAGAATATTGTTTCTGGCTTGAGAGTAGAGTTACAACAAGATAAAAGACTTAAAACAGTAGTAGAAATGGTTAAGTTGTTATCTAATATTACTCCTATTTATAAAAGAATAGTAGTTAGGGGTAATGATTATAATAACTTTACTCAGAATCCGTATCTTGAAGTTGGATTTATCAATGCTAAAGGAGATATTCATTTCTTAAAACCTAAGAGAGAAGTTAAAGATATTGATGTAGTTAGACATAATCTATATGACTATTATTTCTATGTAGTAGATATTGTTACTCAGAAGGTAGTTGAACCTGCTAATTACGCTGATATTGAACAAGTAGTAATCAATGGTTCTAGTATTGGTTTTATGAAAGATGGTGAAGTTACCTATTGGCAACAGTATGAGGAGTAAGTAAATGACTAAAGAAGTTCCAGATGGTGAAGAACTATTTGACTTAATAAACGGTAAATACAAACAAGCATTAGAACTTATAAATCATTTACTAGATGTAGGAGAAGATATTTTTGATATTAGTTATGGTAGAGAGTTTAGGGAGAAGAGAAAGTATGTAGATTATACTACTAAAACTGAAAAAGAATTCTATAAGGCTTTATCAGAAGCTAGAAGTAAGCTATATCTTACAAGAGAAAGAGTTATCAAAGCTAAGATAAAACGAGCTAGAAGTACATTTGGTAAATGGTCAATGGTTATGAGAAACAAATATGAAGGAGATGAGTAATATATGCCATTAGCTGAAAATGAAAGGTTGGTATATAAGAAGAATGTATCTACTAACCAATTCATTAAAGTTGGAGTAGTAGATAATTGTGGTTTTGTTGAATTCTATGATACGGATAAGAAGATAGATTTGCATAACTTAGGTATTTATTATTCTAATTTTTTTATGGAGATAGCAGATACTAAAGAGATTAAACAAATATCTTATAAAGATGGAGAAATTGTAGGTACTAAGATGATAGGTAATTATATTACTACTACTTATAAGAGAGAATTTATACCTAGGAATCTACCTCAGCAAGTAGTTACTCAAATAGGTAGTCTCTTCTTAAAGCCTGAGGAGTATTATGTTACTGGTTATGTGACTAAAGATGGAATGGCAGTTTATTATGACCAATTTATCGAGGGATAGAAATTATGAATGAAGAACAATATAAGAAAGAAATTGCTATATTGTGGGCTAGAATCAAACGAGCAAATAGTGACAATTGTTTAAAGCATTGGGTTGAAGTAGTTAATAAGAAGGAGAACTAAAACAATGTCAGATGAAATAGTAGATTGGGTTGGTGAACTAGATATAAATAGAAGTTGTATGGAAGAAGTAACTCAAGAGATTGAATCAGTTGAATGGATTAAAGATATTCAGTTTATTAAAGAGCAAGTATACTATATAGCTCAAGCTCTACCAAAAGAAGTTACAGAAGTTGAGTTAGATTTAGATGCTTTAGATACTTATGCTTATAAGGCTAAAGTTCTACCTAACAACGAAATTGAAATGGTGAAAATAGGTAAGATTGATAGTTTTGGTAAGTTGGAGTTATTTGCTGTTGAGACTTATCCACCTATTGTTCCATCTTTCTATCAACCTGAGGTCTATTATTTAGGAATGGAGAGTAAAGATACTAAGAGATATGGTATTAGTCACAATCAACCTAATCCTACTTATAAGAAGTTTGTTCCTAAGAATGTTATTAACCAAATAGTAATTAGTAAAGAAGATATCAAGTATTCTACTGGCTATATCAATGCTGATGGTGTAGCTATTTATTATGACCAACTTCCTAAGATTGTAAAAGATGAGGTAAAGAAATTATGAATGATACTGATATAGCTTTATATACACAAGAATTAGCTGAACCTCACAGAATGATATTAGTAGGTTATCAGACTAAAGAAGGTAAATACTATATTCATTGTCCTAACTGTACTAATGAGTTTGATAATAAGATTTATAGAAAAGATAATGCAGGAGATTATTAGACTAGAACTGATGAACCATTACTAACAGATTTAATACAGTCCAAAACAGAAGGTAAGTTAGATGAGATAATTTCTCTACTAACATCTATTAATGAGAAATTAACTACTAAAGAAAAAGAACCGTTGAGATTTATCAAATCTAGTCAACCTAGAGATTACTATTGGATCACTAAGTTGAATCCTATAACTGAAGAACATATTGTAGTTGGTAGAGTTAGGTTAGATGGTAAAGGTATTCTTCAGTTGTGGGATACTGACCTTAAGAAACATTTTAGTCATGAGATAAGAAATGCTAACGGTTATTGTCCTGAATGGTTTTATGTAGAATCGGATAAAGATGGACATACTTATACTGAATTTGAACCTAGTAATGAGATTATTCAAGTCTTTGATAATACTAAGAATTACAAATGTGTTACGGGATATTTAACAGATGATGGAAAGATTGTTTATTACGACCAATATGTAGTTAAAGAGAAGGAGAGCTAAATAGTGAATCACTATACGGATAAAGACATGACATCTGAAGAGTTTTGTAACTTGTTGAAAGATAGGTTAGAAAGAGGAGAATCTATTGATGGTTATTCTTATAGTTCTAGTAATGGAACTAAAGTAATGATACAGAATAGTAAAAATATCTTCAGTAAAGATTCTGATATTTGGATTGGGATTTTACTAATGATTGTTGGAATTTGTTTATTAATTAGCTTATAAGGAGAATAACCAAATGGCAAGTAAAGTATCTCGAAGTTCAGGTATTTCTTACTCTAGTGAAGACGGAGTAAATATGAGGTTAACAGAACCCGTTAACGGTAGATGGGTTTACAAGCAAAGAGTATCTGATAATAGAATGGTTCCAGTAGGAGCCTTGAATGAAAAGAATCAGTTGCTCATGATGTTTCCCCCTCTTGGTTCTGAGAAAGTAGATAATAGAGTTCATAGGTATTATCTTTATTTCTATATTGATAAAGAACCTAAAGAGATAATTAACTTTTCTGATGTTGTGGTTAGACACGATACTGAAGAGTCTTTAAGTCATTACGTTCAGATAATAGATAACTTAGATGAGATTCAGCAGATTACTACTAGCTTTGAAGGTAAATATTATGCTTTAGGTTGGGTAGCTTTTTATAGTTATGAAGACCCAGCTACAGTGATATTCTATGACCAGTATTTAGATTAGTTAGACGAGGAGTCGCTAAGAAGCTCGTCTTCGAGAGTAGATGAGAGGAGGTTAACTGCTTCCTCTTAGTTGTTTATTAAGGATAAAGATTATGACTAGAGAAAAGACTATTATGGATACCATCTCTAACTTATGGGATGAGTTAAACTATTTAGATGAGAATTATGATGTTCCTCTTTTACCTTTAAATGATTTACTATCAGAGTTATCTAAACGTTGTGGTAATAAGAAACTTAGGTCAGAAGAGATAATCTGTTTTGAAGTATCTAAAGGGTTATATAAAAGAAATGTAGATACAGGTAAATACCTCAAACTAGCTTTTATAACAGGAGATGGTAAAGTTACTTTTTTAGCTAGAAATGAAGATGTAATAGATAATCCTAGTTATTATGAATCTCTTTGGTATTACTTAAATGAAGTAGGAGAACTTAGATATTCTACTTTTGAGATGGTAAACATTAATCAAATTTATGTTGAGAGTAGTATTGAAGATAATAACTACTATGTTACTGGTTACATTGATGATAAAGGTAAAGCTATTTATTACGACCAATACTTATGAATGAAGAAAAATTAACTCAAGTTTTGATAGATGTTCATGAGGAAGTGTTGAATAGAACTTTAAGTCTTCAGTGTTTTGGTACTGATTCTTATTTAGGAGATAACTTTAGTAGTCCTGATTATTTACATTCTGCTTATGATTGCTGGTCTTTATTTAAAGAGTTAGATAAAGATATCTTAGATGTAATGACTTCAATAAAACAGAAAAGAAATAAAGAAATCAGAAAACAAGTAAGAAGGATGAATAATTCATTTGGTAAATGGTCAAGTGACATTAGAGGTAAATATGAATCCACAAGATGAAGAGTATATCCAATCCCTTAACTGTTGGGAAGATAGATATGAAGTAATAACTGAGAATATCCAAAAACTATCAGGAATGTTGTCTTTACAGATTAGTAACTTACAAAATATATATGAAAAAAAAGAACGTCAACAAAATGTTAGACACATGACTTTAGAAGAGCAGAATATTAGTAGGATGTTAAATAGTTTTGAGCAGAGAATATCTATTATGTTGCGAGAATTCACTGAGACTAATAGAGAATTAGTTAATAGTTTAAAATATAAGGAGAATAACTAAATGAGTTATGTAGCTAATTACATCAATTTTAAAAGAGAAGATAAGAAGTTATATGTATCTACTCAAGTATTATCTGCTTTATTATCTTCACCTAATATAGATTATGAACTTAAAAAAGAGTTAGTAGATATATCTGTTGAATATGCAGAGTTATTACTCAAGAAGTTGGAAAAGTAGATATGAGTGGTTTGATGTCTTATTTAAATGCTAATAGAGAAGTTACTATCACTTTAGACTTGAACGATTTAGTAGATAAAGCAATTAGGTATCTAAATTATATTTATGAATTAGTAGAAGAGAAGTGTGGTAAGAAGTTAATAGCGCCTAGTTACCATATTGATACAGAAGATACACATGACCCGTTTGTATATTTATGTTGGGATAAAGGTTCTGATTCTTTGATTCTTAGTCTATATCAAGACTACGACTTTGCTAGATACGATTACTGGAATACTAATAAAACTCCTGATTGGTGTCATTACGATCATCAAATAGGAAGTGAATTAGCTTCTTATGTACTAGATACTTTGTTGTTATTTACTGAAGAAGAGTAGTTATGACTAAATTATCTGATTTTGAAATTCAAGTTCAAGAACAATCTGGTTATAAACTAGGTGAAGACCACTCTAAGTTATATAAAAGTGCAATTGCTCATTTAGCTGAGAAGTTAAATAATTCAGGTATTCTTAAAGATGTAGATTTAGCTGAATTAGTTAAGTCAGGATGGTTATGGGATGATTTAGTAAAGATAAAACCCGAAGTACAAAAGTTAGCTTATGAAGTAGAAGAAACTATTGACTATGAGCTATCTTTTAATCAATGTTGCAATGCTGTTAATTGGGTTTATAAGTTTGATAGAGAACAGTGGAAGCATTTATTATGAAAGAGAATGAATATTCTTTTTTGCAGAAATTATCTCGCCAGCTCGATTCGAGAACTCCAGATGAAGTTAAAGATAAAGTAAGACCTTTCATTATTAACGGAAGAGAAGTATTTGAGAGAGGTGAATATGCGTTAGTAATGATTGATAGTAGAGAAAAGGTTTATGCTCTACACTCCACTTTATTTAATGATGAAGAGTTTTATCATGATTGGTGGGTATCAGTGGATGTACTGAGTTTTTATGATGCTCATTATCCTGATTTAGTAAAAAGACATGAAGATAAAAAATATATCTCTGCTATTAGAGTAAAGAACTTAAGTAATTGTTGGACTACTGTTCCTGTTCAGTTTGATTCTGAAGATTATGAAGGACGTTTAATTTATACTAAGACTTCTCATTATTTAGTTCTTTCTAATAAGAGAACTAATGAGGTAGTTAATCTAAAGACTGCTATTAGTACAGATAGACAATTAGCTATTGATTCTGTTTATGAGTGGTTTGAGGAAAGAGGTTTGAATATTACAGATTTAAATAATTGGTTAGTAGAGGAATAAAGTAAATGACTAATTACATATCTAGTTGGTTCAAGGATACTGCAAAGACTTATGATATATTTCCTTCAACAGGTAAGAGAATACTTAAGCTGTATAAGAAGAGGATTAAAGATAATAAGTTAGTAGAAATTGGTTATCAGACTTCAGATGGTTGGAAATTACATAAAGTAGAACCTACTCCTAAGTTTATAGCTGAGTTCTTAAGTAAGAGAAATGATGAATCAGTACAAGTATCTAGTTACTATCCAGGTACTTATACTGGAGATGAAGGTAACTTAGAGATAATGACTTCTAACTTTCCTGAAGAGATTTATGTTAGTGAGAAGGAAGTTACTGGTTTTATTGTTGATGATTGTTATGTTTATTATGATGACTTTGAACATCCAAGTACAGTAAAGAAGTATTACTCCAGTAGCTATTAACTCTCCGATAACTGTTGAAGGTAATAAAAATGTTGGTGTTGATATTAACAAGTATTTATATGAGTTAGCTAATAAGGTACAGAAAAGAAAAGTAGCAGAGAAACCTAAAACTAATTACACATTGGATATGAATATGAGTCTCATGGATGATAAAGGTAATATCATTAGTAAACCTTGTTATAGACGAGAAGATGGTTCTATTGTTTGTGAGTCACTAGACCAGAAAGAAATAAAGATTGTAGATTGGAGTCTTAAGAAAGATGGAAATTAATCCTACAGATAAACAGACAAGAGATATAGTACAGGGAATCTTATTTCTTATTACTAGGTATCCGGACACTAAACTAATAGTAAATTATCATAAACAAATGATTATGGTTTTACCTGAACTAATTTACTTAACCGAAAAAGAAAAAAGATATTAATTGAATTAGGTTGGGAGGATTATCCTAAATTTCCTCGTTTGTGGGAGTATGAGTATCTTTAGTTAAAACCAACGTGACTCTTATATAAAAAGAAGCTCCCTAAGTTGATACTCGGGGAGTTTTTCTTATATTTATTTACTTTAGTTACTCATCATCTTCATCTAACTCCTGTTCTTGAGAGTTAGAAGACTGATTATTGTTAGCTAATCTAGCTTGAACTCTTTGTTTTTCTTTGAGTAACATATCTAGTTGACTTTCTATTCCCTTACCTCCTTTGAGTTTAGATATTGATTTAGCTTTGTCTTTGATTTTGATATCTTCTACGGCTACTTGTAATTGTTCTTCTCCTAGAATAGATTTCTTAAGGTTATGTACCTCTTTGATGATAGATACTATATCTTTGATGTCTCTAGGGTTAATCTTCTTAACATCTTCATCTTCTAAGACTTCAGTGTTAGATAATCCCTCTTCATTGATTACAGGTCTAACTGAAATATTTTGGTTTCTGTCTGAATCTATTAGGTTTAAGTAAGGTTCTAGATAAGCATCAATTATTGTGTTTATCTTTCCTAACTGTTTTAGAGTATAGCTAGATGAGATTACAGATTCACCAAAGATTTGAGTTACTTTATCTTCTGTGACTCTTCGTTTTAGTTCTATATCTAATCTATTTTTGTCTTGTACCCATTTATCTTTGTGACATCTATCAGCAAGAGTGTTGAAAGGAATCCCGTGTTTCTCTGCTAATCGTTTAGTTGAGTAAGGCTTTCTAGTTTCATTACCGAATTCATCTGTTACTAATTCTCCGATTATGTATTCTAGTCGGACAGCTTCCCAATCCCATTTTTTTTGATATGCCATCTTTATGTATTCTTATGTGTATTCTTTCTCTTAAGTTTAAATGATTTGGGCTGTAAATAGAAACTTTTATTTTTTGTGATTTTTTAATAGATTTTAGTCTTTATGTGTTTGAGGAGTGAATAACTCGCACTTTTCCTCTCATCTCGAATCGACTTTAGGAGATAATCTGCCCTTATCCATCCCTTATCACCCCATCACTACTCGCTATCCCCTATTGACTAATTCGCCTAGGTGTGTATAGTTCATTTTACCCCACATAACTCACTCTTATTAGTTTTCTTACTCATATTGCATCTACCTATATCTCTTGACTTTTTACTTCACTTAAGCTAGTAAGCTGTTTAATACTCTTTATCTACATAGCTAATTACTTATATAACGATATAGTCTATCTCTATACCGATATTCCTAACATCTAGTCGAGTTCAACGAGACCTCGCCTTCGAGATATATGTATCTCTATGATGTACTGAACTAATCTCTCAGTTAAGGTACTCAACAGCCTTACATACCTACATTAGAACTAGCTACCCTATATCTGATTCTTAACCACTCTTATGTCCCTATATAGTGCCTGAGATGCCTAACTAGACACATAAGTAACATAACTAATTCAGATGTACCGTCATCAGGAACTTTAATAGTTAACCCCTTTACAAGTTCGATTCAGTTGTGCGATAGTAAGTACATGGTTAAGGAAGAAGGCAACAAGCTAACGACCTAACCTACTAATGCTATCTCAGCCGAGGTGGTAAATCAATGAGTAAGGAGTATCCAGCTAGGATATATCTGAGACTCACTCTCCTATATCTGTAGGTTAGTTCATCTAAGTGACACAGCCCTGGAATCGACGCAAGGAGATAATCAGATGACCACTAGATAACACTCATTTACACTGATAAGAGACAATCTTCTTTACTTATTCTAGTATCTGGCGAAGCATTCAGGTATAAGAGAAATTAGTTTAGGAGGTGACAGTTAAGTAACGTACATAAGCAGGAGGAATTGCCTAACGTCTACTACTTGTTTATTATCTCACTTACTTAAGAGTTAACGTTCTAACATCTGCTAGATGAAGGGATATTACTCAAACTGAACCTTGATAACTAAGTCGATAGACACGGAAGTTTACGACGTAATAGTACACCGATGATAGTCAGTACATCAGAAGCCATCTCACTTGATAAAGTTTAACTCCACTACTTACTAGCTAATAGAGCCTCCTAGGAAAGTGCAAGTCTTTCAGTAAGTCTACCGGAATTGATTTGTAGTTCAGCAAGTCATGTTCACCGGGTAATTAAGTCAAATGTCTACTGTAAAAAGATACATTGGTCAACGTTCTACTCTCGAAATCAAGCAAGAAATATTGAGTGATTTTCAAGAAGTTCTAAATCTAGAGTTAAAAGTGGAATTGAAGACATCAGATAAAGATGATTTATTTACTCGTCCAAATTTCGGGTTAAAGCTAGATAACGGTATTAGATTTGTCTACTGTGATATCTTTGTTCTGATTAACTGTTTCCGGTTAAAGGAAAAAAAGAAAATTGATAAGGCTTTGATAAAGGCATTCGACAATCACGGTCATATCAAAAAGAATTCGATTCAAGTAGAACAACACGATGACAGCTTTATGTTCTATGAGCTAATCGAAAAAGAAGCTAATGAGGTCACATTATCTATGATGTCCTTAGTCAAGATTGCTTCAATCCGCTCTTGTGAAGAACCCACATTGAAACAGAGAGCTAAGGAGTATCTCGACAGTCATCCCTCACGATTCGACTTTTTAAGAGATAACTTTGACTCTGTTGATTGGGAATTAGTAGCAGAAAATCAAATAAATTTGTCTAAGTCTTAAAAACTTCTACTCCATCCGCTCAGGTTAAAGGTAACTATCCTACCTACGTTCGATTCGTAGCTGAGCTTTTACTTAGTTCATTCTAGGTAATTTGTCAACAACAAAGGAGTCCACCATGTTTCTCAATTCAAAACAAGAAAAAGCAATTCAGTTCTGTATAACTATCTTTGAGTCAAGAAGTCTACAAGTTAGATACCCTAGCTTACTAGGTCAAGATAGAGTATCTATTACAGAAATAGAATGGCAAGCGGTTGATAAAATGGCTAATCCATTAGGTCATATCAGATTGACTAAGTGGGATAAGAAGTACAAGTTAGTTATCTATCTCCCAAAAAGCTCAGATGAGGGTATGTCCGCAATTGACCCTTATGTGCTGTTAAGTGAAAATAAAACTCACTTGATACTACCTTACGGACAAGGACAAATCTCATTAGGTAAGATATCCCCCGATATGTTTATGACACTACAGGAGATGAGAGATTATCTAGGTTACTAATCTCAACTACAGTGCATCTACTCAACAACTAACAAATACAAAGGAGTTCATCATGTCTCTTAACAAAAATCAAGTCGAAGCAATTATTTATCAGCTAGTTAGAAAACTACACAACAATGACTTAACTAGCTGGTACATTAAGAAACATCCTCATGACTTTGAGTATCTAGAAAACGGGGAGTTAGGCTACTACATTTCTCAAGAATTAGTATCCTTGACGAAACTCGAAGAAAATTTTAGTCTCTCTTTTGATGAAAAAACTTTGTTAGCTTTCTTAGACCAACTAATAGCATCTGCTAGATTAGTTACTTCACTAGCTACACAGAGTGATAATGCGTTTATGTTCTACTTAGCTCAGATTGAAAATCTCTAACTCCAACCACCTCTAAAAATTGGCTATTGATTAGTTTTTTAACTTAACTAATCATTCTAGGTTCGATTCCTAGTAGAGGTCTAGTTACTCAACAACGGGTAACATTTATCTCACAAGTTCGATTTAACATCAAAGGAGACAATATGACTACTCAAGAACAAGAGACAATAGAAACTCTTGAAGAATTCGCTAATGATGACTTATTTCTAATAGTTACCGAGAATCAGACAGGAGTAGTTATCCATGTCAGACAACTCAAAGATGATGACCTTTTGGACGTTGATAGTTATTTATCAGAAATAGAACAAGCTACAGAGATTAGTCTCGACTCTGAGAGTATTGCCGCTGGAATGGGACAATATAACATCCGAATTGGATTTAGCCCTAATCCAGAAGAGGTTTATGTGTGGGAGAGCAAAGATTTCTTTTTAACTCAAGAAGATGAGAAAAACGACTTTGATATCTGGTTATCTCAAAACTACATTCCTGCTGGTACAGATGCTAGTAGTGGAGAAGAATGGTACTTATCTGCTAATCCTAACGAGCATCTACCTTACTCGTTATCATCACTTAAGCAGACGTGGGGATTAGAGAACAATAAAAAGTAATGAATCAACAAGTCTAGAGTTAATGCTAACAACTCCTTAGTTACTAGGTTGGATTCCTAGCTAGACTCTTCCAGGTACACTATTCCTGGTAATAAGAGGTCAAGATGTTAGAAGCAAAGGCACAAGTTGTAATTACTGCTATTCCTACTGAAAGAGTTATCCATGTGAGTTTTTCCATTCCACTAACTGATTCACTTGTTAAAAAGTTCTCTGATTTTATTGAGCAGTTTAACGGTATTGGTTGGGATGCAAGTTATCATTCTCTTTCTTACGGTTTCAAAGTTTTTTATAACCGAGCTTGGGACTGTAATGTTATAGCACATGGAATCAAAACGTTTTTAATTGGTCAAGAAATCACAGATGTTTATACACAAGTAGAAAAGTAAGGAGACACAATGGAAATCAACACTACTCACTATTTACGTACATTCAAAGAGTTTCAAGCTGAGATTAAAGAACACTCCTTTGACGAGTTCTACTTCAAAAATTGGACAGAGCAAAGTCATGCAGGATGGACAGAAGCACTCTATGTAGCTCAAGATGGGTGCCTAGCTATTGAATATATGCAGACAAGGATGTGGCGGTTTCACTTTAACGGCGTTATCGGAGAGGGATTAACTTTAGAGGATGCAATAAAAAATCATAAAGTTAAATACGATGAACACGTAATCTGACCCATTCTACTACTCATCACACCCTATCATAGTTAACTCCCAGTTATTAGGTGCAAGTCCTAAAGGGTGTTTTCCCATTTGTATACTTGGGATATTTAACGACAATGACTACTGAATCTAATGTTAAAGAAACTAACCTGTATATAACTGTAGTTCCTGGACACAGAATCGAATTAGAGTTTCTCAATTACCCTACTATAGACGCACTCTCTGAAAGAGAGACTGTAGTAGGTAGAAAATATCCGGGATTAGAGATACACACATTGAAAAAAACTAGCTATATGCTAAAAGGTTCCAAAGTTCATAACTTAGAACAGATTGGGAGAGAAATCAAGAAACATTTTGAAGCTTTCAAATTTAGTTTCAATGTAAAAGGTCAGATAGACTTAGATTATCACTCTGTAGACCTGTAAATTAACTAGCTACTACAGATACTAGAATAGGGTTCTGTCCTAGATGAGTCTAACGTCTAGTAGCTATGTAGAGTAATGTTAACCCTCTAGTTACCATGAAAAGAAAACTAAATAAGTATGAGCAGTTGTTTGATGGGATGTTTCCACCGTCTGAGATTCCTTATCTTAAGACTCTCTATAAACCAGAGGCTTATATCTATGCAACTAAAGTAGGATATCATTGGTATTCTGGTAGATGGATAAGTGTTTTGCATTTTGGGAAAGACGGGACAATCAACAATAAAAAATATGGACGTTATCCCGCGTTCCAGCACCTATTCTAGTTATAAGGAGACATCATGCAAAAGTACAAAGCAAACATTACCAGTCGAAGAAAACTACATGATTGTGAGGGAGTACCTTATCTCAAGCTGTTTTTAGATATTGAGGATTCGGGCATAACTACAGGTTTACGAGATTTCAGTTTCATTACGTACTCTTTTGTAATAGACAACTTAAAAGTAGGTACAGAACTAACTGTGATAGGAGAATGTCGACTATTAACCCTACTCACCACGTTTTCATCGGCAGAATTTCAGATTAACCCACATCACTAAACAAGGAGATTACCATGCGAGTAAAGCACATCATCAAAAATAACCCTGAATTTCTTGACAACTATCGAGTAATGAGAATCAACAACTATATAACTCGATTAGGACATGAGTACCTGATATTAGGTGCTAGGAGTCCTTACTCAAACTTATTCACTGACATCATCTGCACTGCCGAGCATGAGTACATTAGTTTAGGAGATGAGAAAAACTATTTCAAAACACTTGAGGTAGCAGAACATATCTCTTTGTTAGATGATACTGTTCGTTTACTCAACTCTATCGCTGCTTAGTTCATCAACACAACAAAGGAGAAAATCAAATGCAAGCTATCATCAACGTCACTGAAGATTTGTTCCGGTACTTGTTTGTAATCTACAATCGTGAGAATTAGTTTACTCACGAAGGTTTAGGAATTCTCTACCAGCATTTACAAATGTTAGAGAATGATATGGAAAAGCCACAAGAATTAAACGTAGTAGACCTTTGTAGTGTATATCAGGAAGAAACCAAGGAGCATTTTATAACTAACCGAGAGCTAAGTATCCAAGAGGTGAGGGAATTAGAGTTAGATGAAGAAGGAGAAGTATTAGATGAGGAAATAGTTGATTTGGAATATGAGGATATGAGTCAAACACAAGTAGATGAATGTATCCGCGACTATTTAGAAGATAGCAATAAGTATTTAGTGGGATTCACAGATACTACTGTTTTATTCTACTAACTGCTAATTTCCACCACACCTGATAAAGTTTATCTTCTGATAACTAGGGGCAGTACCTAGCAGGTGTACAGCTCTAACTGTATTCATAGGGTTTCTAAAAGGATGAATTTACAAAATGATTCGGTTTCTTTAGTGCTAGGTGAAACTATTTCTGATTTATTAAGTGAGATAGTTAAGCTGCCTTACATCTTAGAGGTTCGAGCTATCTCTCAGTATTTAAACGGAGAGTGGATTGATTTTGAAATACTGCACAATCACCAAACAGAATGGGATTCTTTTCCACCAGAAGGGGTTAGAGGACAAATACAGAACTTAATTATAAATTCTGAATGGGGATTGAGAGATACGACAGGTTGCAAATTCTACTTTGACTACCAGTTTTATTTTGGTGAATTCCCTCCGATTCCACAGCCTCAAGTTAACGAATTAATTGCTCACACTCATCAACTAATCACAGGAGCTAAAGATGAATAAACAACTCTGGAAAATACTGTTTAGTAATGCAAGAGCAGCAGTTAGAAGTAGAGGCACTCAGCCTCAAAGAATCTACCCTTATGTAGGTTTGTCTAATGTAGGAACCTTTAGCTTTAGGTCAAAGGAGTATCAAGCATATTTAAATGAATGTGCAAGGTATGTTCTAGTGTACTGCGGGGGTATTTGGTTAGATTCTGAAGACCAAGGTTTTTAGTTTTATCACTTCTGCATAGTTCGTTGCTGTGCAGAGGTCTTTTTATCCTATACCCAATTTTATGGGTATATGTCAACAAAACAAAGGAGCAAGTCAAATGTCATTAGATAAGAATCAAGTAAACACGTTTATCCCGTCAGATTTACAACGGTTAATAGATTCAATAGCGGTACTACCCGAGATTAACCGAGTAACTACTCGCCATCATATAGACCACAAGTTAGGTAGATTCTACAACTACTCTTTGTTTTTTGTGATAGAACCCGATTATGAAGATAAAGCAGAAGGATTAGATTTTTGGCAACAGGTTAGTAACTTCATGATTTCCAAAGAAGAAGAGTTAAGGCAGATTAGTAGCAATCCCTATAATCTAAACTTTCTAATTCTGAAAGAGGAGGACTTATCACGATATAGCTAACTCACTAACGACTACTAGGTAAAAGCCTGCTACTAAGGTGCAATGCCTTAGATAGTCTTTGTCCATCTAACTAACTTAAGGAGACTTACCATGACTATACTTTCAATCACAAAAGCAACTAACCCCAGTGTTTTAGATAACCGTTACTGTATTTACTGTCATGACCCGTATCAATACAAACCTGTTAGTCTAGCTACAATCCAAAAACTAGCAGAAGATTTAGGAGCCGTTAATCCGGCTGTAGTAGAACTTCCTAACTACACAAATGAGTTAACTACCTACTTAATAGCTGATGATTTTTTAAATCTCAAGCTAGAGTTAGCCGAGCATTTTCATGTATCTAGCGACTTTGAATGTGAAAATCAAGACGCATCAGGAGTTATCTCTTATCTGGCAAAAGTAGATTCTGCTTTTTTTCAGAGCGGTTATCCAATACTATTTTGGAAAGAAGAAGATTTAAATTATGAGGAATACATCAAAGAACCTTGGGGAGAAATAATTTATCACAAAGCACCTGAGTACATAACACCTTCTAAAGAGACTCTACAACTCATTGAGTGGATTAAAACCGAGTACAGCACTGACCGTTGGCTAGATAAGACTGTTGAAGAACTACGAGAGATGACTCATGAGCTTTTCTACAGTGGATTAAATCACCGTTCAATCTCTGATACTCTCAACGACATTCTGAGGATAGTAGTGGAGGATAGAATTGATTGGCAACACGTTTTACAGTGGTTAGACCAGAAAAAGAGGGAAGGGGAGACAATTCAGCAAGTCGTTGATTGGGTTAGGAGTAACTTTGAACCAGCAGGTTCCGGATACTTTATGTCTACTAATCCGACAGACTTTAACCATTACACAACTTGGATGGTACTAGACTCTTATAACTCACTACATGATTGTAAGATGTCAAAAGACAACGACCAACTAAACCAGGAGTTATATAGTTTATCTAAGTAACTTAATTTACTCTACTTCGCCCGATTGGTGTAGTGACGTTCGACTCGTTACCGGGCAATTACCCTATAACTCCTTTATCAATAGGGTTTAGTTTACCATGACTAACTTAACAACTGCTCAAATCAAAACTAAAGCACTTTGCTCTACTAATCTCTTAACTCTGATTGACTTATCTGCCTATTCTGAACAAGTAGAATACGTCAAGTTTAATATCCTCTTCCCTGATACTCCTACTTCTCCTATTGAGGTTGTCTATAAGGTGAGTAATGGTACTCCTGAATTAGTAACGGATGTTAAGGCAAAAGTTCTACAATCGATTTGTAAGGAGTTCGATACTGCTTATGACTTTAGTGTATCTACTTCATCTGTACTTCACTTCTTCCCTGCTAGTAATAAATGGGATAAAGACAGACAAGTAATGGTTCTCACTCAAGAAGTTACTAAGATAGTAGAACAAGTAGCCGAGGTCAGCACTATCTCAGAAGATAAAAAGGATAGTAGTGTTTCAGTACAGGGAGAAGAGTTAATCACCCCTACTCAAACAGAATTTTTGCCTTTAGTAGAGGACATTAGTACAACTTCTACTACTCAAGATGATGAGGTAGTGCTATCTGATAAAGTTATAGAACAAGTACCGGGCATCAGTTGTACCTTAGAAGAGGAGACAGATAATACACTATTATCTCCTGACGTCGATTCGAGAGTTCAGGAAGTAGTACCACAATCCACAGACATCTCCTTAATTACCCCACAAGTAACAGAGATAACAACCACACCACCAGTCGAAGAACCTGTACAACATCTACTTAGCAAGACATCTATCAACAAGTCACTTAACATCTATGTGGCTAGGACTAACTCAGAAGGATTAATTCAGAAGATACTAATTGAGGATATGTTCTCATCTGAGTTATTTGGAATAATCAAACCCTGGTTAGTAGCTATTGGTAAGCTCTCTGAATTCAAGAAAGAACTACAAGAGACAAAGCACAACTCAATAGTTCTCTATCTCAATCCTTCTTATGAATGGGAGATGAGAGAAGTAACAAGAGATGTCCCTAGCAATCTACTAGAACAGTTTCTTGAGAAGACTAAGGAAGATAGAGAGCTATTAGGAGTAGAGAAGTTTTCTGATGAGCTTTTTCAATACTTAAAAGATGTCAAGAAGTGGAGAGCTGAGGAATTAGTACAAGCATACAGCATTAAGGCATCCGTAGAAGTAAATGGAGTTTTTCACCTTCAACCTATCACTAAGAAAGAAACAACTTTTAAACCTTTTAAGAAAGATGTGTTATCTGCCTATGTGAGTCGCATTACTAATCGAGCAGGAAGCATTGAAGAAAGAAGGAGGAGAGATGCAGTTCCAGAGTTAGGTAGCTTAGAAAATATTTCACCTATTTTAGTAGAAGGTGTATATTTAGCTCAGAGTTATATTCTCTTTAACCCTCGAACATTAGAACATGAGAGAGTAGTTAGAAAGATAGCAATACAGAATGGTGGTAAGTTCTACTATTATTCTGATTTGTCTAAGGAAGATAGAGACTTGCACAACATCGAACCTACTTTAAACTCTCCTAACTTAACAGACGAAGAAAGAGAAATAGAAAGGCAGAAAGTAGAAGGAAAAGAAATATTTCCTGATTTGAGCATTCAGATGGTGCAATTTGAGTCATTATACCCAGATGGAAATACTCTTAAACTACAACACTATCAGAAGACATCAGGTATTTGGATACTTTCTGATTCTATTACCTCAACTGATAATCTTGCTCGCACAACTGACGATCAATTAGTTACTGATTTAAGGTTTGTAGCAGCACCTGTATTTTTTAAAGGATTTCAACACCCAAACATAAAGGTTAAAGAGTCTTTTAGAAATGAGGATGGTAGTTTTGCTATATCTTCTACTATCCAAAGACAACCAACTAAAAAGGCTCGACTAACTAACTTAAGTGACGCTAGGTTAGTAGCTCAAAACTCTCTCGAATGGGTTGGATTTTTAGCTAACGTACCTTGTATTGTTAATCTAGTTAATTCCCACGACCACTGGCAGTTAGAAGCATTGCCAATTCAAGAAATCCCTTCTTACCCTCTGCTTTACTGTTTAGCTAACAAAGCTATTGAGGGGTATTGGACAGAAGAAGACTTGCACAATCAGATTATCAGTCCATTAGATAAGGAGATGCAGAGGTTAGAAGATATAGCTAACAAGACTCAAGACCCTGAGAAATTAGAAAAGATTGGGAGAAGGGAAACTAATCTGCAAAGGTTGAGGAAAGCAGTGCTTAGTCGTGAAAAGTTAGACCCTAAGGTACTAATTGAATGCACCAAGATAGTGTCTGATGCAATGAAATCTGCTAGTTATCGACCAAGTGTAGTAGATAAGTATTACTCTCGTTATATCTTGGCTCAAGTCTACTTCATGAGTACGAATGAGTCAGAGATAGTTTACTTGTTAGATGACCACATGAGTCACAAACGAGTAGCTACTCATGTAATTAGTGCTGTTCAGTGGCTTAGTCGAGTACCTAACAACCTACAAAAGCAGTTTCCCAAGCAAAGACCTACTATTGAGCAGTTAAGGAAGTTTCTTGTTTCCAAATTTAACGAAAAATTCCGGGAAGTTGAGTTAAAAGTCAGAGAAAGTGGAGGAAAGATTCTGCTAGATATTATTTACCTTGATAAAGTCCAAGTTACTCAAGTATTAACCATTAAAATGCCTGTTTCTGAAGGTAAAAACAGAGGAAAAGTCAGTACAAAAGTCAATGCAACCCCTAATTTTAGCGATAGGATCATGTTTGAGAAGTTTTTGAGGACTAAAGATGGAAGATTCGTAACTGAATGTCAAAATAAACTCATTCAGTTAGTAGATATCTTCATCTCTCGCAGCTTTAACACTTTAGTAGGAGAGGGAAAAGTCGGAAAACAGCGGAAAGTCAGTGAAATTATCGGTTTTGAGAAGTCAAAGTCAGGATGGAGCGAGATAAAGAAAGGATTTGTCAAACATCTACTACCTTATAGCTCTAATTCAAAGGTAGAAGCAGGTAAATTGACTTATTTAGCGACTAATCAAGTGTTATCTAGTCAAGATTTAGAGTATTTGATTACTCTAATAGCTGAAAGTTGGAGTAATTGGAGCAGAAAAGACCAACAAAGGATAAAAATTGGTGTTTCTTCTAGCAAGTCTCAAGATCCTGAGATATTAGTCCACGTTCTGACTAAAAGAATCCTTTCTGGAAACTTTGAAGAGGACAAAGAAGCCTGGCAAGATACTATCAATTGGATAGCTGAGGTTTGTAAGTCTTCTCCTAAGTATCGAGCAATTGGATTCAAGTGCAACAACGGAGTGATTTTAACTCCTGACTGTATCTATGACAATGACTTGGAAAAATGGGAGCATAGAATCAAAGTAAATCTAACCAATCTGCTTCTTGACTCAAATGCGGGGAATATTGAGGCTTGGTTAAGCAAGTCAGTAGATAAGCTCTATGACTCGTTAGAAAAGATAAAGCCTAGTTGGGAGGAGACTAATAAACCAGTCAAGGAACATTTAGCTAACTTACACGATTGTCACGGCATCTCTTTGCAAATAGAAAGGAGTAAATCTGAAATACTTGTCTAATATTTAGTAGGAGGGGACTAACTACTGAAAATAACCAACTAACTAACAAGGAGAATCAAATGACTAAAGCTTATCAAGAAATATCACTCTACCATCCTGATTATGGTGTGAAAACTAAAACTAAGCAGGAGTTTATCTATCTGTACGGCTTGAGTTACCGTTGCATTGGTTTTCTACAAGAAGGAAGATTAAAAACCCATAGAGGCTGGGTATTAGCCGAAAACAAAGATAGATACTCAGAGTTAATAAAAGCTTGTAAAGGTATTAACAGTCAGGATACCTACCACGGAATTCCTCTGACACTAGAACACCTCGAACATGGCAGACACACTCTATTAGCTGCCGAATTTGTTAAGCAATTTGGACTAGAGCAATCTACTTTATCTAGCATGAGACAAGGAAAGATAAAGAAACATAAAGGTTGGGAAATCCCAAAAGATAACTGACTTTCTACTACTGCTCTTAGTATGGCTGGTCACTGTATTAAGGGCTTAGTACAAACTAATATCCCCTCCTAAAGGTTAAAGGTTTGTACTTATCAACCAACAACACAAAAAATGAGGTCACTATGTCACGTTTAGATTTAACTAGCTTAGGTATTACATCTGTTACAAAATCATTGGAAGTCCTTACTTTCTTTTTCTATCCTGGGGAAGGTAAAAGAAGCAGCAGAGGAGTAGTAAGTTATAAAAGAAAAAAAGAAGGTAAAACAGATGCTCCTGAGCAATACCTTCAGATTGTTCGTTCTGTTTCTGAAGTAGAAGGTAAGCAGGTTTTGAGTTTTTACTTAGGTCAACAGTCCGATAAGTCTTTAGTGGCAACTTTTGAGTTTACATCTACTTCTGCTACATTGATACCGGAAGAACTTTGGGATATGACTAAATCATGGATAGTTATCCCTACAGACCCAAGTTTTGACTACATGGTGAAAGATACTCTATCGGCTGTATTTGATGGCTGGTTGGAATCAGAACGTTTTGAGGAATATCTAGAACGTCAAGCAGAAAATCTGACTTTCAATACAGGTTTTACTAAAGCTATTTTGCTCTATATGAGTTATTTAGCTAACAGAGATGAGAAAAAACCTAATGGGGATGTGCAAGTAACTACGGAAGTAGATTTAAACGCAGTAGCTAAAACCTACACACATCTACTAACTCGCTTACATAACACATCTCCTAGGACTAAAAAACTGTTTCCTATTCAGCAATTGCTAGAACCTGCAAAACCACTTAAAGTTCAACAAGAAGAAATCCAAAAAATAGGGTCATCTGTTGAAGTAGTTTCTGATGAACCAAAGGAAGAAACAGACATAACCTTAGAACATCTTCCCGATACTTCTTTACCTGTTGATGTTACCCCTGTTGAATCAGAAGATAAACCAGAAGAACCAACTCAACCAAAAAACAAGAAGAAATAATTCTCTTCTACTGACCACTGATTGATTTTCTAGCCTCTGCCTTAATGAGAACTAACACTTCTCTAAAGGTGGAGGTTTTTTTGTGTTTATTTTCAGTACAAGATTTTGGATTTTTAGGAGAACTTATGGACAGTGAATTCCTTTCTCAAGTAGAAAAATCAAAGTCAAGGATGAAAGATGCTCAGATGTTAATAGCTTCAGAACAGCAGAAGTTGTATGAGCTAGTAGAAAGTAGAGGATACAAGATTTATGGCAATTTGTACATCCATCCTGACTATTGGGACAAATACGTAAAACATACATGGAGAGGGAAATATCCAGAAGGAGCTGTCATCTGCTACTCTACTATCTAATTAATTGAGGAGAATTTTTGATGAATACTTACATCCGTAAATGCAGTCTTGAGCTACTTTCTGTTTGGTTCTGCGATACTGATTTAGAAGATGAATTAGGAAACTTAGGCAAACTACTGGAAGATTCGCAAACTATTCAGATTCTAGTTAATTTGGCAAAGGATAAAATATTAGATCAGATTCTCAGCTCAATTGATGAATTGGTAGAAGCTCGTTTAGTATTTAAGGCTGACAGCTATGATCCCGCAGTATCTGTTTTTAACGAGATAATTACTGATGAATTAGCTCTTAGTTTCTTGTATCGACTAGCAAAGTTAGTTTAGTTTTACTTATTTACTAAGAAAAGGAGAAACATCATGGTTACTACTCAACAACTCTCTGTTAAAGATGATGATTGGTGGAATACTGACGCTCCTGGTCATGTGCCAGATTATGTACCTCATAGATGCTGTGACTGTGGATTTTGGACAGGTAATCCTGGGAATATGCCGAATGATCTCCTCTGTGCAGTAAATATAACTAAGCCTTCTACTACCGAACTTGAATGGGTAGATTTTAGGAAGGGTTACGCTAGACACTACTGTAAAGATTTTGAGCAAAAGCAAGTAACGGAATAGATTATTTTGATAAGGAGGTGACTAACTTATCTGCTAACTAAGGAGAGAATCATGAACTACATAGATAAATACAACAATACCTGTGTCCGGATTTTGTCAAGTGGTAAGACAATACCCCTAATATTCCCTCATAAATTAATATTAAAAGAAGAGTTATACATTCCTAATGGATATGAAGAAGTTAACGACCCACCGCAGTATAGGATTATTACTCTTGACGAAAAAACAGCTACGCCTTTCCTAGTATTAAGTGAAGTACAGCAATGTGAGTATGTTGGGTATTTTGAGTCTATAGAAAGCGCTCATATTTTTGGAGAAAGTCGTAGTACAGAAAGGTTTTTTAGTATCAACAAGGAGAAAACATGAGACAGCCAATCTACAAGATAGATTTACCAGGAAGCTTTAGCAGCAGCAACACATCTGATAAACATGAAAGAAAGTGTCCGAAAGTTAGGATTTTCTCGACTAGAACAGTTGATTAAGGGAATTTAGGAGATATCAAATGCCTATTATCTACTATGAGTATAAGGGATATACATTAGAAGCTCCTCACACAGGTGGAGGACATATTAAAGGAAAAGTAATTTACTATCCAAAAAATGTAAAAAATACTGCACCTGAGTTCATAGGTAGTACACCTAAAGAAATTAAGCAAGAGTTCGAGAATTGGGTAGAACAGCAACCCGAATTACTAGATACTCTAATCCAAAATCTATATAGAAGACTTAACTGATTTTTAAATTAAATAAAACCTCTATTATTTATTTAGTAGATGTGTGCTAGCTATCTCTAACCTCCCCGTGGTGCTAGTGGGTAACGCTAATAGAGATAATGTCCTTTACTTCTTGAACTCATGAAACTAATTGTATTAACTGGTAAGGCTAGATCTGGGAAAACTCATGCTCTTAAATTAATTAAGAAAGTGAATGATAATCTAGGGTTTAGAAGACAGCAAATCTATTTCCAAGATGATGTCAGATATGAAGGTTTGGATGATTTTGGCTTAACACTACTAGAAAAACAACCTTTAGGGATTATCAGTACAAATGACAGTAGAGTCTTAAACACAGTAGATGACGACAATATTTTCTACCTGTCTAAAGAAGATGGTAGATTTTACGTATCTACTTATTATCTCAATCAAGGAGAAAAACTAGATTGGACGGGGGCATTTAACTGGTTAAAATCTAATTCCGTAGGAACGGAGCTAACCGCTTCTACAACAGAAGAAAAACCAGAGATTGTAGATGAGTTTTTTAGTTATATCTGCAAATAGTTAGTTTTTAGGAGTTCAAAATGATTAAGTACATTGTCAAATTTGGTTTTTACTATCAAGAGGTATTAACTAAAGGAATGGCTGAAATACTGGCAGACGAACTAATCTCTCAAAACTTTGAAGGTTGTAGAGATGAAGGCAAAACTGCTCAGGATTTAATTAGTGTAGAGGAGAGGAAATAACCCACTGCTCATGACTCGTGGGAGCGTTAAAAGAACGAGTAACCACAACTAATTTAGGAGAAATCTCATGACTATTAATGTTGACAAATCTGATGAACAATATTGGTTCCCTGTAACTAGAGAAGGTATTAATTCCTATCTAGTTAATCAATCAGTTAAAACTAAACAATACTTTAAGTTATTGCTCTCTGATGATACTATATGTAGTATTTTGAAGAGAACGTTTATTAAGCTAGAGAAAAAGAGCAAGAAGAGTTTGCCAAAGCATTCTTTTTAGCTTCTGTCTACTTGCATCTGTAGTATTAATTCTATGAGAGGAGGTTACTAACTCTCTCAACTTAATAAGGAGAAATGAATAATGAACTGGCAAACTAAAGAAGTTGATAAGTGGTTAGACGAAGTAGGCATTTTAAACTCACAGAGAGAAGATATCCAAAAGTTACAAGAATTAGTAGAATCTTATTTATTAGTTCAAGGTAAAGGTCAAGGAATTCATTGTGTGGATTACCTAAAAAACCTAGCTGTTACGGAATTGTTAGCAAAAGTGGAGTGGGAAGAGTTAGTGATTAATCCTAATGCTTGGTCTTTAGGTTATTATGACTCTAAGGAGGACGTAACTTAATGCCTGCTTATTCTACATCTACTAATCCTAAATATTTTGAAATTCCCCAAGAGGTGATTGATTATTTAAGGATGGTTCCGGTAAGAAGTTCTAATGTTGCTAAATGGAAAACTTATAAAGACTTTGGAGGATTGAGAAAAGGAGAACCAATAGTAGTTCCTCAATGTATTAGTGGTGACTATGCTGAAATTAACTTTTCTATTGCTGGTAACTCTGCTTTTGTCGGAGGACATACTTGGATTAATATCTATCAATCAATTCCGGATGTGTGGACTGATGCTTATTGGGATGGGTGGTTGAGTAACGGTAAAGTAGATTCCCCTAAAGCTATCCAAGAAGCAGTTAGTAGAATTAAGAGTGTTAGATGGTGGACTGACTAAGAGAGAAGAATTATGCCTCTGAAAAGTTGGAAAGAGTTAAATAAGAAGGAGAATACAATGTCAGAAGATTATTATGTAGATGACTCTGAAGCAATTCACTTACCTAAAGAACTTTACGATAGGTTAAGTAAGATAGCAAAAGAAAGATTCGGTTATACAGGTCGAGGGATAGTTTCTGATTTAGTAGAGGGAATTGTAGATGTGTGGTTAGAAGAAGAAAAGATTAAAGAGGAGAAAGAAAATGACTAATTGGGAGTATACTTCAGTAGAAATTCCTAAAGAACTCTACGACAGAATTTCTAGATTTGCTGAGGTAGAAAAGGCAATAATTCAAGATATGACAGAATGGGTTCAAATAATGGAAAATGAGGAAAGAATAGCTGAATTCGAGACAAGTAAAATTAAATTTCAAGTAGAAACGCATTTTAATGAAATCTTTCCTTACGTACTTATCACTTCTAATGACAAAAAAGAACAAGATAACGATTTCTTAGGCAAAATGGATTTAGGAAGTAAAGAAGGTGTATTAAGAGTAGCTAGAAATGGTTGGGATATTTCAGAAGATGAGATTGAGTTTGTTAATTAAAAATAAAGGTGCATCTAATGGTTAGATTTGAGGCTGGATTGTGGAGAACTGCTGCTGGAGATTGTTGGGCTGTTTGGGCTAAAGATGATAATGATTCAGAAGCTAAAAATCATCCTTTTGCTAGACAGAAATGGTTTGATGGGACTTTGAGTTGGGAACAATTTCTCTGGCAAGCTGAAAGACACTTCGGAGTGAATTCTTATGAAATTGAAAGATACGGTAATTAGGAACAACCAAGGCACTTACACTAAATCCCATCTGTTTATAGTCTAAAGTGTCTTAAATAAGCAAATAGAGGCATCTGAGAGGATATTATGAGTACAGTATCTAGGAAAGTTTCTGGAACAGTGGTTTTGACCATAAGTTATGGGTTTGTAGGTTATTGGGGAGAAGGTTTTGTGAATTCTACAGCAGATTCTACTTGGCAATTTGATTTTAAAGACCAAAATATTGTAGAAGTAGTAGAACAGTTGAGGAAAGAGTTAATAAATAGATTAGATGAAAGTTTAAAGTCAGAACAAGCTAAGCAAAGATTTGGTGTATATTCTCAAAGAGTTTTTGATTTGTATCACGTAATTTCAGAATCTCAAATGTTTATACCTTCTTAGGAGATGTGAAATGTCTAAGTTAGTAATTTGTCTAGGTCAAGAAACATTTATACCTAAAGTCAAAGCTATCAGTAAGAATGAAGAAGGTAAATGGCGATATTGGAACTACTGGATTGATACTAATGACTCTGATACTGCTAGATTAGTAAGACACTTAGGATTTTATAGATTTGAACCTGTGCCTTTCAGAGATATTCAGATATGTGTTACTGAAGAAGATACAAAAGGATTTTTTGGTGGTGAAAAGACCATTACCAATTACTACTTTAGATGTGGTATTTATGAGCAGAGAATTCATCCTAGAGTCGTTCACTTAGAAGATTAATCTTGTCTCCGTTTTATACATTAGGAGAATAATCAAATGAACACTGAAAAGCGTCAAAAATTAGAAGAAACAGGTTGGAAAGTGGGAAGTGCAGAAGAGTTTTTAGAATTAACAGAGGTTGAGAAAGCACAAGTGAACGATAAATATCTATTATCTCAGGTAAAGGTTACTCGAATTGCTGAAATGACTTTTGTTCACATCCTTGAATATAAAGGCTATAGCGGGGTTATAGAGGTAGATGTAGAAGAAAATATGCTTTGTGGAAGAGTGATTGACATTGAAGACGTTATTACTTTTAAAGCTGAAACAGTAGAACAAGCAAAGATAGAGTTTGCTAAGTCGGTGAATGACTATCTTGAGTTTTGCCAAGAATTAAGAGAAGAAGGAAAATTATGAAATTCGAGAAACTGATTAGATGGAAACGAGACGCTTCAGGACATCTATTCTTAGAAGTTTTGCAGTTATTACCTAATTCTGATAAAGCTTCTTGGGTTAGTTATACTCAAGCTACTCATAAGAAACCTGATTATCAAATGCCTGGAATAGCTACAAGTAAAGGGTTTGCTACCGCTCAAAGATATCTTCAATTAGGTTACAAATACGTAAAATTTGAAGAGAACTACGATGACTAAGCTACCTTACATACATTACAGTGACCCTAGAGTTGATTATGGTGCAAAAGAAGCTGTGGTTTATGGGAAAAAATCTAACAATCTGAAGTGGGTCTATAGTGATAGATTATTTGAATATACTCACAAAAAACCTAAAGAGCCTGAGGAGTCTGATATCGATTACTGGGAAAGAATTTTGAAAATAGTACAATGTAAAGAAGTTTCAATTGAGTGTGTGTTGGTAGGTGCTAATTCTGCTACTTTGTTCCATTACTACGTTTTTGGTTATAAAGATAAGGAGGTTGAGTAATGGAAGTTAAAAAAACTAAAAAAGTTGTTGAGACTAGAGAATTTGATAAAGTTATTATATCGTATACAGAATGTGACAAATGTAAAGGAAAAATAGAAGTATACGGTTATGATGTTTTTGAATGTGAGTTTATTTATAAAGAAGGTGTTAGCTATCCAGAAGGTGGGGATTGGACTGAAACAAGCATGGACTTATGTGAGAAATGTGGAAAAGAGTTAGTAGAGACATTAAAGAACTTAGGCTATCGACTTAATGTTAAAAACGTAGATTGGTAATCGATGCTACCTGAAAACACTAAACTAGGAACTCTGGAGTATTTGGAGATTTATGATTTCTACGATACTCTTCAGTTCTTTTCTTGTAAAAATGAAAGAGATGAGATTTACTTAGCTTTAGCAGTAGATAGTAAACCTTTGACTTATCTATTTGCGAGAGTAGATTCAGATGTTCTAGAGTTAGCAGAAGATACAAATACTCTACCTGCTAATATAATTTGGTTACATGGATACATAATTCATAAAATAGAATTCTTACCTACTGAAGATGTTGTAAGTTATATTAGTGAATCAGAACTTAATCATTTATTAGGACGGAAATAATGACTTACATTGAATTATTGACTAAGTTTGTGGAAGGAACAATTACAATAGACCAGTTTCAAGAATCGTTTCTAACTAAGTTCAAGCAAGAAGAGTCTTTTACTTCTGATGAAGAGTTCAAGATACTAGATAAATTCTTTGGAGATGTAGATTCTTACCTAGATGAAGATAGCGAACTATTTGACCCTGACTTTGATTTAACTGAAGAAGAACTAATGTCATCTGCTCAAGAAACACTTACTTTACTAAAGGCACTCTAATTGTGACAACTCTACTAGACTTATTCAAAAACATTGATTCTACTGAAGATGCTGACCTTAAGCATACCTTAGAAGTAATGTTTGCTAAATCTGCTGCTCAAATACCTGAAGATGCTAATTGGCATTATGAGAAACAAGATAAAGTAGTTCTTCGAGGTTCTTTTATTAAATCACTAGAACCCCTGAGATATCTAACTAATGTGAAGATTCTAGTTTTAGATGAAAATGATATTCGTGATATAAGTCCTTTATTTGATTTATCTAATCTACAACACCTCAACTTAATAGGTAATGAGATTAATTCAGTAGAAGAGATAGAGAAATTGCAGTCATTACAAGAACTCTATCTAGGACTTAATCTACTTAAGGATATTACTCCTCTTAGTACCTTAACTAATCTGAGGATGTTAGGACTTAGAGGTAATGTACGTATATCTGATATCAGTTCCTTAACTAAGCTAACTAATTTAGTATCTCTTAACTTATCAGGTACTTCTGTTAGTGATGAAGATACGAATACTTTATTAGGTGCATTACCTGGATGTAAGGTCATAAGCTAATTGTTTCTACTAGGGAGGAGACTAACTTAGTTTTATCTGTTCATTAGTAAATTAAGGAGTATGTCATGAAACCTAAATACTCAGCAGCCATTACTCGTTGTTCAACAGAAACCTGTATTGATGTTTATTTTTCACAACCGCTGGCACCAGAGACTAAGAAAAAGCTAAAAGAGTTAGGAAATTATGAAGGGATAACTGTTCTTAATTCACATATAGGAGAAGGTGTTCGTATTCTTTTAAAACCCGTTTGGGATAGTAATACCGTAGTAGAGGAAATCGTGACTATCTTAGTCTCAGAAGGATTTGACAGAGCTAGTATTCTAGTCAAGTAACGAATCTAATAGTAGGAGGTGGCTAACTACTGTAAAACTAGAAGGAGAAAGAACAATGTCAGATTACGATTACATTTCAGTAGCGGAAGATTCTGAACTCATGACCGCTTATACCAAAGTTATGAAAGAGTCTGCTTGCCAAGAGATTAGAGTAAAGATGGCTGAAGCTGCTCTCTCACCACACTGGGAATTAGCAAAACAGATGAGACTTATCTGTGAAAATAACCCAGATATTAAGACTTTAGTTAACAAGCAAATTGAAAATATCAGAGTTGAAGAAAGTTGGGAAAGACAAAGAAAACAGGAAGCGTCCGCAGGTGGACTTATTTGGTTTTACCATGAGAGTAAATAGAAATTAGTCTTAGTAGGAGGTAACTAACTACTAAAAACAACAATTAAGAGAAAGTCATGAGTAAACGCAAGAGACATAGACCAAGACAGCAAAATCAATCTAAACAACTAATTCTTTTTACTACTGAAGGGGGTTCTCTACTTACTCAAAAACAAATGGAACGTATTTTAGAGTTACGCAAATCTAATCCGTTGATAGACCAGATATTAACTCCTAAACCTATAAGATTTATGATGAGTAAGGGTTTACTAAGTTAGTCAGGGATTCGTAATAAACCTCTGCTCTTTAAATTGGGTAGAGGTTGTTTATTAATAAGGAATAAATTTATGCAAGAAAAAGAATTTACTCATGAAGGCTACACTCTAATAATTAAACTTAGAGAAAAAGGTTTATTTGGTAGGCCGGATGGCTTGTGGAACGGTAAATGTAGAGCCTTAAATTATTATTGTGATGCAGATACAGAAGAAGAGTTGCTTTCTAATTTTATAGCTTATGTAAATTCAGGTATCTACTAAGTAGAAAAGAGGTTAAAATGCTCAAAATAGTTAAGACTGAAATTACTCAAGATGAATTTGTCAAAGAAGTAGAAGCTCTATTTCCTAGTAGGTTTACTGAAGAGGGTTTGAGAGTTCTATTTGATTATATTGAAAGCCATGAAAATGTTTACGGTATTAAAGATGAATATGAACTATCTAAAATTGGAGAAAACTTTGAAGAGTGGACATTTGAGAAGTATCACGACTATATAGTTGAGAGATACGGAAAAGTAGGAGATGTTTATGACAAGCCAATTAATAAGGAAGAGTTATACAATTTCTTATATAAAGAAGTTCATGAAGACGATTGGGGTGATTCAGTAGTAGGTTTCACAGAGTCTACTATAATGTTTACTACTGATTATACTTCTCAGTTAGCTCATGAACTTAAAAAGATGTACGAGAGAATGAAAACAGTATCTCTTGAAGAGTTTTGTAGGAAATTTCATTGTACGTTAGAAGATGACTTTAAAGAAGCTATTAAGAAATACAATGACTACTATTCGGGTATTTCTAAAGCTATTTTTAGAGGTAGAACAGATACAGAAGTTACTTTTGAAGAATACGATTACTACTAACCATGAACCAAGATATTCTCTACATCACTTTTCTCTTAGGTATTAAAAAGAAAGAGTTTCAGCTATTTTTAAAGTCTAGTAGTAAGTTAGAAGCAGCAGGGAAGACTATAGGAAGTATTTATGAGGTGACAATAGATGACAGGTTTCTTTCTTTTTATGCTTTTGTTAGAAACAAGTACGGGCTATATCATGAAAATTCTGAAGTTGTTTCAACAGATAGATTGTTAATGCCGGATAAAGCAGTAATAGAACAAAAGAAAGAAACTGACTATCAACCTTGGAAACAACTACTAACAGTTCACGATGATTTACGAATGGAAAAAATTTTATTCTACCCAGATAGCTGTGGGTTGGAAAATGAGGAAGAAGATTTAGAGTATCTAGATGATGTTAGAAGAGCAGAGATGATAAAGTCTTTAGTTACTACATTACCTGAAGAATACAGAGATACAGACATTAAGGAATAATTATGGAAGTCATTGGATTAGTAGGACATATTGAAAGCGGAAAGAATCATATTGCAAGTCTATTAGAAAAGCAATTTGGTTATAAGTGTCTGATGATGGCAGGATTAGCTAAGTTAATTATTTCTGAAACTGAAGGTGTTTCTTTAGAACAGTTAGAAGATAGAAAGTATAAAGAAAAGTACCGTCCTAAAGTTAAAGCTGCTGCTGAAGGTTTAAAGAAAGCATTAGGAGAAACTGTTCACTGTAAATATGTAGACAACTTAATTAATCAACTTTGTTTTACTGAGAGGAAATACTCAAAGATAGTCATATCGGATATTAGATGGCCATACGAGTATTTATTTTTTAGAGAACGATTTCGGTTAATAAAAACACCGATTGATTTCAAAATTCTAAAAGTAGAAAGTGATTTAATAGATAAGACCAAAGCTAGTAAAGAAGATAGCGAGTCCTATATTGATACTTATTTCACTCGACATAACAATGGAATAATCTTTAATGGTGAAGAACAAAGATATGACAGAGATAATTTAGATTTGATTGGTCAGTTAGTTAAGTTTGTAAATTAATAGTCTAGAGGAGTGAACTGTTATGGGGTCTATTACAGAACCAAAAGGTATTATTTACTGTGCTGAAAATAAAGTAACAGGAATGAAATATTTTGGACAGACAGTTCGCCCTTTAGAAGATAGAATTAAAGCTCATTATCAAGCAGCTAAAAAAGCGAAACATAAATTTGCTAAGGCTCTTAGAGAGTACGAAAAAGAAACATGGGAATGGTCAGTAGTTATAGAAGTAGAGGTAAGTAAGTTAAATGATTACGAAGTCTATTTTATTGCTCACTTTGATACTCAGAAAAATGGTTTAAACACACATCATGGTGGAGCTATTTGGGAGAGTAGCCCTGGATATAGTAATGAGTTATTTACTCTGTATCATCCTGCAAAAGGATTAGTTTCTAAGACAAAATTAGAGTGGATTCAGCAAGATAAAGCTTTTTACAAACTTTCAGAATTAGTAAAAGGTACTAGGAGTCACATAAAAGGTTGGGTTACACAAGAAAACGTTGAAAACTACAATGCTAGAATAGTAGACGTTTATGATTTCTACCATGCAGATTTTGGTGCTGTAACCTGTACTACTTCTGAGTTGCGTAAAAAATACTTACCTAAAGAATGCAACAGAAAATCAGTTTATGAACTTGCAACAGGAAAGATTAAAGCTTATTTACATTGGATACTAGCCGAAAATAAAGAACAATACGAGGAGTTAGTTAGTAGTAAAAGAAGACACAACCAACAAGTAACTCTTAAACATAATTTGTATGGTGTAATTACTGCTACTCGTACTGAGTTTAAGGAGAGATTTAGTCTCTATCATTGCGATATTTACGGTATAGTCTCGGAAAGAAGACTTCAATCAAAAGGCTGGTCACTGGTAAAGGAAGAAGCAAATGCCTCTAATTCTGAAGAGCAAACAAGATAGACAGATGTGGCAGTTTTTAAATTCTGACCAAAGAGTATTTGCTAAGAGGGGTAAATGTCTTAATCTAACTGCTGATTATTTACCTGAAGATATAGCTACTAGATTTGTATTTGTTTTTATAAAAGAGGCAATGAACGAGTACGAGATAAAAGAACGTTTAGCAATAAAATTGTTGTTTGAAAACTATATTACTTTACATTTTGAAGATAATGTTTTTAAAGCTACTCAACATCCCACAAAAGATACTTCTCAACCTTTTAATCTTCCTTCTGCGGTAATACGGTCACGTTACTATAAAAATCTTCCTAAGAAATATCAAGACTTAATTTTAAGTAAAACAGACACGAGTTTTGAACACGTTAGTGAATTAGTTATTTGTTAATATGCCAACTCTCAAGGAATCCTTACAGTCTAAAGTAGATACGTTAGGAGTAGGTTACATCACTCCACTACATACTTATTCACCAGATAAACTCCAAACCATAATAGCAAGAGTAATCTGGAATGACCCCAGAATCTATAAACCTATCTTCTCACTTAAAGAATTAGGAATAGATAAGACACTTAAGTCAGTAGTTCTAGAAGTAAGAGACTCAATAGCTAGACTCTACTACATACTCGATTCATCTTGTTTCTTCATTGACTTTGAGTGTGATTACCAGACATTAGAGTTAGTAAAAGAACTACCTACTGAAGTCATTCACTATTTAAGGATATTATGCAGTAAGAAAGGTAGATTAGAGCTAATAGTAAGAGAAGATAACTTATATCTCTTATTTGAAGATACATTTCCTAGCAAGATGCCTGCCAAAGAGAAGAAAGAGAAAGAAGTAGACAAGTATGTCCTATCTGTGCCATTGAAGGAAGTAGATAGCTTAGATTTAGCAGTTACTGAGTTTGTTAAGGAAGTAGTTGAGTTAGAAGATACAAGTCCTATTAGTTATGAAGACTTCAATGTTCCTATAGACTTTAGTAGTATTACTATCAACAAAGAACCTATTGAGTATTGGATGTCAGTAGTAAGTACACCTAAAGGAGATTTCAAAATAGTAGATACATCGGGTATTAACTCTACTTTAGTGATATGTCCTGTAGAAGTGAGTATAAGACAAGCTAGTAACGTAACTAATGAAGTAGTACAGCAACTTAATATTGAGGAAGGTACATCAGATATACTAATACCTGAATCTGAAGATATAGAAGAGTACAGTGAGCAGTATCTTGAAGCACTTGGTAACTACTACGGAGATTATTACTAATGACTAACTTAGAGGAAGCTCTCTCATATATAAGACTACTGATAGATAAAGGTGCTTATGAGAAAGATATTGAAGAACCTACTCCATTAGCAGATAAGGTAACATTAGTAGCAGAAGTTAAGCAGATGTTAGTAGATGACCTATTATCTCAAGGAGTACATCTATTATCTATCTTATTTGCTTGGGATATGGCAGAAAGTACAGAAGGAGCAGATGAGGCACTAAATAGAGGGTTCTTATATAGTGTACTTAGCAATATCCAAGACTTAGAAGAGTATTACTTAGAAAGGAGTAAATCATGACTATACCTATTTCTGGTTCAGATAACGACAGCTATTTTGAAAAACAAGTAGAAGATGAATGGGAGTGTTGTGTTAACTACATTAATTGGTTACAAACTACAGGTATCCCGTTTTCTAGACGTGAAACTATGAAAAGATACTGGGAAGATAGGTTAAAAGCTTTAGCCTTAGTAGTTTATAAAGAGAGAGTGAGTTGGTTAAACATTTTAGAAGCTAAGTATCCCAGTGGAATAGACTGGAAATACTATTTCAATGAAGTGCAATAAGTGTAGAGGAGACATCTACTTAACTAAGACTATATTAACTATCAAAGGGAGTGACCAGTCTGTAACCTTAAGAGTACCTACTTATATCTGTAATAGATGTAGGAAGATGGTTTTTGAGAAAGAGGTTATAGATAAGTTAGAGAAAATCAGATTAGCATTAACTCATCAAGTTTATCCAAATTAAGGAAATGACAAATGGAAGTTAGAAAGTGTTTAACTACTAAGTGGTACGATTTGGTTACTGTGTATTTAGATAATCAATTATATGCTATAGCTAGAAACCATCAAGAAGCCCAAAAAGCTTTTAGTATTTTAGTACGTGAATGCTTACAAGATTATGTAAGCCCTGACATTATACGTAAATACTTAGATTTTAATTTTAGTGTAGAAGCAATATCATGCTTGCAACTTCATTTAGATAACCCTACTTTTGATAAAGAGTTTTTAAATCTCCTGCCAGAACATAGTTGGAGATGGAAAGGATTATGTGACGATGTTAGTAAAAAATACTGGGATGATCCAGAGTTTCAACTAGGAGTAGATGGCGAAGAGTCACATTGGGATTGGGTTTTTTCAAAAATAGATGTGCCAAAAGAACTTTTAAATATTCTAGAAATAGAAGGAAAAGATGTCAGAAATATTTTACTCTACCCTTTAAAGAATGAATGATATAACGAATAGTTTTTTATTATGCCAAGAAGTAATTTTGAACTTGGTTACTTAGGTAATTATCTCTATAAAGGATTTGAGTTAGGTATCTATAGGAATAAAGATGGTTTCTATAACGGTAAAGGTCAAGGAGGTTACTATTGCTATACTCACTCTCAACGAGACATTAAGTTAAAAAGAGCTTTTAGACTTTGGGTTAACTCTTTACCAGAAGAAGCTTTTACGGATAAAGATAACTGGATTAAGAGTTTTAAGTATATGGATTACATGAAAACTGAGTTTGTAGATTAATCAAAGGAAGAAAACAATGACTAAATATTCTAAAAGAATTGATGAATTAGAAGTAGGAGATGTGGTAACCCTTCCCTACACTAAAGAGGTCAGAACTATATCTGAAGTTAAAGGAATAAGATACAAGATAGTTTCTGAAGGGATTGTGGAGCCACGTTTTTATGACCACGGTGAAGAAGTAGCTTACTTAGGCAACAAGGACAAATTTATGAAAGAACAGAAAGTAGATTGTTCAGCTCTATATCCATACTTTGACTCATTAGCTAATGATGAAGTCACTCTAAAACACACTAATATTCCTACTCATGTAAAACAGAATCTTAAACTTATCCATGAATTATTTGAAGGAGTTCTTGACCTGACATTAGAAGAAGTGAAAACACTTTATTTTGAGAGGAAGATGAGTAATTACAGCCTAGATGAAAAGGTAAACCCTACATCTTATCTAACTAAGAAAGCAAAAGAGTTGTGCATTGGAGATAAGGTAGTTTTATCTAGTCCTATAACTGTAGTAGAGATTATAAGTCTACAAGCTGTAGAAGACACGCACATACGATTCACTTGGCAAGATTCATTTCGTACTTACTTAAAAGATGTACTTGTATCCGTGCTAAAAGAATAATCTTACTCATGTTAAGCTGAAAAGAAACAGCAGCATGAACAACAGTTTATCAACAATCTACTTAGATACGGGATTTAGTAGATTAGGTTGGGCTATTAGTAAGGGAAGTGAGCTAATAACTTACGGAACCTACACTACTTCACCTAAACAAGATAATGGAGAAAGGTTAGATAGCATCTACAAGTATTTATCTAGCCTTATCCTTACTTATGAGATTAAAGATTGTCTGATTGAGTTACCTGTATTAGCAGGAATTAATGGGTCTAATTTATCTAAAGTAGTGGGATTAGTAGAGATGCTCTGTTACTTACATTCTATTAAGTACAGATGTATCTCTCCTAAGTCAATGAAGTTACAGCTTACGGGTAAAGGGACTGCTAGTAAGGAAGAGGTTAGGTTTTGGGTTGCTAAAGAAATAGACGTATCTAAGATTCCTAAGAAAGAACTAGATACGATAGACGCTATTGGATTGTTTGTCGTAGATAGGAGAAATCATGGAAATGAAAGGTGAGCATATTATAGTGGCTGCTGATTATGGAAGGGAATCTATTTGGGTAGATTGTGATTGTATAGAACTCACTGAAGAAGAAATAGACTTACTATCTACTGCTTTATGGAAATATAAGTACGAGATTAATTTTGACTTGTGGTTGAGAAGTTGGAGAAAACCACATAAGCAGTGGGAATTTACTATTAAAGATACTAATCTACTTGACTCATTGGGTAGAAGATTAGTAGAGATAATTAAGAAGTTATTTCCTAGTAAATTAGTTGAATTTTACGAGGAGAATAAGTATGACTAAGTTACAATCTTGGTATTTAATCGTAGTTAATCTAATTTTCGGCATTAGTGATAGAACTATCAACGCTATTACTCATGACTATTCAGTAGATAGTTTACTTCAAGTAGTTTTAGGAGTAGTTCTACTTACATTAGTATATCAATTGTATCCATATAGTAGTTAAATTTATGTCTTATCACGAATTTAAAGAAAGATTAGAGAGATTACAAGATAGTAATTTTCATGATGATATTGACCAAAGGATATCTGACTTAAACAACTTAGCAGAAGATATGTTAGCTGAGTTGGGTGTAGGAGAACGTGCATGGTATTTATTAAAGAATAATGTTCCATCTGAAATACATTCTTTCTATCCAAGACTAACTAAAGACCCTACAGTTAACTGTTATAAAGATAATCATGAGTTGATAGGTACTCAGTCTTTAAAAAATCTTGACTTTACCAAGTTACATAAACGAGGTATTTATGCTTTAAGTGATTCTCCTTATTATATTAGGACAGTAGAACAATTAGGTTATATTTCTAATTTTTTAGAAGGAGAGTTGTTAGAAGTTGTAGATTTTGAAAATTATCACTACGAAATAGATTTTAATTAGGAGATTGAGATGAATAATATTACTAACACATCTATTACTTTATGGAGATTAAGAGAAAAGTACCTTCCGTATGAGCTATCTGATTTTACTATTTTAACTGCTGAGAGGTTAGTAGATAAGTTATATATCTTAGCTAGAAAGGAGAAGTTATGGTGGTGGCCTCCATTAGTAAACTTTGATAAAGGTCAAATTCATCTAGAATGGTGGAACTATAAGAATAAGAATAGAAAATACTCTATCTATGTTGCTGAAGACCAAGTTAGTTATATAGCTGTTTGGGGTGCATATATGGGTAATGAGATGGAAGAAGGAGATATAAATATAGAGAATGATTTAACTGAGTTTTGGGAATGGATTGCTGAATAATTAATTAACACATCTATCTCATAAGTCCGATTTTTAAAGGAGATTACCATGAATAGGAAGACATTGCCAAGATTTCTCAACAGACGGAAGATAGTAATAGAAGCTTTAGTTAAGGCTAGAGGTAATGGAGGTAACTCAGGAGATATCTTATACAATCCCAAGTCTCTAGTCATAAGTAATAAGTTATTTAAGAACTCTCCTTCCTCTATTATCTCTACTGGTGATAAACCAAAGAACTATAAATATTCTAGTAAGTCAAGAGGTAATAAGAAATTAGGAGATAAAGCTAGAGATATTTATGAAGATGATTGGGATAAACTAGAAACACCATCTATTAAGAAAAGGAGATATCAGTGAAGAAAGTAATACCCCAAAAAGTAGCTAATAAAGTTTATAACAAGTTGTTATCTGAGAATCAAAACAGAGTAGAAGGACAATACCCTGAAGATATCTTATTCAAACCAGAAACTAATAAATTAAATCATAGGTTTTTCAAGAATAATATTGGTAACTTTATTTATAAAGGTGGTTGGAGTTCAAAAAGAAAACGTTACTATATCAAACTTAAGAAGTACCTAAATATAATACAAGAGAAACTAAATGATTATTTACAAGAAAAATGAAAGTATTTTTGATAGTTCTGCTGCTTTCTTGGTTAACCCTGTTAATACTAAAGGAATTAGTGGAGCGGGACTAGCCTTAGAGATGAAACAGAGGTTTCCAGAGAACTTTAAATATTATCACGAGTATTGTTCTAAGTCTTCTCCAAAAGGAGGTGATTTGATTTGGTACATTCCAGAAGCTTTCAAGATAGCTAATGGAGAACGAGCCATAATTAACTTCTGTACTAAGGAAGATTGGAAAAAACCTTCTAAATTGGAATGGGTTGAGAGGGGAATTAAGCAGCTAATTAGTATCTTTGAAGAAAAGTATTTAGATGGCAAATATCCAACTCCCTTGTTAGCTTTACCTATGTTGGGATGTGGAAAAGGTGGATTGGAAGTAGATAAAGTTTTGGGTGTATTTACTAATGAATTTGCAAACTGTAAATATGATGCTGAGGTTTATTTATGAATTATCCTTTGACTTTAGTAAGATTTAAATCTTGGTTGGAATCTAAAAGTGTAGAAGAAGTAGTAGGAATTAGGGAGAAGTCTCATTTTTGTCCTATTGCTAAAGCTCTCAAGGAGTGTGTTTATTCAGAGGAAGGTAACGATGTTGAGGTAGAGTTTAATTATACAAGTATAGACCCAGAAGTAGATGTAATTTGTTTTAGAAATCCAGCTTGGGTTACAGACTTTGTAGAAAGAGTAGATGTACTGGAAACCTCTGAAGTAACAGCTAAAGATGCTTTACAAATAGTCAACAATCTCTATATCTGCACAGTTTGTAATCAATATAACCCTGAAGGAACTAACTGCGGAAAGAAAGATAACTGTCCTTGGTAATTACTAAAGAGGTAAATAATGGGTATTTCAACTAACGGATTTGTCTTAACAGAAAATAAAGATGTTTTTGCTGTCTTAAGCACAATCGAAGACACTTTAACAGACTTAGTTAATAAGTATTATAAGGATACTATTTGGTTAGATGATACTTGCAAATTACCTATAGTTGAATGTTGCTCTAGAGGGAGATACTTTGCTGTTAAGTTTAAAATTAAAAACGAAAATAGAATATTAATGGTTTACTTCGATTGTGATTGTGATTATAAAGAATATGGAGGTTCTAAGATTATCTGGAGCGTTAATTGGTGGGGAATGGCAGAAGAAATAATACTAGCTGTCTGTAAAGCAATGAAGCAATACGGTAAAGTCTTTTATGAGGCTAACGATTGTGATGGTGAAGTAGTAGAAGTCTAGGTTCAGAACACAACAACTAATTTAGAAGTGCTTGTATTGGAAGAACTGAGGTCTGCCAAGGGAAAACTGATATGAGTATTTCTTTTATTTTATTAGGAGATAAATAAATGACTGGTGTTAGTGAGAGAGAGTCAGAAGAGTGGTATCAAATATCTAGGAAAGAGTTTAGAGCTTGGCTGGAGTCTAAAGAGGGGTGTGTAGTAGTCGGTCAAAGTATTGTCTACGGAAATGATCCAATTGCAACAGCTATCAATGAAAAAGAAAATGAATGGGAAACAGCAATAATAGACTCAGAAATAAGTAGGACAACCTTTGATGGATGGATGAAAGTTGATAATCCTCGTTGGGTAAATAGATTTATAGAAAAGATAGACAGAGATACTTTAGGAGATGCACCTGTAAATATTACAGCTAAACAAGCATTAAAAGTGCTAACTGAAGTAGAGGAGGAGCGAGGGAAAACTATAGATACAGAACGTCTCCAAGAAATGGAGAAAGTTAAAGGAATGTTTTCAACAGATTCTTATTCTATGTCTGTTGGAAAACTACTTTCCTTACATGAAAAAGGTGAATTAGTTCTTTCTAGGAACAACCTTCATATCTCAGTTACTCAGCAAAATGAGTTTATAGAATCTATTTTTCTAGGTTTACCCTCTCAACCTTTATTTGTAAAACAAGATAGTAACGGAAAGTGGAACGTGTTATCTGGAAGTTGGATGTTAAAAGCTGTTCTAAACTTCTTAGATGAAAACGAAGAAGATAGATTAGTGTTGAGAGCTACTGATTCACTACCTTGTTTATATAGTTTAACCTGGAATGATTTATCAGATAGAGAAAGATTTCAGTTTAAGAGGTTTAAATTTACAGTTTATTTCTTAGCAGAAAACACAGAAGATTCCTTTTGGAAAGATAAGGTAAGCTCTGTTTTTAGAAGATATATTTCTTATGATTATTAACTTTAGGAGATTACGACTTACTTAACTAGAACTAAACAATTGTTGCGTGATTTGGAAGTAGTAGAATGTTCTATTCCAGAAATAGTTGACTTAGAGAAAGAGTTAAATGTATTTCTTCCAGAAGCTTATAGAGAGTTTCTTCTATGGATGGGAAAGGATACGGGTAAGTTTCTACAAGGTTCAGAAGTTACTTACAAACATTTAGCTAAAATACAATACTGGGCTAATGAAATACTAGAAGAAAGAAGATTGCCGCTTTTACCTTTTAATTCTTTTGTTTTCTACATTCATGGAGGTTATCAGTTTGCTTACTTTCTACTAAACAGAGAAGACGACCCTAAAGTTTGTTTCTTTGATGAGTGTATAACTAAAGGAGTTGAGTTATTAAGAGAATCTTACTCAGAATGGTTAACTGCTGAAGCTGAAATCTTTTGTCAATATCAAAGAGCTGACAGCTATGAAAAGAATTAAACTTTGTGTATTTGATGATTCTGGAAATATTAATTTTGGAGAAAGCCCTATCTGGAGAAATTCAAAAAGATATGATTGGGAAGACCTTCATGTACATCTAAATCTACCAGAATCTTTAATAACTAGGATTAGGGATTGGAAGTTTGAAGCAATTGCAACTAATAAACATCAAAGAGAAGATAGGGTTAAATGTGAAATAGAAGGTTTAGCTATTCTACTAGAACTAAGAAAAGAGCTACCTGATTATGAAATTACTTATTCTAGTAGCTTTAATAGCTATAATTGTGTACTTAATGAGGAGCAAGTGGATGAAGAAAATTAAAATTCAATTCAGAGCAGGTTATTGGGACTCATTTTTAGTGAATGAAGAAGAAGAGGAAGAAGACCCTATTGATTTTAAATTATCTAGAGACTTAGTGGAAAAATGTAAGGATTGGAAGAGAAGTATAGACGACCCTTATTACAGTATGCAGGATTATATAACTAGATTAACCTACGAAATAGAAGGTCTAAGCTTAGTACAGCGTTTGTTAAAAGAGTTACCTAGATGGGTACAGCTTTCTTACTACAGTGAATTCTATAAAATGGAAGTGTTCTTTTACTAAAGGAAGATTAATATGTCTATTCTTTCTGACGTTCAACAAGCATTAATTAACTCTCAAGTGTCTCAACAACATTGGATAGATGGAGGTTATGAAGCTTTATCTAATCAACTAGAGGAAGAACTGAGAAAAGAAAACGAGATAATTAATATTTTCTCTCTAGTAGATAAGGTAGAACCCGAGATAACGATTAGAGTTAGAATTACACAACGCAATTGGATTTATAATGTTCCCTTACAAGATGTTTCCTCAGTAATAGATGTTAATAAAGTCTTACACATTGAAAAAGAAGACTTGTACCCTAACTGGAAAGAAAGAGTTATTGAAAGAGTTGGTTTCTCTAGACTTGTTTACGAAAAAGAAGTGATAGACCACAAAGAAACTAATTGGAGCAAGGCTGAATATATAGACGCAAATAAAGATGTTAGGGTTATCTGCCAAAGACTCAATTAATTTAGAGGGATTAGACAACTGTTTATTAGCATCTACTACAAGTTTAGTTAGAGGACTTCTCATGAACATCATAAGAATTGAGTACAGGTTTCTTAGACTATCTGCTAATCTACTTGCCTTAGTAGAGTTACATCCCGGTAGTAATATACCTCAGGCGACTACTTGTCTTTATCCTCTTCCACCCTATTTAACTGAGAACAGAAAATCTGTAGTAGGTTTATTTGAGAATACTATAGACTGGTTAGTTGACCAAAAATTCTCTTTAGAGTTAGCAGTAGAAGAAGCTAAAAGAAAACCAATAGTAGAATTCAAATGTACTAATCCTGAGTATCGAGAAATCTGTCTTTGGGTTTATCGCGACCCGTTAGTGTATTGGGATGAATATTGTCCGCTTTTTGACAACAATTACAATTACGTTTTGAGGGATTAATCATGGATAACTTAGCTAGTGAATTTAAGAAATTTGCTAAAGAACAAGAGAAAAAAGAAGCAAGAGACAGTATTGTTAACGCTACAGAGAGAGATTTTTTAACAATGAAAGAATGGATGTTAAAATTATTTGATCAAAACGTTTATTTACGAGTAATGTTAGAACAAGCAATGATGCAAAATCTAATAGGTACTTATCCAGTTATCGAAGAAGAGTAATCTCGTAGGTCAAACTCTGCTACTCAGTTAACCTTAAAAGTAGCATTCTCTCTCAACCAATAGGAGTCCTTATCATGAGTTACTACAACATCTTGGCAATCTTCAATGAAAGTCAATTAGTAGAAGTTGAAACAGTTCTTAACCAACTAACTCTAATGAATCAAGGAGACAAGAATTCTTTGATTAATGCAGTTGAGGACTACCAGTTTCTTAAAGCACATCAAGCCAAAGACAAGTTCACTAGAAAAGTAGTTGACTTTTTGCTTAATCCAAAATCAGTTACTCCTGAAGGAATTGAGACATTTCTTACCCGATTAGGTTTTTGGTTAGAAGTGGTAGAAAGTCTAAAAGAACAAGAAGCTTATGCAAATGTTCTCAACAACCACTTGGATATTGTCTACTGCTTTCATGATGAGGAGATATTAGCTTTACGTTTTGAGTTACTAGACGTTCTCCGAGAACTAGAAGAGTCTAAAGCTGCTAAGAAAGAGAGAAAACAACATGATATTTGGGAGAGAAACTATCGCCTGACTCAGTATGAAGCTCCTATGCAAGTACAACCTGGTTACGAAGATTATGAGAAAATGATGGAAGAATACGGCAAACTCTTTGACACTGAAGAATCACCGTTCAATCAGGTCAGGAATACCAAAGGGATGAGTAATGAACAGCCTTGTACTTATGAAGCCATGAGTTGGGTAGTACCACCTAATTGGATTATACCTGTTCTCTATCAAGACAACTAGGAAAATGAGAACAAAGAAATAAGAGACTTAGTAGTAGAATCTGCTAGGTCTTTTTGCTATCTTGGTGCATCGACTTACTTAACTCAGGAGGAACAACATGGTTAGCTTTGAATTCTACCACAAACCTACAGTTATCACTCAAGAAGAGTTCGAGATTCTTTCTTCTATAGGGTTAGAGGACGATGGGACAATATCTAACAACTACGTTCCTCAAGATGACTACTTTATGTTCTTAGGTAGAAGAGTAGGTACTGAACAAGGTCTTCGTACTGAAAAGCAAATACTTAATGCTTGCAAGTTACTTCAAGTAGATAAAGTCTTGAGAACTCCTAAGAACTCGATACTAAGACTTCGACTCCGAGCTAACTTAGTAGTTCAGATAGGAGATAGAATAGTCTACTTTCAGACTAAAGCAGGAGAAGTAGCAGCTAACGAGTACGTAAATAGTTGTGTAGGTAGAAAGGTAGGAATCTATCATCGCAAAGACAATAAGGAGGATAAACCAGAAGGTATTGAAGACTCTTACTTAGCACCAGGAGTAATCTATCTCAACACTACTTATGGCGAAGATACTTTAGCTTTATTTCTCTCTGAACTATCTACTTGGCTTAAATGTCCGGTAAAGAAGGAATATCGAGACTTATTAGCTTACTTAAGGACTAAAGCTGTTAAGAGACACATAACTTCTCAGGCATTAGAGTCTATCTTTGGTAGAAAAGTGATGACAAGAGTTTCGGATTTGAATGTTTTCTACCCAATAGAAATGGAGGGCGGATATGTCAGACTTAACTCAGAAACCCAAAAACAACCAAACTACAGATAAGGATAGGGATTACACTATCCTTGACGGTAAAGTTCAAGAAGAAACAACTCTTGAGCAATATGTTCGTGACCTTGGAAACAAAAGACCAAATAACTGGAGCAAAATCTAATGACTGTTACTACTTTGCCTGTTTTTCCAATCGTTCGTTTAGCTATCTCTGACGTAGAATCTGATGTAGTAGAAAGGAACAATCTACTAGAAGACTACCTTCTTTCGACAATTGAAGAGATGAAAGAATTACCTGAGTCATTCCGTATCAACGATTTAGCTACTTATTGCTTTGGTAATCAGTTTACAGATAACTATTCTTCAGTGAAGACATTTATCAAACAAACTCACCGAGACTTAAATGCAGGTAACAAAGATTTTCTATCTACTAATCTTGCTTTGGTTTTTGAAAAAGGTGTTGAATTGAAAGAAACAATAGAAGGGAAAGTTTATGTAACCTACCGTGCAGGAGGTGCATATCTCTTTACTAGGAAGTTCTTGTTCATGCTTCTATTAACTAAGTCCGTTGATTTTCGGATGTTCCTCCGTGATTTTTTAGATGATGATGGAAAACAAATATACGACGTTCCTCATAATTTAGAAGGGAAGCACAGTAGAATTACTGATGCCATGTTAGCTGCTTAGTAGTCTAATTATTTAGGAGGTGGGGAAACTCATCTCCTTACCTTACTTAACTTATGGAACAAGAAAAGCTTCACGTTTACTTAATGGCTATGGGATTGTTAAAAACCAACAGTCATCTCAGCAGAAAACAATTAGAACTTCTACTAAAAACTGATTCTGAGAAATACTCTTTAATGTTCTTCCCTACTGAACCTGGAATAGATAATCAAATAAATGCTAGAGTTACTCACATCCGAGATATATTTCTAGCTTATCAAATTTGCTATACTCATTTGCTTTCCTTATATGTTAGACCTACTCCCGCTATCTGAAGAAGTTAAAGAAAAATTAATAGATGCACTAAGAGAAACAGTTCAAGAGCTATCAGGACATAAAGACCTTTATTCTACTGCTTTCCGACTCTACTTTACTGAGTTAGGAAAAATACTAAACAATACTGAAGGGTTAGACAGTCAAGAGTTAGTAGATGAGGCGGGATTACTTATGGGAGTAATATCTGAGTATGTCTTAAATGAAGGAGATGTTTATTATGAGTTAGTAGACTTAGGCACAGATGATGTAGAATTAGAAGAGTAGTTTCTCTATTAGCAGCTATGATTACTCTATCAGATACAGATATTTGTGAGAAGTTTGCTGAAGTATACTCTAAAAAAAGAGATGATTGGAGGTATGCTTCCTATAGGCTAGGTTTTAAATCAGTATTAGTTAAAGGGTATGTTATTTCAGAGATACCTAAAGAACCCGAGTTACTCATTGCTTTTCACAATGGTAGAGTTGATGGGTTACAAACCGCTCAAGAAAGAAAAGACCTAGAAAAACGCCTAGCTACTAGCAAGCCTTCAGAGATTAAGCAACCTTCTACAAAAAAGTACGTCTCTCCCTTCTAACTCAAATTTCCAATCAACAACTCTATAGCTATCTAGTTATTTACTGGGTAGCTTTTCTTACTCAATCACTTTTAACAATAATTTATGAAAACACTCGCTCAAGTTATTTTTGACAACGCTAAACCTAATCTAAGTTTTGAAGAGTATCGAGAAGTTCTGATTAATTCAGGTGCTTTTCCAGAAGTTGGTACATTAGACCTCCCAGCTAACGAGACAGTAGAAAAGAGTAATAAGAAATCTACTAAAACTCCTAGGTCGGTCAATTGGTTAGGTCATGAAGTTATTAGAGGAAGTCTGAAGAAAGATACTCCCCTTTCAGAAGTAGTTAGATTCCTCATAAAAGTTGTGTATGAAAGGTCACAAAGAGTGGGGGGTGAAGTAAACTTAGAATTAATAAAGGAATGGGAAGCTAAAGTAGAGCCTTATTTAGATGAGTTGTCATTAGAAGATGCTGTTAGTGTAAGCTATGAGTGGTTAAAGAAAGCTTCTTCTCTAGGAGAATTTGGTTCCAAGTCAATGAGTGCTTACCTGAACACCACTAATAAGAAAGGAGGTTCTAAGTCTGAAGAAGAGACAAGTAATTTCTTTACAGACGATTAATTAGTTTCTACTCTTTTAGGAAATAATTAAAGACTAAGCTACGATATAACAACTACTTAGAAAACGAGAAAACAACTATGTCTAATTCAACTTCTTACGTTACAACTGTCACAGGTGCTTTAATCGGCAATCCTAAAAAGACTATAATTGAAGGAAAGAAGGGTAAAACTACTATTTGGAATTTAGCAATGGCAAAGGATGCTAAAGATGGTGGTAGAAAAGGTGAAGAGAAAGGAGATGCTAAAGCTACTTACTGGTTTAACATTACTTACCGTGGTGATAATGAGATATTAGAAAATGCTAAGAAAGGTACAGTTCTAACTCTAACGTGTACTAAACCTTATCTAATGGATGAGTATAGCTATTCTCTTTATAGTTTTAACTCTGAAAAAGGTTATGCTAGTGCAAGTGAGAAGTTAGATGCTTTTGGTGTTACTTATGGCTCCTACGTAACTAAGAAAGAAGGAGATAATCAATCAGTCGAGAAAAAAGAAGACCCTGATGCTTTCTTTACTGAAGATGATGGTTTAGTTCCTATCTCACCTAAATCTAATAAAATGAAAGAAATAGAAAATGAATTTCTAGGTGAAGATGAGTAAGTAGATTAGTTAGGTTTTTAGGGCTGGTTACTTAGGTAGCTAGCTCTATTTTGTTATCTATAAGTAGAACAGTAAAAATGAAAGAGATTAATGAGTATAGAAAATCTGCTACTATTTACTTCGTTCCAAATCTAAGAAATGGTAACAGTCTTAAGATAGAGTTTACTTTACCGTTTGCTAATGCTGTTTTCTCAGATATTCTCCAAGAACTAAGAAAGAAGTTTGGGTTTAGTTGTAGTGAGGCTAACAGTCACTTTAATACCACTACAAAACCAAATATAATAGATATTTCTCTTGACCTATGTATTGATGAGAGAGAAGTAGCTCAGGATTTATTCAACTACTTAGAAACTATATTAGGTAAAGACCAAGTAATTGACCGTATCAGAACTACAATAAAGAAGGAGAATAAAAAGATGCAAACATGAAAATTGAGTTAGTAAAGACTGGTAACGAAAGATATTACAAGGTAGATGGTAAGAAATGTCCTAGCGTTACCCAAGTTATCTCTTACCATGAAAATAAGAAGTTTCTTGAGGATTGGAAAGCTCGAAACCCTTTAAAAGCAGACACAACTTCTTCTTCTGCTCGGATGAGAGGGACTAAAATCCACCAAGCTTTGTTCTACTACCATACTAATAGACCTAAGTATCTTTCTTTTGCTGAGAAGCTAAGTACAGAAGATAAGAAGTATTTAGCTCAATACTCAGATTTGATGAGACTTACCCTTAGAGCTGAATTTAAAGAGCAGAAGGTAGGATATCTAGAACCTAAATCATCTCAAGGTTTTGGTGGAAAGCTAGATAACATTTCTTTGCTAGATACTAAAGAGTTTGTCTACTACAAATCTACTAAATCAGTCTTTACTAACCCACAAGAGTATTTTGTCATTGACTACAAAAACCCAAACAAAGCTAAGAAACCAGAACACCTCATAAGTTACTGCCTTCAGCTAGCTGCGTATTGTGCTGCCTTTAACTTCGGTAGTTTACTTACTTATAGATTGAATAAAGCTCTTTTAGTGATAGTAAGTCCTAAGATGACTGCTTATTATTATCTATCTCCTGAGAAGCTTAGTAAGTATTGGTCGTTATACAAACAATTATTAGACGGGTTTTACTCAAAGAAGAAAGTTGACTGGACAAAGCTAAAAGAAGAGTTAGGAGTATTTGAAGATGAGAGAGGTTATCCCCGAATAGCTAAATTTAACTTTCTACCAGAACGCATTGAGTTGAGAAAAAATCAAGTAGAAGAGGAAGAGGTATTATTTTAAAATGAAAGACACTATAACTACTCAAGTTAAGCTTAAAAGTTTTAATGGAGAAGGTTTGTGGGTAACTCCTGTAAGTTATGTGTTTTGTGATTATTGGGAAGGACATAAAGATAAAAACAAGTTGAGGTTCTATAATAGTCCTGAAGGTTTCCCTCCTTTTATTGATTACTTCCTTCAATCACCTTCAGAAGATAAGTTATCTCATTTTCCTAATTTGTATAGATTACGTCTTTGTGAAGCAATTAAAGCGGTTAGTTTACGATTAATTTCTAATTCTAGGCATTTCTTTGGAAAAGCCGTATTTGATAAATCTTTTTCAAGAAGAAGTTGGTGGGACTTAGTATATCACACTATTCAAAGGTCATTAGAGAAGCCTTGGTTCTACTGTAGAGAAGTATATCCCGTAAACTTTCACATAGAAGGAAATATAGAATTGGTAGATGAGAACCATTACTGGGAAGAAGGTTACTTAACACCTACATCTAAGTGGATTGAGGAGAGGTTAGCTGAGGAGGGTGTTCATACTTTAAATGATGATAAAGAAGAAGTAAGAAAATCCTTAGAAAACTTCTATAAGTGGAAGAAAGAACAAGAAGATAAAGGTTTAAGTATTTCTTATATCACCTCATTAGAAACCTAAGTAACTAAGATAAGTGTTTAGTTCTGTATGTTGTACCAGATGTGCAGAACTATTTGTCATCTACTAATATAAAGCTCATAAGGAGGTCTTATGTGCAAGTTATAGAACTATTTGAACAACGTCTGGAACTTGTTAAGGAGTATCCCTCATGGATGGAGTATCTATGTCCATTATGCAAAAGTGAGGGACTTAAGATAAATAAGTCTACTGGTTACTACAAGAACTATAAGTGTAACTGTGATACTAAAAGAATAACTGCTTATATATACCAGGACTCAGGTATTACTTATGTACCTAAAGAGAAAGTAGTACCTAAGATAGTAGAGCCAATACCTAATCTCCTAAATATCAAGCTAACTAGATTAACTAACCCACCTTTACTAACTGACCTTAATGATAAGTACCGTAACTTAGATGGGAAAGTAGTATATTACCACTCTACTAATCAGAGAACTAAGCGTATCAATAGAATAATAACTACTGATAAGCATGGTAATAAAAAAGAAAAGAAGATAGTTATACCGCAGATATTAGTTAATGGTAGTTGGGTTAATGGTATTGGAGAAGGTACATTTCCTTTATTTACCAATGAGAGAACTTTAGTAAGTGAACTAATAATAGCAGTTGAAGGACAGAAGTGCGTTGAGTACCTTAACTATAAGCAGATAGAAGCAATTAGTTTACTAGGTAGTTACACAACATCTATTACTAAGATACAAGAAGTAATAGAGATAAGTAGAAGTTTAATACCTAATATTAAACAAATTCTTTATCTACCCGACTTAGATGTTAAAGGTATGCAGAAAGCAGATATCTTTCAAAGAGCTATGTGGGAGATGAAGATGCCTTGTAAAGTATTTGACTTAAGAGGAGAGCTAGTGAAGTCTACTAATTTTGTTCAGGGATATGACATAGCAGACTATATTACTGAGAATAAGGATGTTGATTTAGTGGAAGTGTTTGAAAATGAATTTAGAAGATGTATCTAGCAACAAAGAAAATGCTGGTTTTCTCCAAATGTACCTTCGAGCTTTAGATGATTTACAGATAGAAGCTGAGGAGAATAATTACCAAACTATTGAAGTAAAAGCTAGGTTAAATGCAATTAACGACTTGCACGGTTATAAGTTTAAGTTTAGCGTAAAAGATACAGAGAACCATTACTTAACTAGAGCTACTCTTTCTCTAGATACAGTAAGGCACTATACTTTAAAACAAATTCTTGAGTATAGAAATACAGCACTTACAGGTTCTATTGTTCCTAGGATATTTACTTTAGGTGTTAATTTATTATTTGGAGAAGCTAAGAAGGGTAAAAGTAGACTTATTTACGCTCTACTTCAATCTCTTATAGTAACCAAAGAGTTTCTAGGACTTCCAACAAGGAGAGTAGGAACAATTCTTTACTATCAATTGGAAGAACCTACATTTTTAATAAAAGACCGTTTAATAAACAATCAATTAGACGATATAGAAAATGACGGTGTAGTAAAAGCACTTGAGAACGATCAAATAATTATTTTAAGAGAACTTGACTTATCTAGCGGGATAGCTCAAATAAAAAGAGATGTTAAAAACTTCGGAGTTAAGCACAAAGTAGATTTGATAATTATTGATAGTTGGAGGTTAGCAACTGTTAACTCTTCTATATCTGAGACTTCTGCTGATTCTGCTAAACCTATTGCACAGCTCCAAGGATTTGGTAATTTAAAGAATATTTCTATTATTATACTCGACCATACAAATGCTGCTGGCGCACCTTCAGGTACAAAAGCTAAAATAGGTCATGCCAATCAGATACTATTGCTCAAATCACCAGAAGACGTAACTAACTACAGTCCAGACGCTCTATTACTCGAAACAAAACCAAGAGAGGGAACTAAAGCTAAATTTATTATTGAGGCTGTAAGAGACGGTAGTACCGAAAGTCTTGTATTAATAAAAGAAGAAGGAGTAACATCTGAAGTTATTTCTATTCAAATCAAAATTCTAAATCTATTAAAGAAAGAAGAGTATAAAGAAGGAGTAGTAGAACTAGGATTAACAGTAGAGGAAATAGCTAATTTACTAAATATATCTTCTTTGGATAATCTGAGGTCTGCATTAAATAGGTTGAGAGAAAGCTCTTTTGTAGCTTCTAATAGAAAAAACCGTAAAGACTACTACTACATTCCTAATTATATTCTTGACCTTTATGGATTAACTGGAATACTAGGTAAAGCAGAAGAACTTGAGATGAAACTTCAAGATATTTCTGTAATGTTACTTTCCGCGACTAATAGAGAAGAAGTAATGAAAGCTTTTGAGGGTTTATCTAAAGTAGACAGGTTAACAGCTTTAAATCTACTTCCCTCCGAAGAAAAAGAAAGAGTTTTATCAATGTACAATAACAAAACAGAATCAACTAACTAACATGGAATCTAAATATTTAAGCATTTCTTCAGAACAGTTTGGAGCTTGTTATTACGATTATGATTTCGCTTATGAGATTGAGCTGAAAGGCCCTAAAGATAAACCGGAGAAGCAGTTAGAATATCTCAAATGGGGAGCTGCTAAACATCTACTAACCAAGCATTTTCCCACTCTTCATGTTGTACTAAGTGAAGATAATGAAGGATTGCCAGCTTTCAGAACTCCTAACAATTTACTTAAAGAAGATGCTAAAGAAGCTTTCTTTGAACGTATTGCTAAAACTAAAGCTTCTATTGAGGAAGACAAAATTACTTTAGAGAAAACAGATAAAAGAGACCAGTGGAAAGTACAGAAGGAAATAGATAAAAAAGAGAAAGAAATTATTAACCTTCAAAACCAACTATTCTATGACAACAGCGGTTATTATCTCAAACCTTATTTAGTAGATAGCGAAACGGGACTGAGGACTCCTTATCTCTTCTTTCCCTTGATGGATTACAACAATGACCCAATCTATCAAGCTGATTCGAGAGATATATCAGATAACATCCAAAGAGCTTTAGTTAAATGTATTGCTTATTATACAGGTATTGGATTATTAGTTTATACCCGTGGAGCAGGAATTGGTAAGGATAAAGTTTGCGATAGCGAGAAATTTAAGAAGATAGACGAGATTGTTAGAAAGTCAGCAAGATTAGGCAGGCAAGTAGATAAGAGCATCGTTAATTTTGGTACTTCCACTATGATGTTAGATAAAGTGATTAAAGACTTAGATAAAGAGATAGCAGAGAAAACAGCAGCTAGACAAGCTAAAGTTCAGTAATATTAGTAATGGGTAGATATCTTTAGTAGACTCTACCCACTTTTATTATCCTAGTTGAATGTCTTCTGTTAGTTCCATGTATGCTCTGTCAATACGGTCTTTGTAAGTTCCTCTTCTGTAAGATATGAACCGTCTCTTAATTGCTCGATACAATTCCATTAATATAGGTTCTTCATGATGATTAATTCCTATCTCAATATCTTCCCAAATAGAATCTTCGTAATTAACTTCTGGTAGTTCTCTAGCTTCTTTTGCTGAGTAACCAAACACTAATTTAGTTAAATAATCGTGAACAGTAGAAGGGACAAAACCTAGTTGCCAGCAGGAACGTTGAAATGCACAGTGTTCGTCTTTAGCTTCTTTTCTAGCTTTAGTAGCAAGATACTCATTAGTCTTCTCCTGAGTTTGTTCTACCTTCTGTACTGTGAGTTGACCAAATGCTTTAGCTGCTCTAAGTTCTAATGACTCTCGAGCTAGAGATTTTACTACTTGGACAGCTACTCCATTTCCCTTAGCACACCAATTCATGAGGTATTCTAATGCTACGTCACATGAAACTAATTTGTAAGTCTTATTTCCTTCTACAAAAGTGTAGGGCTGGAAACCTTCACCATATATAGCTTTGAAGGCTTTTGAACCTAAAAAACGTAGGGCTGAGTTATCCGGTTTATCAATTAATTCAGCAATAGAAGTCAATGAGTAAAAGTAATCATTTGTATCTGATGAAACAAACACATCAGCAAAGAGAGAACCAATTTGGACAGTAGATTTCGTGAAGTTCATAAGAGAAAACTCTTGTTAGTTACTTCTCTATTATATTGTAAGGAGTAGCCTAGTTTCTAATTTGTAACATTTCTTAATAAGGAAAAAGGTGCTATGTTTGAGGTTTGGTTAAATAAATTATTTGGAAATACAGAAGAAGATAAACCACAATCTATTTACCACCGAGGTTATGAAATCTATTTAGTTCCTATGTGGAAACCTTCAGGTGAGAAATATTACTTTGTGCAAATTAATAAAGAGGGAGTTGAAATTCACAGAAGAGTAGAAGTTTATGGTGATTTAAAAGAGCTTATAAAGATATGCAAAGTCTGGTTAGATGAGAGTTTCTAGTTATCAGGAGATTGACTTATGTTTGAAGTTTGGTTAGGTAAGATTGTCAAATATGCTTTTGGAGTTAAAGATGACAGAGAACAAGAATTAATTCAGTATAAAAAATACGAAATCTATTTAACTCCAAGACAAGAAGGAGTTTATGAAGTAGGAATCTATAAGTATGGTAGGTCTGTTAATCAAGTAGTGGATGTCAGGCTTACCAGAAATGAGATAGTTAAGTTTGCTAAAGAATGGATAGATGAAAACGAGCAGTGGAATATATAATGATTTTACTAGAAAAATGTTCTAAAAGTTTGAGTCTTTGGTCAATGAAGGTGATGTACGGATGGATGACTCCTGAGAATAGGTTACAAGCTAGAAATCATGCAGCTATCAGAATGTGGCAGTTAAAAGATGGTAATTTAGAAGATTTGAAAGTAGCAGAGATGTGGGAAGAGTTTTTTGATTGGGCAAGTAACTATAAGGATTAAACATGAAAGATACACTAGAGATTCTGTGGTTAAGATTTCAAATAACGAGATTTAACTTTCAGAGATGTATTCTAGAATCAATAGGTTTAGTGCATGAATATATCTCTAAGTTTATCTATTTATACCTAATGGATGAGTACAAGAGAACAGACTATAGAAATTTTCTAAAAGGTAGAATTAGAGAGTTAAAAGCTATCAACGACCCTAATATGGAACTATCTATTAGGAAAACTTCAGAAATATATCAGTGGATGTGCGACAACCAATAGGAGAGGTCATGGAAAATACTATAGGTTACAGAGGTTATCAGTTCCAAATTAGTTTGGATATAGATAACGAGTATATAGTAGGGGAGATAGTACCTAATGAAAATTTTAAAGATTTAAAGTTTAGAGCAGTTAGTGATAGTTTTTCTGGTTTAATAGAAAAGTTTGAAAACTACATAGATACATTTCTAGAAGAAAGAGAAGAAACTTTTACTTATAAAAATGTTGCTTTAAAAATTAATAAAACAGCAGGTGGTAAGTGGAAAGGTAACTCAGACTATTTTATAATCTTTGAAGAAGAAACTTTGGATAAAATAAAACAACAATTTATGGAGGAAGTCAACGTTTTAGAAGAATCTGCAAAAGTATGGAATGAGTTACAAGAAAAGATAAAAAATTAGTAGGATAAAACTATGACTTTACTACAGTTTCTAGGATTTCATATTACTACTTTATTCTTAAAAATTGTTTGGTTCTTCTATAATGAGGAACAAAAAGAAGGAGTTCTTAAGATGATAGAACAAGAGATATTCAGGACTCTACTAGAAAATCAATATAGAGAATATGATGAGTATGTAATAGAGATGCAAGACTTATATCTCTGGTTATTAGAACATTAATATAATAAGAATCTGTTGACCTCCTTAGCTTGTAATTAGTTAGGGAGGTTATCTATTAGTTGCTTTACTTAGAAATTATGAACATTACTCATAAGGATAGTTACGAAGAGTTTCTTACTGTTTGGAATTACTCAAAACCAGATGAATACTCAGGAAGAGAAAAGAGGTTAATTTACTTAACTAATGAAGTTTTAGATATAACCACTTATTGTGATGACTACTCATTGAGGATAGGGGAACAAGTCTTAGATATTATTAAGTATATTCATTACTTCCATAATAGGAAAGGTGTAGTTTCTAAATCAAAACATAACTATCTATCATCTTCTACTAAAGAACTACATTATACTTACACTGTTTATGTCCAGTTTATTATTAAGTATCTAGATTGGGGAACAAGTATTCATAGAGCTTGGTTTGATAGTAATAAAGAGATATTAGGTTACAAATTAACTACAAGTAATGTAGCTTATTTAATTAGTTGGTTTGATTGTACTGAAGAGGAATAGTTATGGAAATCAGTCTTAGAGAACTTAGATTATTAGCTCAGTTGCCTTTAGCTATTTTGGCTAATAGACTCACTTGGAAAACTTTAACTAAACAAGAGAAAGACGAGATAATAGATAGTCTTTGGCTTGCTACAGCTATGGTAGAAAATCCTTTGTTGCTTAAAGGGTTGCAATGTACTTACGATTGGTGTTTGAGGAATTATGAATAAGGGATTAGTCAGACAATGGGTAGAAGCTTTAAGAAGTGGTAAATACAAGCAAGGTAGAAAAGCTCTTAGAAACATAGATGATTCATATTGTTGTTTAGGTGTTCTTTGTGATATTAGTAAGAATACTCTTGATTTGACGTGGGAACATGATAGTAATGATGTGTGTGAGTCAGAAATATACACTATGGAAAAAAATGGAGGTGTTTTACCAGATAGTGTTTGGGAGTATTTAGGTAAAGATGTTAATTATAAAGTGAATATATCTACTACTAATTCTAAAATACCTAAATCAGTAATAGATTCTTTTATTCAACCTCTTAGTCATATCTACCTTGTCACTCTTAATGACCAATATCAACTATCTTTTGAACAAATAGCAGACATTATAGAAGAAGAGTTCCTTAAATAGGTACTAAAAAGAGAATCCTCTAAAGTTACTAGCTCTAGAGGACTTCTACTACTTATCTACTAAACTTTACTAAGAAAACAAATCTCGGTAACTAAGACCTACTCTCTCGTAACAAACAGCAGCATTTGCCAACATCCTTATTTTTTGAATTTCACGCAAGATAGTTGTTAGTTCAGCAGGATTTTTAACTACTTCTGCTAATTGTTTTGCATATTCAATAGAGGCTTGATTTACTTTGTTATGTAGTTCTTTATCTTCTTCAGTCTTAGGAGGATGATAGCTGAATAAATCTTCTAACTTGGTCAGGAATTCTGGAGTGATGTCTGTTAATTAAGTATATCTACTAAAGTTTAACATAGTAAGGAAAACAATATGAATTTTACTGAGCAATATAAATTATTTCAAAAATATCAAGAATTAGAAAAAGAGTTATTAGAACCTTCTATCAGTGCTAATAATATTAGAGCTTTCAATCTTCAAAAGAAAGAAATAGAGCTAACGCTACAAGCTATTTACAAAGCATTTGATTTAGTTAGGAGAGCTGAAATAGAGGGTATTCAATGTACTCTATTTAGAAATAAAGAGTCTAGTTGTTTAGGGCAATTCTGTATTTATTTTAGTTGGGAACAGTTTGAAGAAAGAAGGTCTTTGGAGTTTTTTCCAGAGAGTACATACCTAGTAGAGGAAGAGTTGGAAGAAGCAGAGGAATTTTTAGAGGAGATTAAAAAGTTAAAGGTAAAGTATAAAGCAGCAAAAGATAAGATACTAGAAAAACTAACTGAAGATGAAAAGAGGTTATTGTCTCTATGAAAACACTACAGCTTAAGTGGAGTGATATACTAGCTCCTGAAGTTGAACTTGACCCTAATATAATAGTAGAAGGTAAGGTAGGAAAAGAAATATGGGATAACTGGGTAGAAGTGTTCTCTAAAGCTAAGATGTTCTCTCTTGACCTTGAGACTCACGGTGATGAAGAATATTCTGCTTTATATTTCAGATTTGGGTTAATAAGGCTGATATCAGTTGGGATAAAGGTAGATGGTAGCTATTATGCTCTTATCTATGACTTAGGTGGAAATCTAGACGACATAGATGAAAGAAAGGAAGAGTTCCTCAACAGTAGGTTTTATCAGGTACTTAAAGAGAGATGTGAGAATCTAAAAGTACCAGTAATAGGAGTTAATTTAAAGTTTGACGGTAACTTCCTACTTTATCATTTAGGTATTAAGATACTTACTTGTCGAGACTTAATGTTATGCTCTCAGGTTATCTGGGCAGGTATTGAAGTTATTCCAGGTAATCAATCTAAGGATAGGTCGGATAGATGTTTGTTACCTCATACTCTTAAAGCTATTACTGAACGAGTTAATATTCTCTTTAATACTAAATTTGAGATAGATAAGACTGAGCAAAAAGAAGACTGGGGTTGGAGAATATCAAATGCTAAATACAACTATTCTGGGAATGACTCCATACTACCTCTTCAGCTATTCCCGTATATTCAAAAGTTAGTAATAGAAAATGAGTTGCTTTACTCAGTATCAGCAGAATGTCTCGTTTTATCTGCTTTTATTGAGATGGAAGTATTTGGTTTTCCTATTGATAAAGAATTACTAGAAGAGAACGTTAAGAAGTATAGAGAAAAGCTAGAAGAATACGGTAAGGTGATATCTGCTAGTTTTCCTAATATAGATTGGGGACAAGTAGACTTACTGAGACAAGCTTTTAATGAAAAATATCCAGACCTTAAATTAAAATCTTTAGATAAAGAAGCTTTAAAGAAAGTTAGTTATCCAGAAGCACAAGCTCTACTAAGAATGAGGACTTTGAATGTACTTATTCAATATGCAGAGGGTATTAAACAAGTAGCTTGGAAGAATCCCGGAGAAGACTTTTACTCTGTTCGTACTAACTACCAACAAATGACGCCTTCTGGTTCTGGTAGAAGTAGCTGTAATGGAGTTTTAAGTTATAAAGATTCTAAAGGGAGTAGTAAATCTGTTGGTATAGGTGTGCAGCTTCAAAATCCAGCCAATACTCCTAGTTGGTTTAAAGAGGAAAGTTTGCCAGAGTTTAGAACTTTCTTTCAAGCACCTGAAGGTTATTATTTGGGAATTGCTGACTTAAGTCAAAGCCACTATAGAATTTGTACTGAACTTTCTCAAGACCCTACTCTACTAGAGATTTATGGTAATGGAAAAGATGCTCATATTATTATGGGTAGTTCTATTGCTATTTATGATGGTTATAATTGGGACTACGAAGAAGCGGTAAAACTACATAATGAGAAGGATAAGTTAATAGGTAAATACAGGAAGTTTGGGAAAGAAGCTAACTTTTCTGGGCTTAATCAAGCAGGTGCTAAAACAATTCAGAAAAGCTTTAGGAAGAACGGAGTAGAAGTTAGTGAAGACCAATGTAAGTTAATTCAACAAGCTTATAGAAAAACTTATAGTGTACTTTATGAATTTATTCAGAGATATGTTAAAGAATGTAATAGGTATAATGTAGAATTTCCTTTCTTCAATAAATATGGAAAACCCACGATAGGTAAGTATGGGAAGTGTAGAACATTTACTAACAGAACAGTTCACCTAAGAAAGCAAGAAAAGAGTTTTACAACTAAAACAGGTAAAACCTATACTACTTTTGAGGTTCCCTATACTGATTCTATTTCTCTAATTTGGCTTTGTGGAGAAGCAGATATACTAAAGTTTGCTCAAGGTAAAGCAGAAATAGAGTTCTTCAAACATCCTTATTGGAAAGCTAGATTTTGTAATAACTGCCACGATGAGCTTAATTGGATTGGATTATCTGAATATTCATTTGAGATTAACAGTGCGGTAATGAACGCTATACATACTGAATTGAAGTTTTGGATTAAATCAATTCCAGTAGATGTATGTTTTGACCCTAATAAGCTAACTTGTAGAAATTGGAATGAGAAATGATAATAGATAACTCAGAGTATTTAAATTACAAAGCTATTCTTCGCAATTTGACTATATTATTAGGAGATTTAAACGGTTACTCTGAAATACCTCCTATTCTTCATTTAATAGAAATAGTATCCGACGCATTTTGTTTTTTAAAAGAGAAATTTCCAAGTGCGATAGTTACCAAGAATAAAGAAGAGATTTCTATTTACTGGGAACATCCAGATATTATTGCAGGTGTATATCTAAAACTAATTAGAGAAACTGGGAAAGTTGAAATTAAACATAGAGAATCAAGAGTAATATACAATGCAGGTAAAAGAGGATATAGAACTTGGGGAGATGCTTTAGCTGATTCATTGTTGTGGCTTAGATATTTGAAACAAAAGGAGAATCGTAATGAAAAGCTCTAAAGAATTAGAACAAGAAGAAGTAAAGGTAGATGGTAGTGCTAAAACTTTTACCTACAAAAATTCTGAGAAAAAGAAAAGTTTGTTTGAGAGAATTAAAGATGCTTTATCAAAACTTTGAAATTTATATTTGCAAAGAACGAGGTAGTTGGTTTGCTTATTGTGATGAATTAACTACTTGTCCTGAGAAACTTATTAAAAAAATAATCTCCAAAGGCACTTCTCCTAAAAAAGTATTTGAGTTAGCAAAGATAGAGATAAACAAAACTAATAGAAAAACTTAGAGAAAAATGAATAGCTTATCAGTCTGTATCTACTAATTTATCAGCGTTAGAATATCAAAACCACTGAAGAGGTCAATAATGGATAATGCTACAACTGCTTTCTTTTCCGGTCAATATGAGGGAATTTGGTTAGTTCTAGAAGCTTTGTTCGATTTGGAGGTAAAAGATTGGGATGGAACCGAAATAAGTAGAGAATGGGTAATTGCAAAACTAAATGATTTAATGTTGAACGACTTTACAAACGGGATTCTGGATACTTATTTACCAATTAAAGAAGAGAAATAGAAATATGACTAAACTAACAATGAAAAAACCTAAAAATATTGCTATTACAGGTCGTGTATCTGATTGGATGAAAAACCCAGATGGCAGGCTTCCAGTATCTTGTACCGTGTTTGATGTGCAAGATAGTATGGAGGGGAAGGACGGAATTGAACAAAGTTGGTTATTTACCAGTGGCGCTCTAAGATACGGTGCAGGTGTAGCAATTAACTTGTCTAATCTACGTTCAAAAGGGACTACTAATAGCAAAGGTTTGGTTGCAAGTGGCGCGGTTAGCTTTGCTCAGATTTACAGCCAACTCAATGAAATTCTAAGACGTGGAGGTATCTATAAGAATGGTGCTGTTGTTGTATATCTCGATTACAATCACAGTGACCTAGTTGATTTCTTAAGTGCCAGTCCTAATGATTTACCTTGGGCTAAGAAATCTCTGTATGTAGATGAACACTTACTAGAATCACCTCATATTGACCTTATTATTCAAAAAGTTAGAGACGGGTCAGTCTGGTTAGCTAAGAAACAATGGGATAAAGATGGTAGTCGTCTCTACTCGAACGTGTGTCTTGAAATTCTTCTTAAGTCTCGAGCTTCATGTCTGCTGGGACACGTTAATTTAGGTAAGTGTAAGATTGATGAGATTGCACAGGCTTTTGAAGATGGAATGAGATTTTTATGTGAGTTACATTCTCAAACAGGTGTTGATAGACAAGGACTATATTTATCACCTAACGAGGATAAGCAAGTGGGTTTAGGAGTGTTAGGATTAGCTAATTTGCTAGCTATCGAAGAAGTTAAATATTCAGAATTTGTAGATGCTTTAGAAAAGATTGTAAACAACATTGAAAATTCATCTACTTCTCTATCATCTAAAGCTATTGCTATTGTAGATGCTTTATTGGATGGGTTTGATAAAGCTAAGATTATAGCGCGTAAGCATGAGATGCAACGTGCTTTTACAATTGCCCCTACTGCCTCCGTGGCTTATCGTAACCGTGACAGAGAGATGTTTACTACCGCTCCAGAAATTAGTCCTCCAATTAACAATATAGTTGACCGTGATAGCGGTACTTTTGGAGTTACAAATTATGAACATAATCCTAAAGGTGAAACAGCAAGAGAGGTTGGTTGGGACATTCAATACCGATTGATGAAAGCATGGCAAAGTATGATGGAACAGACAGGTTTGGCTCATGCTATTAGCTTCAACATTTGGAACACTTGTACGGTAGATAGAGATTTCATTGCAGATTGGTTGGCATCCCCACTTAAAACTACTTACTATCGTTTACCTATTGAGCAAGATTTTTTAGATAAGAGTCGTGTAATTACAGAGGTTAATATTAAGAAGGATTCAACTGCTGTCGAGTTGTGTAACCTTGATGGGCTATGTACTTCTTGTGCTGAATAACACGGTGATTAGAACCAACAAACACAGCTAACTATAAAATATAAAATAATGACAAAAACATTCTATTCTGAGTTATTGGCTAAAAAGAAGCCTTGGACACCTAACGTTGGTAAACCATCTTTCGTAATGGAAGGGTCAGAAGAAACTATCGGACGTGCAATCGCGTTACGTACATTAGAAATTCCTGTAGGAGATTGGATTCTATTAGGATGTAAACGTGAGATGTTACGACTACCGGATGATGCTATTAAACTAATGCAATCTAATATTGAGGATGAATTTCGTCACGATGAGGTCTTAAATATAGCTCATTCTGTATATCAGTTGACAGATGAGACTATGGAGAATGAAGCGAGTATTATAGCTAAAGAATGGATTGACCATCCCGACCACCCAGTAGTAAAAGCCTGGGTGATTGAGAATAGTGTATTTTTTGTAATTCTTCCTATCCTCCGTAAGTTTGGTGATGCAGGTTTAAGATTAGTTAGTCGTGATATTTCTAACGATGAAAATATTCACGTCTCTACTAACAGACAAATTGCTATTGACTTAGGATATAGCTATTCTAAATCGCTCGATAGTTTGCGTAAGCGTACGGTAGAGTGGATTGTAGAAACTCTAAATTCTCCCGGTAAATTTGGTTTTCCTGATGTGTGGTTGAAATCTAGCGACACACTGCTATATCAAGGAGTTGCTTCTGAATTATCAGACACAGCCAATTACGTAATGCCTGCCTTTTTTGAGTTAGATAACCGAAATCTTCCCACATATTACTGATTGTTTAATGCCGGAGAAAAGATAATGGAAGCAAAAACAATAGAAGAGACAGATGTTTTTAAGATTGTCCACTACTCAGATGGCTACGAATCTTGGTATAAATGGTTCCTATTAGTCAAAGGAGATTGGCAAGAATCGGAAACTACTTTTACAGATAAAGGTCAATGTTTGCTTAACTTCATAGCTGAGAAAGTTAATTTCATTTAGATTAGAAAAACTTATCAAGAGGGGTTAAGCAATTAGCTCCTCTTATATTTAATCATGAGAAAGAAATACGAGAAGTACGATACAGCATTCTACTACAAACTCTTAGACTATCTATCTGAAAAATACTATCCTTTCTTGCATTGGAACAGTGAATATGATGATTTAGGACAAAATACAGGTACTTATGGCTGGTGGATTGAAGATACAGAAATAGGAGGTAAAGGTTTTTCTACCTTAGAAGAATTAGTACAAGATGTTTTTAGTAAGATTAGATACTTTGCACCGAATTTTTAACTATGAAAACACAACTCTATTTACTTTGTATTTTTCTTTTTATTGCTGCGGTTTTTGTTGCTATTTATAGTGGTAACTCTTACGTATCAGCAGGGATGTGGTGGCTAGGTTTCATGATGGGTGGAATTACTGGACTTTTATTAGAGGACTAAAATTATGGCTTTCTTTTATTGGGTTGGATTTTTCTTCTTTTTGATATTTGGAGTTTTGATGTTAATAGAGTTTCTAGAAAATAGAGGTTGAGATGGCAACTAAACTGTTATTTGGTTATGTAGCTTTTACTCTTTTAGTATTTGCTGCTATTTCTATCTGGCAAGGTATGTTTTTAACTTTTCTAGCAGCTTTAGGAATAGTTATTTTTGCTGCAACAGGTTACGCGTTGGTAATATTAGCTATTCAGGAGACTAACTGGTAATGGATTCTGCAATAATTTTATCTTTTCTACTTTGTTTTATTTATGCAATTTTCTTAACAATACTACTTAGATTCTTTGAATAATATGAATGCAGTAGACTTAATAATCCTAGGATTTACAGCTACTCTTTATGTTGTAGCTATAGGTTTCTTGATTTCCTTATTAGTGAGAGAAGATGACTTTTCTTGAGTTAATAATTGTAGGTTTAATAGCTGCTGCAATTTACTCAATTCTCTTCGCTTTTATTTTGAATTGGATAGCTAAAGCAGACTACGACATTTCTCCTTATCTTATTGTCGGGTATTTTGGTTTAGTTTTAGCTGTAATAGCCGTCTCTCTCAAAGTTCTTTTAGTGGTGATTTAAATGATTATTACGTTAGGTCGGCAGATTAAGAATGCTAGAACTCAATACTGTATGTCTCAAATAGATTTAGCTACTAAAGTAAGTGCCAAAGTAGGGAGAGAAATTACTAGAGAGACTATTTCTGATATTGAACAAGATTACTATTGCGACCCAAGTTTAATCCCCTTTCTAGCTAATGTATTCTTTGAAGCTAATGAACAGTGGTTTTATCAGTTGTACAAACAAACTTACCCAAATAGTTAGTCATGGACAAGATAGTAGTATTTTCTTACAAGCGAGATAGTTTACCTCATTCCGAATATCAAGTCAGGAAACAGTTAGAGAAATTCTTAGTAGATGATAGTAGTTCTTTTATAATTACTACTTCTACTGCTTCTATTTTCTTAGCTATTCTATCTTTCTGTTCTGCTCACAATATAAATATAAGTGCAGATTATGAGGGAACAGTTATAAAAATAGATAAAGCTTATGGAATTAGTCGAAATGATCGGAAGAAGTATCCTGATTTTATAGAGCTAGATAACGAGAAATTAGTATGACTGAAGCACTGATAACTGTGGCAGCTTTGGATAGTTCTATTACTTTTGTTTATTACCTTTGTATTGGAGTTTAGTAGATGATTAACTTGGCACAATATTTCTATAAACTACCTTTTCTAAGAGGTAAAAGCGTTCACAATCCAACTATTTTAACTCTATCTACTAAGGTTCCTAGAATTAAATCAGGTACTCGGCATTATAGTAGAGGAGATGACGGAACTAGCGAGTTTATTAAAGGTATTAGATTACCTAAGCATTCTGCTGCTCACTTAGTTTACTGGACGTTGGAGTTTGGTAAATGGTGCTGTAGTTTAGTTTTAGTATCTAATAACAAGTCTCAATTTTTAGAAGAATTTGAAGAATTTCAACTTCAGTGGTTTATTGAGAATCTACCTTCATTAGGAGCTTTCTGTTTTAATTGGGGGAGAGATGATTCTACTGACCACATCTTTCCTATTGAAGTTCTAGATATGATTGAAAAAAGAATTCAATATCTTCAAACTACAGAAGTAAATGGAAAAGTTCTTGGAGATTGTCAGGACTTTGTCTATTTTACAGATAGCAGACTTTTAACCTTAGATTTAGCTAGGTTAGCTTTTAGAATTTTAGAGATTACTTATTCTCTTTGGCATTTCACTTTATATGGATTGACAAAGATGGAAGGAGCAAGGTTAGATACTTCTGCTCTTTTGAATAGAACTAGCACGTATATTTTCTGGATTAGTAGGTATACTACTCTTAAGCTAGGTCTAAACGAGAATACTTGGAAAGCTAAGATAGGTAGTTACAATCCACCTGAATTCTAAAAAAACTAAATTTCATCTTTTAAGAGTAGCTATCATGGTTACTCTTTTTCTTTGTTCACTTACCTTACTTAAAATTATGTTGTTTGAAGAATTTCGTTCTTACTTCCAAGCTCACGTTTCTAAAATGATGAAAGATAGTTCTACACTACAAGGGGCTATTTATATTGCAGACGTCACAAAAGACCAGCTATGGGATACTTACCTCAATAGTTTTCCAGAAGCAGAGAGACAATCGTTTAACTGTAATTCTTGCCGACAGTTCATTAAGAGCTACGGAGGATTAGTCAAAATTAAAGAATCCGATAAAACTTTAGTAAGTATCTGGGATTTCAAAGTACCCAATGAAATGTATCAGATAGTAGTAGATAATCTCAGTAATCTAGTACGTTCTGCTAAAATTCGAGATGCGTTTGTTAGCAGTCAACCTAAGCTAGGAACAGACTTTAACTTTGCTTCTCCTAGTGTTAAGTGGTACCACTTCTTTTACAAACTAGAAACAGGTGAATACAGTAAAGTTTCCTATGACAAAGATATTCCTTCCAAGCAATCTGAGTATCGAGATAGTAAATCAGTTTATAAGAGAGCTTTGGATGAAATTACTCCAGAAGCAGTATCGACAGTAATAGAGTTAATTGAGGGAAGTGACTTATATCGAGGTAACGAATATCTTTATATGGTCAAAGCTTTGCAAGAAGACCAGCAGAAATACTTCAACCTACCCGTAGAAGTAAGAGATAACTTTGCTTGGCTAATGTCTCGAAATCCAGCAGCTAGAGTAAGAAATAGTGCAATAGGAACGTTACTAATAGATTTGAGTAGCGGAACTGATTTAGAAGTTGCAGTTAAGAAATATGAATCAGTAGTAGCTCCAACAAACTACAAACGTCCCAAACCTCTTATCTCGAAGAGAATGGTAGAAGAGGCTGAGAAGACTATCTCTGAGTTAGGTTATGAACACTCCTTAGCTCGTAGATTTGCAGTAGTTACTGATATTTCAGTAAACAACGTCATCTATTTAAATCGAGGAACCCTTAAACCCACTACTTCTATCTTTGATGATTTGAAAGAAGATATCCCTGTTAACCCGAGAAAGCTAGGAAAAGTAGAAGAAGTAACATTACAGAAGTTTATCAATGACATTTTACCTCAAGCTACTGATATTCAGTTCTTATTAGAAAGACAGCAAGAGAACAACTTAGTAAGTTTAATAACTGCCGTTAACTCAGATGCTCCTAGTTTGTTTAAGTGGGACAATAACTTTTCATGGTCATATAACAATGGAGTAGCAGATTCTATTAAGGAGAAAGTTAAAAGTGCAGGAGGTAAAGTAGATGGTTTATTGCGGGTATCTTTAGCTTGGGATACTTATAACGACTTAGATATCCATGTAATTCAACCTGCTCCTCGACAACGTATCTATTATGGAAATAAGAAATGCTACACATCAGGAGGTCATTTGGATGTTGATATGAATATATCTCCAGATACTAGAACACCAGTAGAGAATATCATCTATCCTTACAATGCGAACATGAAAGAAGGTGCTTATCAGATTCAAGTACATAACTTTACTCACAGAGAACCTACTAAAAATTTCACAGTAGAAGTAGAATTCAACGGAGAAGTTTATACTTTCGATTCAGATAAGTTTATCTCTCCTAAAGAGTTTGTAGATATTGCGACATTTACTTATACTCAGAAAGAAGGAATTGTTCTAAAATCAGATGCTAAAAATTCAGCAGTTAAATCAGTTAAAGTCTGGAACATAGATACTAATAAGTTCCACAAAATCAAAGCTATTGTCTACTCTCCTAACTATTGGGAAGATAACACAGGTAACAAACACGTTTTCTTTATGTTAGAGGGTTGTAGGTATCCTAAAGCTAACGGATTCTTTAACGAGTTTCTCAAAGATGAGTTATATAGAAACCACAAGAAAGTTTTTGAAGTGTTAACTAACAAATTGGAGGTAGTAGATAACGGAGAAGAACAGTTAAGCGGTGTTGGGTTTTCTTTTACCAACAAAACTCAGTTTCATGTTAAAGTAGACAACAGCCGGATTTTCAAAGTAGTAGTTTAAACCAAGTAACTAGGTAGTAACCCTCATGTCAGACAACTTATTCGTTCAAGCAACTCGCAAAGCTCTCCGATTCAAAATTAGCTTTCCTAACAAGTCTGGAGTAATTTCTACAGAAGACCTTTGGAATCTTAGTTTAGAAGAGTTAGATTCTCTAGCAGTAGAACTCTACAATCAAGTTCAAAGCAGCCCTAAAGTAACTTTTCTCAAAAAACCTGTTAAAAGCGATTTAGTAGCTCAACTGAAGTTCGATGTTGTTAAATATATCATTGAAGTTAAGTCCTTAGAACGTGAGCAAGCAGAGAAAGCAGCAGAACTGAGAAAAGAGAAGAGAGAGTTAGAAGAGTTGATTGATAAAGCTGAACGAGAACAAAAAGCCTCTTTACCTTTAGATGAGCTGAAAAAGAAATATCAAGAGTTATGCGAACAAACAACTAATCAGTAACAAGTAGTAAATAAGGAGATGGTGTAAAAACTGTCTCCTTAATAATTGAGTAATTAAAATATGACACAAATACACAATATCGGCATCAAACTACTTCATCCAGATGCTCAAGTACCTAAAAAAGCTAATGAAACTGACTCTTGCTATGATGTTGTAGCTGTTAGAAGAGAAGAATTGACTGTTGAAGATAAAAGTTTATATTATCATGAAAGAGAAAGTAGAGTGTATGGTTATAAATATCATTTAGGTTTTGCATTAGATTTACCTACAAATACTGAATTACAAGTAAGAGCTAGAAGTTCAATCTATAAAACTGGTCTTATCTTAAGTAATGGGGTAGGGACAGGAGATGAAGGTTATACAGGGGAATATAGTGTAGTGTTCTATCATGTTGTACCTGAATTACCACCTTATGAAGTTGGAGATAGAGTAGCTCAGATTATGTGCAGTAATAGAGCAGATATAAACTTCAATCTAGTAGAAGAGTTGCCAGATAAAGATAGAGGAGAGCATGGTTTTGGAAGCTCGGGATTAAAGCAGATTATTAACCAAACAGGTAAATACAACATTCATATTGGAGATATTTCTGGGAGTTAGACAGTCTCTAGTAAGAGCATTTCTCAAACTAAACATCTTTGCTAGAACACCTAAAATTGAAAAATCTACTTCTCTTAGACTAAGTAAGGAAGATGCAGAAAAACTCTGGGAAGCTTTAGAATCTCCACCTAACGAAGCGCTTAAGAAAGCAAAGAAAAACTACGAGGAGTACAGTTTATTTGATTTCAAAGATTAGACTTTATTACTAGCAAACTTATAGGCTCTCTATTAATACTAGGGAGCTTTTTACTATGAAAACTTATAAACAGCACGAAAGTAAACTTGAATCAATCCGTCTTTATATTCAAAGAGAAAGAGAAGAGTACAATCTTTTTTCACCAGAAATGATAGATGAATATGACCAAGCTGCTCAAGAAATGTTAGAAACTATTAAAGAGCTAGAGAAACAAACTAGGAAGACAGATAAGCTTGTATATAAAAGAAGAAAGAAAGATAGAGCTGGAATTCCGATTACTCAAGAAGATGACGTAGCAGTGGGTTATCTAGATGTAGATGGAGAACTTGTATTTAACGAAATAAACTCTGAGTTGTATAACACAAATGATAACTTTAGTAGAGAATTCTATATTAAAGAAAATAAAGAGTTAGTATCTTTTAGACCTAAGAGTTTAGTGCTAGAAATAGTTCATTCTAACAGGTTGAACTTTAATGAAGAATTCTGTGTAGTTGGTTATATAGCAGATAATCAAGTAATCTATTACGACCAAATAATACAATAAGGGGGGGGACTTATACCAGGTATATCTAAACAACTCAGAGACTTAAGAAAAGGGTTGGGACTTAATCAGGTAGAATTAGCTGAGATAGTAGGCGTATATAAAAACACAATTTCAAGAATTGAAAGAGGAATAGTATTTCCAGACGAGACAACTCTCCAAAAGTTTGCTGACAACGGAATTAATTTAAATTTGAAAACTATCCAAACCAACGAGGAAACTAAAATGACAAGGGATATTGCAAACGAAATTATTAAAATCAGAAAGAACTTAGGACTCAATCAAGGTCAGTTTGCTAGAAAGATAGGAGTTGACCCCTCAGATATGTCAAGAATCGAGTTAGGAAAGAAAGAACCTTCTGCTATAACTCTGAAAAAAATAAAAGATAAGCTTGGAATAGATTTAAGTGTTTCTCCTGCTAACATAACTTCTAATCAAGAGGAAGAAATAAAAGAAGGTAAAGTTAGACTAACCTTTAACATTGAGAATGAAATATTTGACTTATATTACCTTTCTCATAAAGAAGAAAGCACTTTAAAGAATACTTCTCACACCAATATTTAGAACTTAGTAATTACTACTGAGATTGATAAGTTACTAAAGTTTTTAGCTAGTAAATACCCTGACCAAGCTAAAAATACTCAAATTCAGAACATTAAAGAAGTTTCTCTATCTATAACTTCTATTAAGACTGAGTATTTATACTTATTGACTATCAAAGGGGTTACTAACGGAATAGTTAAGTTTAAGCCTTCTAAGTTTGAAGATATTTTTGAGGAAGCTAAAGAAACAATAGCAGAAGCAGCAAGAGTAGAAAAGGATATGACTCAAGTACCTGTTAAAAAACGTATTTCAACATTAGATGTTTATTTGGAAAATGATTCTATTGCTTTCAATTATAGTGAATATCATTACTCAGATAGGAAGAATACTTCTACTTATAGATTATGTTTAGACAATTGTTTTACAGAATACTTCATAGAATTCTTAAAAAGAAATAATTTCTACAACAAAGACCGGAAGATTACAGATGCTTATTTAGATATTAGCTTTAAGACTCCTACATCAATTCTTACATTATTTGGAGAAAACCTTTTTGAGAAAATAGAGCTACCTTTAACGGTACTAATAGACTTAGATGAAACGCATAAAATTCCAGAGTTTTTAATGCCTTCTGAAAACGAAGAAGATGTGTATGATAAGCCTTTAATTCCTATTCCAAAACTTCTTCAACCCGAATTACCAAAGATAGTCGAGTCTATCGAAAAAGATGTAGTTATTCTCTACAAAAAACTTAATCAAATTCGCGACCAATATGATTACACATTAGAGCAAATAAGTCGCTTAGTAGTAGATAAAGTAACTAGAAAGAAACCCGAAGTTAAAGGTAGTATCTGTAAAGTTTACAAACAGGAAATTAATGAAGGTAATTATATTGAGGTAGGAACTTTAAATGAGAAAGATGAAGTAGTATTTCGATTACCTAGTAAGTCAGAAGAGAACTTCCAGAATAATTGGAACATCTACTATTCTTCAGTATTTATTAAGCAAACTACTTGGATTTATGAAGATGGAACAGAAGAGTTAGGCACAGGTTACGAGTTTGTTCCTTCTAACAAGATTCAAGAAGTTGAGTCTACTGATAGAAAAGGAGTTATTGGTTATATCGAACACAAAACCGGAATACTAGAAGTTATCTATTACGATAGATTTGTTGATTAGTTATTAAAGGAGAGAAACAATGACAATTAGCTGGAAATCTGTAAGAGAAGAAATCTTGTCAAAACCAGAAGTTAAGAAACAATACGATGATTTGGATAAAGCTATGACACTAATAAAAATAGAACAAGAAATCTTAATGAAAACAAGAGGTGTCTTTAAATATGTAACTTCTTGTTACTACAAAGATAACTTCTCTACTAAAAACGCATTAGTTCAAGTAGGTTATTTAGATTTAGATGACAACATTGTATTCAACGAACCAGATGAAGAATACGTTGGTAAGCCAGACACATTAGTTAGGTATCTCCCGGGTTTTATGGTTAGAGGATATAGAAGTTGTGAGGAATACATACCTATTACTAACTCTCATAACGGTAAAGATACTAAAGAGATTAAAGAAGTGATTAGTAATAGTAGTGTTATTCATTACAATCCTTCTGCTTACGGTAATTCTCATAAGGTAACTTATTCAGTTATTGGTTATCTGAATGAAGATGGTGAGCTTGTTTATTACAACCAAATAGCTAATAAAGAGTAGAGAGCTAAGGAGAATCATGATACATTTTAAACTTGAACCAAGACCAATAACTCAAGAACAAAAAGGCTGGTATGAAACGCACATAAGAAGAGAAACAAGACCCTATGAATCAGCAAAAGACTTCTTAGAAAGAATACGTCACAAGAATGGTTAACTAAATAAGTAGTTTAAGAGAGTAAGGTCACTAAGCTCTCTACTAAGGAGAAAAACTGTGGATAAATTAATTTTTGAGTTTAATCTAGAAAAAGCAATAGAAGTTGCTGCTATGTTGCGAAAGCTTCATGGTGAGAATATCCTAGCCACTGAACTACTTCAAATGCTCTACTTAATAGATAGATGTTCTATTAGAGATACTAACTACCCGATTATAGGTGGAACTTATGTAAGATATCACAATGAAAGACTTCAAACCATAATGATTGAAGAAGTATACCAACTTATTTTTTGGCATTATAAATTACCCGTTGAAGTTCAAGAAAGACAGTTAAAGTGGAAAGAGTATTTTTCTACCCACGAGGAAGAAGATGGAGAAGATGGTTTAAATGAAGTTTTTTTAGACCTAACAAGTGATCCAGGAAACCAAAATCTTAGTGAAAGAGAAGAAGAACAGATTAGGGTTATCTATGAAACTATTAGATATCTAGATTTAGGTAGTTCTATTTTTAATTTTCCAGAGTGGGAAGATTTATATAATTATTCAACTTTGGATATTGTAAAGCTATTAAAAGTTCTAGAGAAAACAGATGAGGAGATAGAAGAAATAAAATCTACTGTTGCTAGAGAGAAATATCTGAACAATCTTAAAAACAATGAAACCAATTAAGAATTTTACTAACCACCCGTCTCTTAAATATGACTCTGTAAAGTATATCTTTGCTATTAGAAGACCACATAATGAGTCAGAACTCTATTTATTTACAGAGAAAAGTGTTAAAAGAATTATACCGATATTTGCTCAATCTACTAACATTGGTAAACCTTACCACAGACTAGCAAGATTCTACTTTCATTATTCTTGTATCCTACCTGAGTACCGAGAGGAGGAAAGCATAGATATTGATTTAGAAGATTTATCTGACTTAATAATTATGTTGTTAGAGATTGGTATCAATTTACCTCTTGATAAAGAACTTCAGAAATATATAGATAACGAGTAAGATTATGCTCAACTTATCACAAACATACGAAACAGAATTCCAGGTTAAATACAAATCATACATTTTATTTATCTATGAAATTATAGAATCCGAAGAGGTAATCTCTTATTTGGGTGAATCTGTAACACCTCATTATCGCTGGAGGCAAGAAGGTAAAGATGGATTCTTTAGAGTAGTTAAAAATTTCAAATATGAAGTTAACAAGTATATAGGAAAAGAAGATGAACAATAAAGAAAGATTAGCTTCTCATTACAAAATGTATTCATGGCTAAAAGAATTATGTTCTATTAAACCTTGTTATTTAGGAGAGGAGGATAAAAATGATTGGGAAATTCTAGAAAATAGATATCCAGAACTCTTATGCTTTATAGAAGACTTGCTATCTCATCTAGAAGAATATACTAAAAGAGAAGAAGAACTATTCGACATAGAAAACCACATTCTTTGGATTGATTATCGAGATTACAAGTTCAAGATTTATCTAGACGCAGAGAGAAATACTTTAGTAGGAGAAGTTATTGAGTTTAATGGTTACGGACAATGTTATTCAGATTTTCTTACTCATCTTAAAGAGCAGTTAGAAAGAGTAGTAGATGAAGAAATTAGCTGTAACTACAAAATTCAATTAGTAGAAGAGATTACTGAAAAGAACAACAGAGTAAAAAAGTTAGAAGAAGAAAATCTTAAACTAAGAGATTGGACTAAGTTGTTTAATTGTGAATATCCTTTTAAATTTGGAGAGTAAATCAATGAAAATTACTTTTACTTACGGCGACAGTGTAAAAATTATTCTCAACCAAGATAATGACGGGTACTACGTTTATGCTCCTAAGGAAAATCTTATCCGTCCTCTTAAATTCTTCTCTATTAAAGATGCTATAGCTTATTTCTCTAATTTCTTACCCATAAAAGCTTATGATGAAAAGGAAAATAGATTAGATTTTATACTAACTGTTGAGTATGAAAATAAAACTATTGACTTCTGTATGTCTCATAAAGATAGAACTAAAATTGTCTGGACGGATTACAAGAGTGAAAATAAAGGATTTCAGGATTTCTTATCAAAGAATATGAAAGTAGACGACACAATTAACGATGTTGTCTGGTATTTTATTAAGCGGGTTAAATACACTCCTATAGAAGAGAAGAAGGAGTTATCAAGTTTTGCAGAAGAATTTTTATCTAAGTTAGAGAAAGAAAGAAAATACAATATTACTCAGAACTACTACCTCCAACTAAGTAGGTTATATATCCGAGACAAAGAACAACCGTATTTACCATTTGAACTAAGAGGTCAACTAATCGAAATATCAATTCTATTTGATAAGCCTCTTGAAGAAGTTAAGAAAGATTATTTTGAAAGATGCTATTCATTAGAGAGGAAAGTAGAAGAAGATAAATATGATAGTGATTTTCTTGCAGACTAACTTAAGAGGATAACTAAATGAGTCTAGAAGAAATGGTAGGTAAGAAGTTTCTACAACAGATAAGTGCAGAAGATGCTTTCTCTATTTTAGAAGCTTTAAAACAATACGGAAACGATGAACTTATAGATAAGTGGGTTTCAGTAAAGATAGTTGCTACAGAAGCTAGGAAAGGTATATTGAGGAGAAAACAGAATGACTAAATATCAAGAATTCATACAAACAAAAGAAGTTCTCGAAAATTTAGAGCCTTATATAATATCGGATTTTGACCTAGATAGAGTATTTCAAAAATACAAACAACTATTAGAAGAAGTTTTAGAACAATTCAAACTTCTAGAAGATAACTTAGAGTGGAGAAAGAAAGTTGAAGCTAAAGAATGGGGAAATGACGATACTGATTACTTTGAGTCAGATGAAGAAAGAGAAGAATGGAATGAACTAATGAGACAGAAAATAGAAAAAACTAAGACTAACCAACCTTGCCACAATCTAGTATCAAAAATACTAAAGAACAATCCTCAAGCAGTTGATGAGCTTTTTCAACTGTTATCAGATTTTAAGTTCAGAACAGAAGAAGGAATTGGTGAGAAAGAATAATATGAGTAATGAAGAATTTTTCATGTATCAGATAAATCAAAACCTACTTAATAGTGCAGCTTATATCGAAGAATGTCCTTGTTGTAAACCTATAACTAATGAGGAGATGTGGCTAACTCTTGGATGGATAATTATCTACATGGTTGTAATTTCTATTGTCTGCTTTGTAATTGGAGTAGCAGTTACTTGGATAATGGAGAAGTTTTCTAAGATGATAGATTAATAGTTATCAAGGTGTATTTATATTAATTAAGTCAACCAAAACAGGAAATTAAACAATGTTACCAAATAAAGGTGTCAGTCCAACTAAACCCGGTGAGAGGAATAATATGTATTGGAGTCCTTTAGTGCCAGAATCAGAAGAAGCTTATCAAAAAAGAATGAATAACAATTCTAAGACAGAAGAAGAATCTAATAAAACATTTACAGTTGACGGGGTAACATATGATGCCGACCGATATCTTAGGGAATAAATTAGCAGTTATCTGGGTGCATTTATTCAACAAACAGTAGACTAAAGGTAAAAATTATGATGTTTCCATATAAAGATTTTGTTTTGGAAATTGAACCCGTTAAAGGAGAAGATATTAGGTTGATAGCCGAATGTAAAGAACTCGGTTATAGAATTAGTGGAAGTTATGATTACGTTACTTTTAATTTTAAAGAATATGTTGATAGTTACTTAGGAATGCTAGAAAAAGAAGAATCTAGAGAAGTTCCTGATTTACTCAAAAGTATTGATGAGAACTTGGAACAAATGAGACAGGACTTCAAAAAAGCTGGTTTAGCATTCAATATATTTGGTGATAATCAGAAGAAAGAAAGTGAAGAATTAGAAGTAGAACCTTGTATTGCTTTCGTTCAACAAATGTTAAAGGATTTTCCCGACCCAGAACAGAAAAAACATCTTCATAATTTACTGTTTTATGTAAGAAATCGACTAGAAAAATACTATTAGTAGATAGCAAAGAGGGATAAAAAGTGAAGAATATTAAGCTTGTTGTTTCCAAGAACGGCTACTGCAACATCTCTCCTTTAGTAGATGAGAATAATGAGCCTTTAAATCTTAATGACTTAGCCTTAAGCGTAGATTTAGAAGATTATCTTTGGGATTGGCAGAATGAATTTACAGACAGTAATTATGATTCTTGGACTAATAAAAAGAAGTTTGATTTTGAGAAAGATGCTTTGTATTTAGTAGAGCAATTACTTTTACAGCTACCTAGAAATGTACAGTTTTCTTATTATAGCGAATTATTTAGGACGGAAATAGAGTTCTAAATAACTAATTAATAGGAAGTGGTAGACTATAATTCATCTATCACTTCTATTTTCAAATCTGCATAACTAGGAGAAATATTATGACTAACTGTGAACATAAGGTTAAACAGATATTAAACAACGATAAATTATCGGAAGAAAAGAAAGAAGAATTGTATAACTATCTTTTAGCTTTTGAAGAGTCTCTTGTTTCTGAACAAATAAAGGAGATTCAAAAAGGAGTTGAAAAACATAAAGAAAAAGTAGTGATTGCTAATAGAGAATATCATGACTACTTAGCAGCTCAGAGTTTTGAATTTATTGAAGAAGATAATTGTTATTATTGGACAAATTATTTAGCAGTTCATAAAGATTATATTGAACGAGTAAAAGAGTACGGTAGAGAATATTATAGTTTAGAAGAAGGACTAAAACCAATTCCTAATTGGGCAATAGTAGAAGTACCTAAAGAAGTGTACAATTTTTAAAAGAGAAAATAAAATGAGCGATACTAATTACCGTCCGTATCAACATCTCTATCTTGTATTTGAGGATTGGGAAAATGATGGACAGGATTATAGTCCTAAAAGGTTTTATGTAAGTTATAGAAGCTGTAAAGAACATTTAGGTTGTAAGTGGTATAATCTGCAAGCAAAAGAGGGATACGTCTATGGAGGAGTTGGGTATGATATCCTACTTTACCTACAAGAGAAAAACCCTGTAGAATATAAACTACCTTTTAGAAAAGAAGACATTCAGAACTATTGGATAAAGGTAGACCCAACAATAGATGAGAACAAAGTAGCAGTAAGAGAAGATACACGTCAATTTTCTTTTATTTGTGACACACGAGATAGAGAAAAAGGCTATAAAGAATTTACCATTAATCTCGACAGGTTTGAAGATAGATTAGATGAGGAGCATTTTCAAAAAAGAATAGAGGAAAGAAATCTAATCCCTCCTCTATAAAATTTCTCAAATAATAGCAATACTCCATCTACAAACGTAAGATTTTTATAGAATCAGAAATCCAGCAATACCTTTAACAGAGGAACTAACAATGGAAACTCTAATGCCTATATCTATGAGTATAACCGTAGATTATAATTCATCACGTACTACACCAACACCTCTTCACCCAATAGTTAATAGATTAGAAGCGTTTGAGCCAGATACATACTATTTTAGATACTGTATTACTAAATCAGAAGAATTTGGAGAAGAAGAAGGTTATATTCCTCACTGGATTCTTTACTCAAACAAAATAAAGTTAATAAATTTACAAAATTATGAGGTATCTAGAACTCGAGAAAAAGAACTACCTCTTGAAGTTGTTGAGTCTCTTAAAACTAAAACTCAAGAATATGAAGCTAAATTTTTTAAAGCTAGGGAAGAATATATACAATCTTTAGTAGATTTAGGTTATTTAGAATATGTTTTCTCGGACTATGATACAGATACCGAAGTGTATATGGTACACCCTAACTGTTTAGACCAATGGAAAGAAAGCTATTTTAGTGTGGATAGTTTACCTACTTGGGCGGTTAAAGAGATAGGATTATTTGCTACTAAAGATAAATAAGGAAAAACAATGACGTTTGTATATAAGTACAGTGATACTCACAGTTTATTTGTTCACGTAGGATTATTGGCAGAAAATGAAGTAGTATTTCTTCCACCTAAAAATCCAGTTAGGAGTAATATTAATCATTACGTCAATGAGTTCTTTGTAAGAAATGAATTATATCAAGAGGATAACATTTCTCCTAGAATGTTTGATAATATATCTCCTAAACTCTATAATGCAAGAGAAATCACTACTGTAGTAGATGACGATACTTATACTCTTGGATTTATTGATGAATATGAAAGAGCTATATTTTACGACCAGTATTTAAAATAGAAGATAGGAAAAAGGAGAGAATCAAACTCTCCTTGGCACATTTTTTACTACATCTCTATAATCAATTTAGCCAGAAATTCTGTTATTTATGTTCCAATAATACTAGACCTTTAACTTTCTTTCCTTCTACTCTCTGAGAACTAGGTTTAGTAATAAAGTATTTTTCTATATCCGTAGCTTTAGCTTTATTATCTAACCTTAAATCTTTATAAGTAGAGTTTAAGTAAGTCTTTAGGTCTTTAAAAGAGTAGAACTTGTTAAGAACTAATTCGTTTTTAGCTTTTGATTCTACTGCCTCTTTGACTTCAATAGATGTTTTATAAATTTCAAGTTTAAGACTCTTTCTGCAAAAACATAAAGACCTTATTCTCGCAGCCCCTAAGACATCTACAAACTCTTTTATTTCTGGACTTAGCTCAATAAGTTGATTTTGTCTGTTTTCGTTTTCATTATTATCTACTAAATTACAATACTCTTTGAGAAGAGATTTAAATGTAATAGAAGTCATCGAGTCAATAAACTCTTCTTCTAACTTTATAAATTCTTGATTGTTGCTGATATCAAAACCTGCGTCTATATAAGCCTGTCTAATACTTAAACCATCTCGGTAGATTGTATTAACTACACTAAATTGAAACTGCTCGTTAAGCTTCTTAAGTTCGTTAAATTCCACTGTTTCATCAATACTGTTATAGTAGATATAATCATCGTCAATATCGAGAGAGAATCTTTTGGATAGTGCGTTTTTACCTTTCTTGTCAAGACTGTCGTAAATTCTCATTAACTCATAAGTATTCTCTTCTTTTTCTTTAACTTTTAAATCAAACTCTTCGACTGTTAAATCTGAAATAGCAGTATTATAGATGTGAAAGATAGTGTGTCTAAAGGGATTGTTAACGCTTCTAATTCTACCAGCTATTTGATAAATATCAGTAGAAATATCTAGCAGAGTATGTTTCTTACTTACACTAGAAATTACATAAGTCATTCCAGTATCCGAATAGATATCTACTCCTAAGAAAGACTTGGAAGTAATAAAAGTAAAAGGTTTGTTTGGGTCAGAGACATTCCCAATACTAAAGTTATCTAATTCTTGTCTATTTTGCTCGTTATCCGCACAAATGATTTTGACTTCCTCTGGATTTAAATCTGCATTAGTAAGAATAGCTTTAATCACTTTGACTGAGTTAACAAAGAAATAAGCCTCATTGCTAACTAAAGTATTATCTCCAAGTTCTATTTCAGCACTGTAATTATTGCTTTTATAATTCTTGATGATGTTGACCGCATATTGAAAAGGTTTATTAGTTTTCTTCCGTATTGGTTTAATAAGTACCGTTTTCTGCCAAACTATTTCATATTGGTCTAAATCCTTTAATTCACTAGGAGTAAAGTTAGCAGGTATAGGTGTTGCACTCATAAACGTATAATGCTCAAATTGCAAAGATTCTTTTAGCAGTCCTTGAATAGCTTTATCTCGGTAAGAGTAATCAGTAAGAATCTTGTGGTACTCATCTATTAAGATTTTGTAATCCTGATAGACGTTTACTCCTAATTGTTCTAACCAACCAATTAATTTAGGAAGGCTATCATAAGTAACTAAGAATTTTGGAGTAGTAGAGTTTTGTAAGTATTGTTCTACTACTTTGAACGTAACTTTAGAATATGCTACCGCATAGACTCCTAAAACGTGAGGATGTTGGTAGCATTTGTTTTTAATTAACTCTACTGTGGGAACCGTAATAATATAAGGTGATTTAGAAGTGAGAGCTAATTGTGTTCCGCCAACTCCTGTACTTTTCTTATACAGTATGCCTTTCGGGAGTTCTTCTAAAAACTCACTTAAGTATAAAGCGGAATCCGGAGCAATAATCTGTTGAAGCATGGTGCTATTTTCCTAATTTCCTAGACGTGGTTTAGCCATTTATTCTTACTTTATTGTACCACATATCTTTGTCAATGGGTAAAAAATATAAGAATTTCTGGTTAAAACAATACAAGGAATATAGTAAAAAAGTTCCAGCCCTTAGAAATTACTTGAATAATAACAAGATGTTGAGTAGAAACATAGTAAAAAATAAAGAGGGAAATCAAAATGGTTCAGTATAACTATCGTGGTTACGTTTTAGAAATGTCTTTAGTAGGAGAACAGAGTAATATTCGAGTTAAAGGTGTAGTTTCTACTCATAATCATATAACTTTCTTTGATGAAGATATCTCTAGAATGAAAAGTCAGTTTGAGAGTTTTGTAGATTCGTTATTTTAATAATCGAGTAGAGACAAACAAAAAGTCACATCTATTGAGGGAAGATCTAGAAACGACTGTAAGGAGTTAAATGACTACTTTTAATCCACAAGAATATAAAGGTATTTCTTATACAATAAGTTACAATCATAAGTCTAGTTGTTGGAAAGCAGTAATTAACGATAAAGAGTTTCATGCTAAAGATTATGGTTCAATACACAAACAATATACTCGATATATAGATAGTATTCTTCCAGTAGAAGAAAAGGATGAAGAACAAGTTAGATATGACCAAGAAGTATTAGCTCAAAATTTATTTAACTATCTATTTCTTAGATGTCCAGAAGCTTTACCTGAAGTAATTGAGTTATTGGATAGATTACACAATCAATATCGAGGGAGAATTAATGATGACTAACTTAGATATAACTTTGCCACAATTCCATCTATTACTAGACCACTATTTAATCTCTAAAGACTTAAAGAATAAATTTACTGTTGAAGGTAAGAATGTAATTTATAAAGCAATAACAGAAGATTTAGACTCAAATATGATTTGGACAATAGAAGAGATAGTTAATGAATATAGTGAGTTATCTTTAGTTGAGTTTGCTAATAAGTATGATGTAGAAGCAGATGAGGATGCTGTCGATAATTATTTATGTCAAGAAAGTAGTTATGCTTTAGGTTTTACTGAAGATACTGTAGTGTTTCAAGATGTTCTTAGATAAGGAGACAACCATCATGGAAAAAGAATTGTTTGAGTACAAAGGTTTTACTGTAAATATAATTCCTTTAGGTATAAATCCTACTTATGGAATGGTTTATGAAGGTAGATGTAAAGAGCTAGATTACAAGAGTTTAGGGTTCTTTAGGAAATCTGACTTGATAGAAGACGTTATGAGTGAAATAGACACAAGATTAGAGGAAAAAGCAAAGATGGAAGAATCAACTTGGGAATTCTATACTACTGTTATGTATGCTGGTTTTTATCTTAAAGTCTTCAAAGATAGAGACACAGATAACTATTTAGCTATTGGTGATTTTAGTTTTAGTGATAAAGGTAATTCAGCTAAGGAAGTAGAAGATAGATATAAAGAGAAAGTTAATAAGTATATATCTACTATTTCTGAGAATTCCCTTTTTAGTAAAGATATTGATAGTTTGATTTCTCAATATGAAGTAAGAGATAAAAAGATAGAGGAATTAGTAAAAGTAATTAGCGGTCTTAACAAGAAGTTAGAAGAGAAAGATAAGAAAATTGAAAGTCTGAAGAAAGAGAATGAAATTCTTAAAAAGAAGATAGCTGCTGTTAAGTTTGAATTAAGTTAGAAGAGTATAAAATATGATTTCAATTTTATCTAATCTAGAAGTTTATGGTAGTTCTCCAGAATCTGATTCTGACCATCGTTGGGTAGCAGTAATAGATGAAGTTACTCGTAATAGATTCTTTGTTTTAACTATTTGTTCTAAATGTGGGACGTTAGCTAGAAAGAATAATTCTACTCATTGGGAGTTGTGTAAACCTTCTGATGATAGATGGAGAATGTCTACTTTAAATGATTGTCCGGGATTGTTAGAAGAAGTTAATTAAAGGAATAAACAATGAAGATTCTTGTAGTAATAGGCGAAGATACATTCAAGTTAGATTCCATTAGTTCAGAATCTTATAGAGATGGAAGTGTTCGTTATATAGTTAAGTACAATAAAGAGTTCTTAGAAAAGATTGTTCCTGATGAAAAAGTAGATAGTAACACTTTTGAATTTATTAAAGGTTGGAGTTTTAAAGATGGTACAGATTACTACAAGATATCGATTAAAGGTAAAGAAACTAAGTTTAAACCTAAAGAAGTATTTTTCTCTTGATTGAAATGATTACTCTACAACAAGCTAGAAATGCAAAACTAAGTCTAACATCTACTACTAAAGATTTACCTGTAAGTATAGGAATTGCTCATGATAATCATGGATATTACTTAAAAGTTTATTTATCTGAATTAGTAAATCATAATATTCCGAGTGAGATAGATGTAGTAAGAGTAGTAATAGAAGTAACTGGATTACCTAGGAGTTATTAGTATGGCTGTTCAAATTAACTATAAGACTTTTACATTAGATGTATTTTTAGATAAAGAAGATAATTGGAAAGGAAAAATAATCGAGCTAAAAGAGCTAGATAACTCCAATAATAAATATACATTTACTGCTAATACGTATAACGAGTTAAAAGAGAAATTTGAATATTTAGTAGATGAGTATATAAATACTCCTAGAATAGAAACTCAGTTTTTAGTAGTGTATAAGAATTCTACTTTGTATGTTCAGCCTTTAGTAGATCGCCGTTACAGTGCTGTTTGTGGTAGTTGGATTTTTGGGTTATTCCCCTCTTTAGATGAGTTAATAGCTGCGTTTCAAGAAAGAGTAGAGGAGTATATTCATAGCGGTTGTATATCTATTAATAGGAAATAAAATGAATAGTAGTTTCTTTCATCTAGGTTACGAGTTACTAATAGTCAAAGATAACTGTATTTATTACGGTAGCTGTCTAGAATTAAACTATTTTAGTAACTCAGATAACGAGCAAGAGTTGAAGAATGATTTTGTTGAATACATTGATGGAGTAATTTAGTTATGTTTGACCCATTAAAAGAAATTTTAACTTTAGATATTGATTGGATGAAAGCTAATGGTTGGACATTGAGAGGAATACTAGCTTATCGACATATCTTGTATGAATTCAATCACTCAGGAGTTCCATCTCAAAGAAAGATTATGGAGATTATTAGGAAATACGATGCTGAGAAATATACTTATAAGATAGAGAATGCTTTAAGAAGTTTAATTGAGTTGAAGAATTACGTAAGAAATCTTTAGTTATTTAGGAGAGAGAAGAGTAATGAAAATAGTAAGTGTAGATGCAATAATGGCTGGAGCAGACATACTAATAGCTGAAAATGTTAATGAGTTTTATGGTAAGTTAGTAGTTGATTTGTTGAATGAGAGAGAAGGATATCGCAGTCAAAATCACTTTGTTTTAAGAGAAGATAGTTATGTGTTGCGAGAAGAACCAGAAGATTTAGAGTCTAGTTATTATTTAGTAGTAGAAAAACTATGATATACAATCACAAAGGTTACGAATTAAAGATTACTTATAATTCAGAAACTAAGCAATTTGAAGGTAAATGCTCTGAGTTAGGTATTAAATTATATAGTAGTAGTAAAGACTTGTTAGAGAAGAGTTTTAGAGAAAGAGTTGATGAGTATCTTGGAAGTTTCATAGGAGAGTAGATGAAAGAGGATTATTGTGACATCTATTATCGTGGTTATGTAATATCTATCGAAGAAGAAAAGTATTTAGAAGGAGATTCTGAGTTTAGTTTTGTTCTGAAGAAAGAAAATGATAGTTGGAGTAAAGCCAGATTTTCTAATTTAGTATATGTTACTCCTCTTTCAGTTATAAGATATTTCTTAGATTATGTAGATACAATATTAGGAAAGAGTAAAGAAAAACTGCTGTCTAAAGTAGTTTACAAAGGTCACAAGTTAGAGATACATGGTCGTTATAACCAGCACACTTCTAGACTTATTTATTCAGGACAATCTAAGAATCCTGAGTTTGTAAGGTTGAGAACCGATTATATGTGGATCCTTGAAGCTTTTAGAAAAGAGGTGGATAATATGTTAGCTAATAAACAAAAGAAAGAAAAGACTTATAAAGAAGTATATCAAGAATGGGGTAAAAGTCGTTATAAGAGAGTTAACTATAAAGACAAAACTCTAGTAGTAATGTTAGTTCCAAGAGGAGAAGATGAGGGGGTGTTTTATGTTGGATATACTTATTATTATCCAAATAATCATTATAAAGACATAAGCTTTGAGAGCATTCATTACGATAAAGTGATTGCTAAGTTTGAGAAATTTGTTGATGAGTATTGTACTGATTGGAGTGGAGATGGTGCAGGTTATCCCAATCCTAGAGAGTACAAAGGTCAAAGAATTTTAATTAGGAAAGAGAAAGATAAAGAGTTTTATATTGGTTATGTTCGGTTTCATAAGAATTCTACTTTTAAACACATTGCCCATACTAGAGAAGAAGTAGAAAGATGTTGTAAGAACAGAATAGATAAAGTGATTTATGAGAAAGAAAAAGTACAAAGAAAGATGTTAACTCCTAAACAAGAAAAGATTAAAGAGTTAGAAGAGTTGTTAGCTAGAATATCTACTCAATTAGAAGAACTAAAGAAAGAGAAAGACACTTTAACTTATAAGTATGTAATACTTGAGATAAGTACAGGAAAGAATCAATGGGGCGCTACTTACTTTGAAGGTGTTCTTAAAGAACTATCTGATCCAGCTCCTTTTAGAGAAAATAGTTTAGAAGACTTAAAGAAATCTTTTGAAAAATACGTTGATAAGTTAGAGAGTCAGTACCTTCTATTCTGTAAGTTAACTGGTAAAGACTTTTAGAATTGGATTAGATAATTAATTAAGAGAGTTGAGTTTTTCTTAGCTCTCTTTTACTTTTGAGAAGTGAATAAGTGAATAAATGATTAATACAAGTTCTAAATTGATTATTGAAATAAAAGAAGATAGATTTTCTATTCCGTTAATAAGCGTTGGTGGATTTGGGTTAAACAATAATTACTACTTAGTTAAAGACACAGATGAGTTAAAAAGATTTACTAAATTTCTGGGTTATTTAGGTTCTGAAGAAAATGAATATCCTAAAGTAATGGTTGTTTATGATAAATCTACTGAGCAATACAGTCACAAACTTCATATATTTAATGATTTGCAGGATATAGAAATTGAGTTTACTTTTGATGAACTTTATGTAGATTGGTAACTATGAAAATAACCATCTGGGGCAATCAATTTCCTTTACGTCTTGATACTAGAAATTTGCATTTAAGTTTTCCTGGTATTGAGACAATGGAAAGAGGTAAAGAGAAAAACAGTGATTTAGATTACATAACTTTTTACATTGAGGGACGTTTCTTCAGTATTAGATTTGATTATACTGAGTTTGGTCTTAAAGTATTTCCGGAAGTTTATGACTCTGAGTTACAGTTTCTATTTGATAATTTTGATAGAGCTGAGAGATTTGGTTTGTTTTTGAGAAATGGAGAAATAGTAGAAGCTAATTCTTATTGGAAAAATGGAGAAATGATAATTTATAAAAGTAAGTTAGACAAGTTAACTGAGATGACCGAAGAAGCTGGTCTTTACGATTATTACTGAGGAGTTATGGAAGTTAAACTGATAATTGCTGGTTCTAGAGATTTTAATAACTACGAACTTTTAAAAGAAAAAGTAGATGATTATCTTTTAAGTACTTTAGCACCAGATAGAAAGTTGTATGACGAGTTTATAATACAGCTTTTGTATAATGAGAAATCGACATATTCTTTCCATATTGAGATAGTATCCGGTGGAGCTAGAGGAGCAGATAGATTAGGTGAAAGATATGCTAAAGAGAGAAAATTAGCAGTTAAACAGTTTATTCCTAACTAGGAGGATGAAGGTAAGAAAGCAGGTCACTTAAGAAATGAGGAGATGGCAAAATATGCTAGTCACTGCATTTGTTTTGATTTAGGAACTCCTGGGACTGCTAGTATGATTCGTTTAGCTAAGAAATACAAATTAGGTTTGAAAGTAGTAAGAATAGAATCTACTAATGAAAAAGAATAATTCTCTCAAAGTCCTAACTTCTCATAAATCAGATGAACACAATACTCCAAGTTACATAATAGAAGCTGCTAGAGAAGTCTTAGAAGGTATTGATTTAGACCCAATGTCTAATGTTTTGGCTAACGAAATGGTTAAAGCTACAACATTTTACACTAAAGAAGATGATGGGTTGGATAAAAACTGGTATGGTAGAGTTTGGCTAAATCCTCCGTTTTCTTTAGCTAAAGAAGCAATTATTAAGTTAATAGATTCTTATAAATCAGGACGAGTAAAAGAAGCTGTATTGCTAATTAAATCTGATGTTTCTACTCAGAAATATAAATTGCTTTATCCTTATCCATTTTGTGAGTTAAACAAGAGAGTTAAGTTTGAGAATGTAGATAATAAAGATTCAGCTCCTTTCCCGGTAGTATTATTCTATTTAGGAAGAAAATACTATAAGTGGAATGAAGTGATGAGTAAGATAGGTAAAGTTCATCCGGGTAGTTTTCTATTTATGAATGTAGCTATGAAGTGTAGTATTGATGATTTGCGTTATTTAGGAGTAATGGAATGATTACTAGAGAAGAGTTATGTAGTTTAGATAGAAAGTTTCCTCTAGTTAAAGAAAGAGACTATAAATTTGGACAGACTACAGAAGATAATAATGATTCTTATATTGAGACTAATAAAGAAGCTGTTGTTTGGTTGTTAGATAACTCTACGTTACTTTTAGAGATAATAGAGAAATATCGTAGAATTACTGAAATTACTTTTGAAGGAAAAGAACTAGATGACTAAATTAAATATACAAAGAGTTAGTGTTAAAGAAACTATTCCTAGTCCAGATAGAGTTTATATTGGTAGAGCTAATAAAACCTACTCTTTCCCACAAAGTCCACTAGCTAATCCTTTTGTACTTAATAAAGATGGCAATAGAGATGAAGTAGTTCAGAAATATAGAATTTGGTTGCACGAGCAAGTTAAAGAAGGTTTGTCGGGTAAAAAGAATTCTGCTTGGGAAGAACTAAAGGCACTTAAAAAGCAAGCTAAAACTAATGGGTTTTTGAGAGTAGCTTGTTGGTGCAAAGAAGATGAGAAATGTCATGGAGACGTAGTTATTAACTGTCTTAACTGGATAAATGAAAATAATTTAGGAGATAAAGATGAATAGAAAAACTTTTAAATACAAGGGATTCTATCTATCTGTTTGTGAAACTAAGAACTGGAAGGCTCCTTTTATAGGTACTCTTTACAGTAAAAGATATAATAAGTCTAAGGAAGTGTTTTATCCAAAAAATATTACTCATGAGTTTGGAGAAGAACAGTTAATATCTTCTATGGAGAAAGAGGTAGACAGATTCTTAACGGGACATAGAGAATGGTTACAGTGGAAAATACAAAATCTTAAAGAATTTTTAAACACTAAAATTAGTGAGTTGCATTTTGTAGAGCAAAGTTTAAAAGAGGAATAAACCATGCTAGTACAAAGAGCTGAAGAATTTGCACGTTTAGTTCACAGAAATCAATTCTATGGAGAACTGCCTTATGTTGACCATCTTAAAGAAGTTTATTTAACTCTATTAGATTTTGGAGTTAGAGATGAGACGATTCTAGCTGCTAGTTGGTTGCATGACTCTATTGAAGATACTGAGACTACTTATGAGATATTAGATACTCAGTTTGGTAAGGAAGTTGCAGATTTAGTTTTAACCGTTACGAATGAGAAGGGGACTAATCGTAAAGAGATATTAGAGAAAACAGTTTCCAAAATCAAGGATAATGAAGCAGCTTTAGTTATTAAGTTAGCTGACAGAATAGTAAATACTGAGTTTAGTCTTTTTTATAATGAAAAACTGTACAAAATGTATGAAAAGGAATTTCCTAGATTTAGGACTCTTTTACTTAGAGCAAATGAGAAGAATGAAACTGTTTTAAAGCTGTGGAATTATTTAAGTAATCTCTGTGAAAGAAAGGAGTTTGAATATTATGATTCAATTAAATACTGAGAAATGGTGGGATGAAGAGAGAGATAAGGATTTAATTGACCAATATGCTTTACTATCTTTACTTATCAGTCAATGCTTTCAATTGAACGAGCAAGAATACTTAAAGCTAGAAGAACTTCTTAAAAACTCTTCTAAAGGTACTAAATTCAAAATAACGATTGAGAGAAATGAACCTGAAGATAATCCTTGGGTGAGGTTAGCTGGTAAGTATGAAAACGATCCGCAGTACGATGAGGTATTGGCACACATAGAAGAATCTCGAAAAGAATTAGATGAGGAAGTTGATAGATATTATGATGATTGTTACGAAATAGTAGAGGAAAGAATGTATGACCTTTAGGGAGTTTTTATGCAAGTAAGATTAATTACTAAAACTGAAGGTGTTAAAGGAACTGAGTATGAAGGTAAGTCTCTTGATGAGATAACTGTCGGGATAGCTCGTCTCAGCTCAAGCAGGGAGATTAATGAACTATTTGATGAACCTCATAAGTTACTACGACACTGTATTTCTGAAGGTCATTGGAGTGTTTTTACTACTACTAATCTAGGAATTGAAATAGTTACAAGTAGAGCAGTTGGAAGACAGTTGTTACGGCATTGGAGTTTAAAACCACAAGAACTAAGTCAAAGATATGCAGAAATTACTAGCTTTGAAGAAGTGGAACTTAGAAAGCAGTGCAAGAATAATAGACAGAGTAGTGAGGAAGTCCTATCTACTATAGTGGAAGATGAATATGCTTGTAAAAATTACTTCAATGAAGATGAGAATATTAGATTAACAGAGGTCGCTGAAGAGTGTCAGATGTTACTAGCTCAAGCTAAGTATACTTATGAAAGATGTTTAGATTGGAATGTAAGTCGTGAAACTGCTCGAATGTTTCTACCTGAATGTGCTACTACTAAGATTATCTTTAACGGTACTCTAAGAGATTGGATTACTACTCTTAATCAAAGACTCCATGAAACAGCTCAGAAGGAAACTAGGTTAGTGTGTGAAGCTATCCGAGATTCTTTTATGATTGAATGTCCTATCATATCTAAATGTCTGTTTAACTTTGAGGATGCTTATGAAATACATCTATTAGATAGATTAGTTCTTGAGAAGTTTGGTGTTTATAATTTAGTGAAAAATAACGGCTACAAGAAACTTTAAAAAATTAACTATGACTAAACTCAAATTGTGGAAGTTTTCAGAAGATTACGGGAGAATGGGCGATGCTGAAGGATTATTCATTGCTACTGAAGAAGAAGTTGATAGATTTCTAGATAAGAGAAATGTTTGTTTTGGAGAAGTATTAGGTAAACATTCAGAGGTAGACGTTTATTTTGAAAGAGGTAAGAATCTTAAATGTTTAAATGTTTCTACTTCTACTATTTATGAATTGCTAAACGCATTAGATAGAAGATGTATTTCAGGGCGGTATCCTTTTCAATATGTTAGCCAAGAAGTTAGATGTACTAATTGTGGAGAAGAGGGGGACTTTTATGATGGTTGGATGTTTGATGCTGATACAGTTGAATGTCCTGATTGTGGTTGTGAATCATATACGTTAGTAGAAGAGAATGAAAATAGAACTAGATTTAACCAAGGAACAATTTGAATTATTATTGAATTTAGTATTCTTTAAATACGATGAACTAAATAAGTTAGAAGATGCTCTAGATGGTTGTATAACATTCTGTGACGAGACAGATGACTTTAAAGAGCAGCTAAAAGAATTAGAAAAACCCTTGGGAGATGCTAAAAATCTATTTCTTCAAGTAAGAAAGTATAAATATCCTGATTCAGAGTATTAACTACATAGGAGGAGACATTTGGCTTTGTTGTTCTATTTGCTTCAGAGCCTTTGCTTCTTCTATTTCTTGTTCAGTTTGAAGAGGTAATCCAAGAAGTCCTCTAATCCTATTATTAATTACAGGGTCATCTCCACTTAAAATTCCCATTGAAACAGCAGTAAATATGTTCTGTAGTTGCTGCATTTCTACTCCTGGGTCTGAAGAAGAATCAATAGTAAATTTACCGTAATCTTTCTGTTTACCAAAGTTGTTAATGATTATAGGTTTACAGACTTTCTCAATAATCTGGTCTTGAATCTGATTTACTACTACTTCGATATTTGCGTCTAGAAGAGTAGATTGCTTGACGGATAATGTTGCTACTCCTATTGAACCACTACCTTCTTCAAATATGAGTTGAGGAATACCAAATGCTCTGTGAATATTTTTTTCATATCTGTTGAGAGATACTTCCCAAGATTGGCTTCCATCTGGAACGTTTAGAGCCGTAACATTATTAGCTTTATCTGTGACAATAATAGAGTTGTTTTCTACATTAGCTAACTTATCATACATTACTTGAGCTGCATTTTTTTTAATAGGTTGATTATCTCTTCCTAATATTGGGTTTCCATAAGCATCAGTAACAGTAGCGTTAATAGTAGCAGCACTATCTACTTGAGCAAATAGAATTCCGGTAGCTAGGTTCTTAATAGACACAATCATGTCAGCAAAAACAGATAATTTAGCTCTCCAAAATGGATATGCAATTGCAGCTTCTGCATGACCAAAAGGATCGTTAAACGTAGTAGCAGCAGAGTTAGTTACGTGGATAACTTTTTTATAAGGGATATGAATGTTGGATTTAACTTTATCATTATAAGTAACATATTGAATAAAACCTTTAGCTCCTTTAAATTTTACTCTCTCAAGACTTAAAGGGTAAAGACTTATTAATTTTAAATAGCCTTCATTATCATAATCTAAATTAATTTCTGCTACTGAAAACCCTAAAGCTTGAGCAATAGCTAATTCTGCAACAGATTTTTTTAAAGTCCCTCTCATGTTTCCAAACATTTCTAACATGAAGTTCGTAATTTCTGATTTACTGTGTTGGTAAACCCCAAATGTATTAGCAGCTCTCAAACACTTAATATCTACACAAGATTTAGCACTCGGGTCTTTGTGAATAAAGTGAATTAGTTTATCTATTGGGTATTCACCATCCCAACTAATTTCTTGAATAGTAGAATCAGATAGTTTAGATATTTTTGACGAATGATTGGTAGTATAAAGCTGTTCTTCAAATTGTCTTGTTGGTTGAGGGTTTCTTGATTTCATTGGCTATTATTATTTAATCTCTTTGTAAACTTTAACATGAAATAAAGATTGAAAGATTATGGGATGTTATGTTGAACTTTCATTAGATATTAAATTAAAAGCAGATACCCCAAAAGAAGTTATAGATGTTTTAAAATATGCTTTGTCTAGAAAAGCTAGTAGACCTAGGAAAGTAAAACTACCTGATCACAGATTTTTTAAGAATCCAGATTGGTGTTCTACATTAGGATGCAATAATGATTCAGAAATACCAAGATTAAGAAAGCTTAGAGGAAAAAACAAAGGTTATAGTTTAAATATTTATTCGGAGTTCAAAGAGTATTGGGCAAGTGAATATAGATTTATAGATTGGATAGAACCTTATTTAGACCATCTACCAGGAGAAATTTTAGGTTGGAGAGAAGACGATTATAACGAACGTACTACTATAAAGAAAAAATAAGGAGATTAAATTATGACTTTTAACCAAGAAGAATACATCAGATTATTTTCAGAAATTGTTATCAAACCTATTGAATCAGATGAAGAGCTAGATAGATATGTAAAGCTAGTAGAGCCTTACTTCTTTGATAAAGAGAAAACTCCAGAAGAAGTAGCTATTTATAACCTACTAACTATCTTGATTGTCGAATATGAAAGAGAGCATTACCCTGACCCAGAGTTAACACCATTAGAATTCTTGAAAGGTTTGATGGAGTTAAAAGACTTAAAACAAAAAGATTTAGTTGGAGTTATTGGTAGTAAAGGAGTAGTATCTGAAGTTATTAACGGTAAAAGAGAGATATCAAAAGCACAAGCAAGAGCATTAGGTGAATTCTTTAAAGTAGATTACAAGAGTTTTTTATAAATAGAATAACAGTCTATATGAAAATTGGTTCTAAAGTTTTAGTTAAAGGTTCTTATCATCCCTCTAATATTTATAGAGGGGAGATTGTAGGGGAAAGTGAAGAAGGTAATAGACCTGTTTGGGTAGTATTGGTATGGTTTTCTAATGATAGTAGATTAGAACCTGTAAAGTCCAATTACTTTAAGGATTCTTTTACTAGATTACCTAATAATACGTCTAGTAGCACTATATTTTATATTGAGGAGGTAGAAAATGATCGAAATTAAAAAGATAATTGAAGTAGATAGTTATGACTTACTAGGTTATTACTCAGAAGACCATGTTAATAAAGAGGAAGTCATTGAGGTAGTGAGTGAGCATATTAAAGAAGATGTGGAGGAAGGCACTTTAGACTGGGATTGGGAAGATGGAGATATTATATTACCTACAGTAGAAAGAGTAGAGTATATCTGGTACAAAATAATTAATTTAGGAGAAATAGATAATTACTATGAAAAAGAGGATGATGAGTTTTGTTTTGTATTTAGTAATAGAGGTAAGGAAGGTTACTCGAGAATGACGAGGTACTATCTATGAATAAGAAATTACTATTTATTTTAGGTGCAGGTAGGTCAGGAACTACATTACTACTTTCTTACTTATTAGGTATTCCTAATATTAAAGTCTTATATGAAAGTAAGATACTAAGCAACCGAATCGAGAGTCTTGAGAAATTAGCTGATTATTTTGATTCTATAGAAGAAGAAATAGTAATAGAGAAAACACCTTGTCACTGCCTTTACTTAGAAGATATCGAGAGACTTAGGAGCTTATGTAAGAGAAATATTCATGTTATCTATGTTACTAGACCGCCAGTTCCTACTATCTTATCTATATTAAAAGCTAGTAACGGTAATAGCCAACTATTTGGGGAGATGGATGTATTAAGTGCTTGTGAGAAGTACGAAGAAGCAATGATTAGTATATATCATAATCTTATTACTAGGGTACATCATCCTAATACTCACATAGAACAAGAAAAACTAAAGTATACTACAGGTGAAGTTAGTGATATTGACTGTATTTCTACTTATGAAATACCCTATTCATTTTGTATTACGTATAGAGAGTTGATAGAGGATGCTTACTCCATATTGGATTATCTATTAGTGTATGAACTCCACCTTGACCTTAGTGACTCAGATATAAGAGGCTTAATAGTTAATCGAGTAAATAATATAAATAGGTTACTACCTCAAGTAGAAGAAGAATTACATCATAGTAATTTGTTTAAAGAAGTAGATGTAGTTGCTAAAGAGAGATTTAGTAGTGTAAGTAATTTGACTGAGGAAGATAAGAGAAATATTAAGTACATTAATAACTACTTCACTAATAAAGGTAATAAGTTTAGTGTATATGACTTAGTAACTAAGAACGAAGTAATAACTACAGAAGATAGCCCGTTAGTTACTATAGTAGTCCCTTTATATAATAAGGAGAAGTATATAGAAGAGACATTATCTTCCTTACTTAATCAGACATATCAGAAAATACATATCATAGTAGTAGATGATGGAAGTACAGATAATAGTCTAGAAATAGTAGATAAGTACATAAAATCCTTAGATGAGAGTAGTAAATGTAAAATTAGTATACTTACTCAAGACCATTTTGGTGTATCTGAAGCTAGAAATAGAGGCTTCCCCTTTTCTTGTGATATTATTACCTTCTGTGATGCTGATGATATATGGGACTTAACTCTAGTAGAGAAGTCAGTAGCTACATTTAAGAAATACCCTTATGTGGGTTGTGTCTACTCTCGCGTTTTAATCGACAAAGATGGTGAGATAACTAAGAATCATTCTAAGATATGTAACGGAGATGTTTATGAAGATGCTTTAGAGTATAACTTCCTTACTTGTGGTAGTAATCTATTTGTTAAAGCTTCTGTAATAGAAGAACATAGCATTAGGTTTAATACTTCCTTACAAGTAGCTGAAGATTGGGACTTTCTTATTAGATTAGCTAAAATAGCCGTCTTTAAGTGTACTAAAGAGTATCTTGTTACTTATAGGCAAGTACCTAATTCATTATCTACTAATAAAGAACTTTTACTAGAAGATAGTCAGTGGGTATTGATGACTCATTTAGATGTACTAGAAAGTCATTTATATAGAGGAGAGAAGTATAGTAGAATATTTACTCGTTTGTTTCTTTACTGCTTTTCTATTAAAAATCTTAAGTGGAGTTACTTAAAAGATTTAGATATTAATTATATACTTAGAGTTGTAGTTAATAAACTGAAGTCCTTTGTTAAGTCATATATATTATAAACTAGCTATTTATGAATACTCTCTATCTAACTTCTACAAAAAGATAAGTAGGAGAGATGATGAGTATTCTTCTTACTTCTATCAGTTATCAGTAGATGAGAAGAAGCATAGTAAGATGTTGTTTAGTCTATTAAATAAGAGAGGATATGATGTACCTAATAAGTTCTTAGTAGAGCAGGTAATAATACAAGGTCAGGAAGTAAAGACTAATATAGAAGTAAGTAAGAGAAATGTACTGTTCTATTTAATCTTTAAAGGTAAGTCTGCCTCTAGTTACTCTACTAATGAGTTACTTAGTTATGTAAATAAAGGAGAGAAGATAGCTTATGTGTATTACTCAGTTCTCTTGTGGGTAGTTAAGTGTCTTAGTTATCTTACTCAAGATAAAGTATATGACTTAGATATAAATCTTCTGTCAACTATTAGAAGTGAAGAGAAGGAGCATAGTAGCTATGAAAGATTTAGTGTATGAAGAGATGAGTAAGAGGTTTATAAAAGAAAAGTTAGTGAAAATTAATCTGAATCAAAAAGTTAAATTTAAACTTACTAAAATAGGGAGAGAATATTTGAAAAAGAATAAACTATTAATGTGGTCAGATAAGGAGGGTTATTCTACTGAACAGCTTTGGGTAGTAATGGGATCTTTGGAGAAGCAATGCGATATCCGACTAGGAATACAGTGGTAGAACCAGATATGTTTTTAGTAGATGATTGACAAAATTAAATAGTTTGTGGTAGATTAAATTTATTCGGGAATGGAGCAACGGCTAGGCTCATGACTCTCCTAAAGTCAAAATTAGTAAGTTCGATTCTAACTCCCGATTTCAAGAGTCAGTCCTCCTATTTAGTATAGGTAGCTGTCTGTAAAACAGTGGCTTCGGCATTGTAAGTGCGAATCTTACCTGACTCATTTATCATACTTCCTTCTTCTTCTTAGTCACGGTGATATACGGATATATATATACTAGGAAGCTAAGATTGGGGTCTAGCTGTACATTAGTAGGTTTTTTGATAGTTACTTGTTTAGTAACATCTAAGACTCCAGGTGTAAGAACTGTTTCTAAATCTTGTACTTTATTTAATACGAAGTTATATTCACTATTAGCGTAGATTTGGTCAGTTGCATACTTTATGTATTGAGTAGCGTTAGTAGGTGGTACAAATTCTACATCTTTATAAGAGTCTACATCTACTTTAATAAACCCATCATATATAAATTGCGCCCAAAGATTATTAAACCATTGACGGGTATCTATACCTTTAACACTTGAAGTAGGATAGCTTCCTGTTCTACTATTTTGAGCTAAGATAAACTCTCTTGTTTCTGAGTTATTACTATTTTGATTGCTGTAGAAAAGTGAGGGTACTTCTAATAAAGGTGCGTTAATACCATCTAATCTTGCTGTAGTATATTGAGTCCAACGAGTTAGATTATAAGTGTAGAAGAAATTCAGTCCGTAGCTATCTAACATACTTTTTCTAGTAGATAAGTCTAAAGCAAATGAGTTATTCAAACTTATCAATTTGTTTCTAGCACTTCTAATATTAGAAGGTACATAAACTTTAGGTCTCGCAGTTAGATATTCAAAATAACTTTCTTTACTAACTTGATTGTTATTTACAGATGTAGTGTAATTTAAGTTTGAGTTTAATCCGTAACTTGTGAGAATTTGATAAATATTTCTGTCGTAACCTACTACTGAGTTAAGCCGTTTCTTTTCAGTATCTAAAATACTTCTATCCCATAACGACCACCAGCTAGAATTACTTATCATTATTTGTCTTTGATTGTCTCCTGATACTACTGGTTTAGATAAGTATGTCCAGCTACTAACAAAAGAGTTCATAGGAGAAGTAATGTTACTTACAATGATGCTTTTTGCTTGGCTGTAATTGTATTGCTCGTTGTTATTACCGGATATAGGATTATTTATTGATGTGTTATTAGTTGTTTGTAAAAGGATAGTATTAGCAGCATCTCTATCTCTATTACTTACTGTACCTCCGGTGTTATTGCTAAGACTTCCATAAGAAACAAAGAACTTCTTCTCAATATAAGATTTATTCCAAAGAGCAGAAGGTAGCAGTGAGGTGTCTAAACTGTTGTTTGTAGATTCTACTTGCCAGTTTTTAATTTTTATAGTTACGTATTTTCTATATTCCCAGCTTTGGTTAGGTGTAAAATCGTTAGCACTAAAAGCAGGATTACTTACCGTACTACCTTTACAATCAGTGTTGCTAAGTGTATTTTTAGGTTCTAATCCAAGTTTTAAATGTACTATTTGAGTTTTATTATCTAAGACTGTTAGATTTATAGTTCTTTGATAAAGGTTGTCTACTATTTGTTGTAACGACCTATTTCTCGGGTCTACCAGATTCCCTTCTATATTAGGAGTTACGTAGTTAGCAGAAGGAACATTATTTAAGACATATATCCAAACTCGAGGGTCAATCCTTAAGTCAATAATATTTTTGTTGCAGTTTTCATAAAATTTAAAATGTTTAGCTTGGTCTTCCTCACTTACCGCAAAATTTCTTCTTAATCTGTTTTCTATATCTACTTGAGTTTCATTAGCTGCTAGGATAAAAGCATTATACATTCCACTAAATAAATCGCTAGCTCCTAGTTCGTATAATTTAATAGCTTCAGTTTTTTTACTGCTCCCCAACCAAATCTCAGCTTTGTGAGTAGATAGCTTCATATCTCTTTTTTTTAGTTTAGGGGGGCCATCAGGATTTCTGTTTCCTCCACTACCGTCATAAGGGCCACCATCTCCTAAATTGCTAGGACAGCCCGGAGTCCAAGGAAAGTAGTTAGGTGGTAGATTTCCGGGTATTTGATCTTCGTTTACTTCTAATATGTAGAAACCGCCAGGAGCCGTTGACCCGTTTAAGTATTGCTGTGGAAAATGCCTCTTGTACATAAATTGGTAGGGAAGATTTACCCAGCCATAAGTATGTCCCCAACTATTATCGATAGAACCTACACTTGGTTGACCGGGAGTTTCTTGTCCAAATAAAGGTGCTTTACTGCTAATAAAACCTCTCGTGTCGCAATACCCAGCAGCTTGCATAGCAGGAGTACATTCATTAGTAAATCCGGGGAGAAAGCTAAATTCACATCTAAAGAAATTTCTAGTTATATTTGTTTGAGAATCAGTAGTAGAGGCTAATTCCCACCCCGCTAAGTGCATCCCTCCAGAGCATTCTAAAATCGTTCCATAACCAAATAGTTTTTTAAAGCTAGTTCCGTATTCATTGTCATGTGAAGTTAAAGCAGCTAACATTCTTTGTTCATCTTCAGCAGTAACTTTAGTAGAGAACATTTTCCAACCTAAATTAACCCCGTTTTCATCTTCAGTTCCATGAGGAGTTTTAGCATCTCTACCTAAATCATCACTAAAACAATCATTTAAAGAGTTATAAGGTTTATAAGGTAATCCGGTATAAGATGTTCCTCCAATAGTTTCTTTAGCTGCGTAGTTGCATCTTTCATAAGCTCCGACAAATTGAGTACATGAACTTCCTTTCCTAATCCAAGTAGATTGCAATTGACTAGGAACAGGAGAACCTGTATCTACTAACTTGACAAATAAATAGAAAACTTCAATATCTGAATCAGTATATTCAATAATTTTCTTATCATCTACTGGTTTAGTTTTTCTTATCTGAATAATTCTTTCAGTTACCTGCTCTGCTGCTTTAAACGTAACTGCCTTGTATTGACCGTCGTTAGAATCTTTTACTACTAAAACTTCCCCACTAGAATCCACATTAACAGATAAAGCTTGAATAGTTTTCCCCGTCTCAGTATTTCTAACGTTAATCTTGGTTCCAATTCCACCGTTAAGAGCATAGCCAATAAAAGCTGTATTATTTTCTAATAACTTAAGAATTTTCTGGACAACTAAATCTTCAGATATCGAGCCTGGGAGATAATCATCATTCATAGGAAATTATTTATGTCTGTAAGTTTTGTAGCTAACGTAATGCAGAGAAAAGTAAGACCTCTACATCCTGGTTCTATTTTAGTAGATATCCTAGAAGATAGAGGAATTAGTGTAAATGAGTTTAGTAAAAGTAACTCAAAACTTAGAGATGTATTATTATGTACAAGACCTATAACTTATCTTTTAGCTGTAGAGGTTGACCTTAGATTAGGTGTTCCTACTCAGCTCATATTAAATCTACAAAGAAAAGTAGATATTTGGGATAGTTTATATAATGACTAAAAAGATTTAAAGGTAATTAAACTTTTCTCATAATTGTATTCAAAACATAAAGCGTCATGGACATTGTTAACAGCCGGATTGACTTGTCTGAAGTACAACCAACCATTATTAGAGAAGGTATTTGTTATTCTATTATTTCCCTTCATTAAAGAAGGAGTAAATGTAGGTGACTCAAAAGGGTTGGTAGTTATCGCATAAGTCCTAGTAGGAGGATTGTGGTAACTTGCTAATGCACCGTTAATACTAGATGAAGCACTAATGTAATTAAATTTAACTGTGCCTGTTCCTTCAGTAGCTATATCAAAGAAGTTATATTGAAGATTAAAAGTTCCACTATGACTAGCCGGAACCCAAAGAAGTTTACCTGTACCTTTAGGACAGTTGCCGCATTCTCCCATTCTACATTGATTAAGTATTGGGGAACTCATCTCTACTATTGGATTAATTTTAGATAGTATAGTAATTTTCATTAGTTACAATAGAATCTCCAAAGTTATTCTTATACCTGTACTTGAGATACCCGTTAAAGTATGAGCATTTCTAGCTAATAGAATCCCGTATAAATTAGCAGAACCTGCTGAATCTGTTGTGTATGACATACCAATACTTGTAACTGAGTAGAGAGTGTTAAGAGAACTAGCTAGAGGAAAGGAAAATTCAATATCACCTACAAAAGATTGAGCTTCAGTATCTGTAAGAGCAAAAGCAGAATAAAGAGTCTTATCTACCATTGTTGTTGTAATAGGTTTATCAAATAGGCGGATTAAATATTGTCCAGTAGAAACTACTTCACAGTATAAAGAGGCGTTCTGAATTACTCCTCCTAAACCTGCTCTTAAAGCTACTCCTGGGAAAGTAAATTGAGATGTTCCCATTACTTGATTAGCAGCATAAGCAGTAGTAGTTATTCCCGCTGTATTAGTTCCTACTGAAGAAACAGTTTGATTAGTGATAACAGGGATATGGGTAATTAGTCCTGTAATAGGATGAGTATAAGTAATACTATCAATATTTAAACCAGAACCTTGAGTGACTGTATAAGGCATTGTTTTTTATTTATTTTAACGTTTAAAATGGAAAGCTAGATAGTCTGCCGGACATAAGTAAGGATAATTGTTGCCGCATTTGGTTCTACTGTAGTGTACCAAGGAAAACCACCAATCACACCAAAAGAAGTTCCCCCTGATAAACTATTAGGAACCACTGTAATTTCTAGTTTATCAGTTCCCCTTAATCTAAGTTTAGAAATAGAGTTGAGTTCTATTGGTTCTGAACTAAATATAGGGAGAGTTAAATCTTTAATTATTGTTAAATCGTTTAGTTTAATAGTAACTTTAGCAGTTTCATTCTTTTCATTTTTTAATAGAACTTTAGCAATGATGTATGATGTGTTGCTATTAGCCTGAAAAAGAGTGGTAGGAGCAACGTTTAAAGTAGAATATTCTGTTAGTAGTTCTGTTGCCATCTTTTCTTTAAATAATAGGTTTTTTAGCTAACTGTTGTTTGTTTCTCTCTACTCCAATAGCTTCTTGAATAGTTTTCATTGCTTCTGTTAATTTAGCATTTCCTTTACAGCTAATTCTTAGTGGTTCAGAATCCCAATAAGGTTGTCCTGCTAATTTACCACTAGGAAGTCTAGTTTCTACAGTAAAATAAACTTCTATTATTATATCTTCTACTATTTCTTTAGCTGCTGCTAGATTAGCTTGTAATCGTTCTGTAGTATGTAAAGTAGATATATTATCTGAATCTGTAATTTTAAGCGGCATATTGATATTTAGACTATATTGACAACATTTCCGTTTCTCCAGAGTGTTCCTGCGGGAAGTCCAGATGAAGAAGTGGGTAAATTAGAAAGATTGATGCGAGTACCTGCTACAAACAAATTCCCTGTAAGTCCTAGAGAAGTTGCTGTAACTGCTGCAGCGGTACTAGAAGTAGCTTGAGTACCAGAATTAAATACGATGTTAGTATTGTTTTTAATTACAAAAGCTCCGGGACTACTATTTTCTGCATCATTTAAAGGAGCAAAGTAGAAGTCCCCATTAGGATCTACAAACATTTGGAATTTTTTTAAATCGGTGCCATACCCTGTACCGTTAAACACTATTTTTGGGTAAGCACTATTAATAACTCTTAATTCTGGCCCCATAGATTTTACACCCGTAATGGTTTGAGCAGTTGTTAAATCTACAAAATTTTGAGTAGAGCTACCAGTACCTCCGTTAGCAATTGGTAAGCTTCCTGTAACATCGCTAGTTAAAACTACTTGTCCTAGCACTGAATTAGTTCCGTCACTTCTAAGAACTCTATTAGCTGTTTGGGTTCCCACTAAAGAGTTAATTGCTGCTTGTCTAGTCGTAGTCCCAGTTCCTCCGTTTCCAATTAATACAGTTCCAGTAATATTACTAGCAGTCCCAGTTGTATTTTGATTTAAAGTAGGGATATCGTTAGCTTGAATAGTAGATAGTATAACATTAGTTCCGTTACCTCTTAGATAAGTACCGGAAGTAACTGCTCCTGCTAAAGTATTTAGAGAAATCTGTTTATCTGCTAAGTTACTTAGATTTCCTGCACTATTAAGAAGAACTTGAGTAGCATTAGCACTATTTCTAAATTCTAAGTTAGCACCATTTCTCCAAATAGCTCCTACAGATGTATGTACTGTAGTAGGTAAAACTAAACCATCACTAAAAGTTTTACTCCCTCCAATAGTTTGGCTAGTGGTTAAATCTACATAAGAAGCTGAGTTACCAGAACCGCCATTAGCAGGAGGAAGAACACCTATAACATCCGTACTTAAATCTACTTGAGCTAAAACAAGATTAGTACCGTTGCTTCTAAGAACTCTATTAGCTGTCATTGTAGATACTAAAGAGTTAAGAGCTAACTGTCTGTCATTAGCAGTTTTAACAACAGTTATTACACCATCTTTAAGTATCTGTATTCTCGTTGACATCTAAATTCTCATCTATTTCAGGGTCTAGTTCTTTGATTCTTGCTTTTAAGTTTTCTATTTCATCTAAAACTACATTTAGTTGAGCTTGCAAAGATATGCGTTCTTGTAGATACTGATAGCATTGATTTAGTGTTACTTCGATTAGCTTTTTTGAATACTGTTCTTGTTCTATTTGCATAGTTAGTTACCACATTGAATAAATCATTAAATCTACTATTGTTCCTCTTTTGTTAGCTTCGACATAAGCTTTACTGTCTAGTGTAACAGATGTGTAGTTCTCCGGGATAACATAAACACTTCCAAAATTATATATTCCAGGGTTTCTAATCTGTAAATAATAAGTATCTCCATTCATCATATTGAGAGGATTATTTATGTTACTAATTGTTCCAGTATTGTTAATTAGACAATATTTATCTGTTACTGCTAAATCAGGAGTAATAGTAGAAGCATAAGTAACTATTTGAGCAGGTTCTACATAAGAAGTTCCTGTACTACTGTTACTACTACTTCCACCACCTAAAGCTAATATAAGAGGTATCACGCTATCATCTACTGACCTAATTAAGTCATTTAAGGTACTAATGTTAGGAAATATAGTAGAGTAGACGTAAGCACTTACTTGGTCTAAGTTAAGTCCTGATTCTTTTTCTTTCCATATACCCGGAGAACTAGAAGGCAAAGTACCTGGTTTAAAGCTAGTTACATTATTAGCTGCTCCTGTCTGATATTTGTAGAATACTAAATCTAAGTAACTGTTATCTGTACCTTTAAGTGATCTTCTCTGCCCATCAGGTATGTAAGTAGTGTCTAATGAAATTAATTGTTCTTTAAATAAAGGTTCTCCTAAATACTTCATGTTGTTGAGTGCTTGAGATAAGGGCATATCTAGTTCTAAGATACATCCTTTAGCAGTATCGTGGTTGATAGATGTTACTTGATTGCCATCATACAGATAAGCAATACTAAATCTATAACTACCGATACTAAAGCCACTACCTAACCCACTGCTGATAACAAAGTAAGGTAAGTCGTATAGATTAAAACTACTATCTGTACTTGTTGCATTAGGTATATTACTTACAACTACTCCACTGTTCCAATCTAATAAGTTAATAGAGAAGGTACTATTAGTTATGTTGCTGTTATAGTTAACTTCAAACTTCCTCACTTCAGAGTTAGATTGTCTCTGAACGTATACTACATACTTACCAATAACAAAATTAGTAAGGGAACTAGCTATTAAGTCAGGGTAGTTACTTCTAATAGAGGTAGGTAAAGTCAGTTGTAAGGCGAAGTTAGAGTTTTGAGTAATAGATATGTAACTACTCCAGTTGGTAGCAGAAGTCTGTCCGGAAACAGTAGACACAATAGCTCTAATAGCAGAAGAGTTAGGTAAAGCAGTAGGAGCTAAAAAGCAGTTACCTAAGTTGTTGATAAAAACTTTTTGATTAGCTGTATTAGGTACTAATCCTAAAATAGTAGTTTTTGGTAGTAGAGGAAAAGTGTAATTCTTAATTAGTCCACTACCTGACAGCACTTCAAGACCTGTATTAGTAGTAGAAGGGAATACTCTGCGCCTACCTCCTTCAGTAAATATACAATCTCCTATTATCTCACCTCCTGCTACGTAACTCCCTACATTAGAAACAAAAGAAGGGTAAATAGAAATAATAGAACCTTCTGGAATAAAGTCATTGAGTTCTGCTCCTAAAAAGTTTAAATAGAAACTAAAAGATAAAGTCTCTCCAATTAATAAGTCTTCTTCTAACGCAAAGTTTGGATTGTTAGCATTAAATATTAAAGGAATACCTAACTTCTCAAAAGGTGTAATTCCATCTCTTTTAGTAGTTCTAAGAGTACAAGTGTCTAAATCTACTATTCCTTCAAATACGTAACGAATCTTTCTATCAAATAGATTAGTTTTTATATTCTCGTTTAGTTTAACTGTAAGAGTAATTCTAGTTCCAACTGCTACTGAACCACTAGCATTATCTACCCACAACCTAATAGAAGAAGAATCACTTCCATCACTCCCATAACTTCCAAGAATAGGACTAATATTGTTTTCTTCTCTTAAATCTAGTCTAGAACCGTCAACATCGTAAACTGATGAGATATAAGTAGAAAAACCTCCTCTAGCCTTAAATCGTTTACCAGTGCTTGCTAAAAGAGTTTCTTGATTGTTAACTTCAGAAGTAGAATCAAAAGCGTCATATTCATAAACTAATCCAGTTCCGTTATAGCCAATCCTCATTCCATGAAGTAAATCAGCAGAAGAAATATTGATAAGATTATCTGACGTTATATAACCAGTCCTTAAGAATATATCTCTACTAATAACTAAAACTAATGGGAAAGTAATAGATGAAGTTACTGGTATTTTAGCTATCTGACTGAAGGTATTAGGTAAAGGAGAAGTAGAAACTCCAATAACGTAATTAAATATCTCCTCAGTTGGTAGTTTAGCTTGTGAGTTAATAGTTATAGTAACTTTACCAGAAGAAGGTATAACTACTAGAGATGAGATAAGTAGTAGATTTCTACCTATTCTATTTTCAGTTTGAAGTGAGAAATAAAGACTTTTAGAACTTAAAGAACCATTAGTAGAAGGAGTTACTGACCAACAGCTATTAGGTAAAACTATTCTACTATTTGCATAAGTTACTGCCATGTCATCTCCTATCTCAGTTGAGTAATTCTAGTAATAACTTTCTGACCACCTTTACTAGATAACTTAATTTGCTTACCTCCGATAGTTAGAATATTACCTTTAATAGTTATCTTGTCTTTCTCTAATATCTGAAGTATTTTAGTTATTAACTGTTCTTCCATTTTTGTTATATTTATAGTGTCTATTTAATAGTATCTCACATGATAGGGAAGAATAAGGTAAAAGGTCATAATAGAGTAGCTAAAGGGAAGAGCGGGTTTAAAGTAATAAGAGTAGATGACTTTTTCCGGAAGAAAGATGATAACAGAGGAAAGAAGATAGCTTTAGGAGTTGCAGGCGCAGGACTTCTATTAGGAGCAGGGTTACTAGCTAAAAAGAAAGGTTTTAAGTTACCTTCATTTGGTAAGAAAGCTAGTGAGATGGTAGTAGATGTAAAAGCTACTAGAGTTCCAAGTAATAAACTACTAACTCCTGGTAAAAAAGCTCAAAACTTAATAGAAGACCCTTGGGAAACTCCTATATTAACTAAGATACAGAAAGAAAGTCAATTAGTTACTACTAAATCAGAAGGCAGTAAGTTACTGAGTCCTGCCAAGCCTAAGGAAAGAAGTCTATTACAAAAACCTCAAAGAAAAACTAAAGGATTAGAAGATAAAGTGATTCAAGTAAGTAATGCACAGAGAGACTATCAATCTCTTCCAGTAGAGATGCAGACTATACTACAAGTTGAGAAAGCTCTATTATCTCCAACTAAAGTAAGTAAGCTAGGTAGACCTCCTGAAAGAACGTCTATTGTCAAATTAGTAGATGGCTCAGAAGGTAGATTAGATAAAGCAACTAGGAAAGTAAAAGATAGACTTCAAAGAGAAAAGTCTATTTCAGATGGAGCTGTAAAAAAAAAACTAGATGATGTTGTTCCTAGTGCATCTAGAAGAAACTTATTACTAATAGATAAAACTAAAGCTGCTATTAGGGATAGAGACACGATTAAAGATATTGTTATTACTTCTGTTACTGAGCGTAAAAGTCCAATGGGATTAGCAATTCAACAAATTAATAAATTAGCTAAAGACCCAGAAGCAGAGAAGTTAGGTATTCAAGTAAAAGCAGAAGAATGGGAAAGAGCTTTATCTCAAATATCTGGTAGAAGAGGTGCAATTAAAGCTACTGGCAGAGGTTTAGCTAAAGGTACTGAGTCTGCTATTTATGCTCGTGTAGTTAAACCTAAGATTATAAGAACTCTACTAAATGAAGTCAGGTCAGGTAATCTCAAATCTACTAATCCTAAAGGTTATTCTGAAAGACTTAAAAGAATCCACGATAACTTTGATGAGTTAATGACTAAAGGAGAAGGAGTAGATTATAGAACTCTATCAAGGAGAGACTTAGCTAAACGAGTAAGTAAAGTAATGGAACCTGAAATTAAAGATGCTACTACCAAAGCTAAAGATTGGGCTACTAGCGGTAGTGATCTATACGATACTTTTTTAGGCGCTCCTACAGAAGTAACAACAGCACTTAACCGAGCAGGAATTACAGATAGAAAAGCTCAGTTCGTAATGAGGCAGATTATGAGATTAAACGGATTAATACCTTAGAAACTATGAAATATAAGATATACATTTCTTGGAGCTGTGACAGATATGATTATTATTGTACTGATAGCGACGAGTATGTAGTAGATGACTTAGAAGAGTATCTAGTTGATTTTGCTGAGAAAGTTGAATATATAAGAAAAACTTGTGGAAGTATTATAACTATTCAAATTAATAAAGTAAACTAATGTAATGATTAAATTAACTAAAAAGGATAATAAGAAAATTACTTTATACTTACCTGAGTACGAAACAAAAATAATAGAGTCTATACTAACTAAAGAAGAAATTGAGTTATTAATTGAACAGCGAAAAGAAGCTAGAAGGTTTAAGAATTATTTAAAAGCGGATAATATTCGTAATAAACTTAAAGACACGGGAGTATTTCTCTTTGATAAAGAAGATGGGAGAACTGTTTGGGATACTGGAAGTTGTATCGGTGAAAGCTTATTTCGATTAGATTTTAATATAAATCGTCTTGTAAGTAAAGGTAGACCCGATTGGGGTTGGCTGCCTGTGTCCTATATGCTAGAGATATACTCCAATCCTAGAAAAGTAACTAAATATAATGAAACTATAAGTTACTTATGGATTGAGACTTACAGTGATATAGAAACTATGTTTGATCATTTTCACTTAGCTAATAGTTTTGTACTACATATTAAAGGTAAAAAAATCTATTTAGTTAATGATTGGAATGAGATAGATAAAGTGATGCTTGTTGGTGGAAAGTGGAAAAGATAAGTTACCCGCTATACCTACTACCAAACCCGTAAGCTATTTTTCCTAACTCTTTTCCTCTAGTATATATGTCAAATATATGGACTTCATTGGGGGAATTATTTGCATTACTAATAGGTTCTGTATTTTCTTTTGGTAGTTTGATTTTAGTTAATGAGGTTAAGCTACCTAAACTACTATCTATTCCTAAACTAAGAGAAGTAGAACCAACTCCTATAACAATGGGTAAGTCACTACCTACTTCTTCTATATAACCCTTAATCTCTACACTACTGCTACTACTAATCATTCGACACTTCCAAGCATCCCAAGAATAGTTAAATGTAACTTTACTACCCTCAATCATTTCAGGTATAAAGAGAGTAGTAAAAGAAATAGAACAGTTATTGTTCATATCATCTATTTCTAAATCAGTAATAGCTCCTAAGAATGCTTCAGATTTGTGTTTAGTATTGTAAGAAACAGAACCTTGAATTGGGTCATTAACGTTATAACCTTGAGTGATTAGTAGATGTCTGTAAGTATCTTTAGGCTTTTGAATAGCATCTTTACGTTTAGTCTCAGTCATTGTGTAATAGAAGTCTGAATTTTCTTTTAAGCTCTCTTCAGTTTTAAGAACAAAAGGTAATTGTTTTCTAGTTGCTTCTGGAGGTCTACCACTTCCATCTTCTATCCTAATATTAGTAGAGGCATTTCTGAAGTTACTATCTTGAGCTGACCTTTCAGCTATGTGAGTTTCGTATTTGTCCTCTAACCCATCTTTGTCATCTCCAATAAAGTTGTCTTTAACTGAACTACCAGTAGAAGTAAAACCCAATCCTTCTTCTTGAATAGTAGATTTACTTCTATGGATGAAGGTCTTTTTATATATCTCCATCTCTCTGCCAGTAGTTAGTGGAGGATTGTAAATAGGATTATCAGTAACAGTTTCAGGAGGAGAATCTCTAAACTCTCTTCTTAAAGCTAAGTTAGCTGGGTCTTCTATTCTACTAAAGCATGAGTAAAAGGTATATTCTTCTCCTACGTGCATTGGTTCTATCCAAGTAGGGTCTCTCATGTATTTAGTAACTAACTTACCGTCAGATGTACATACTTGATAAGGGATGTTAGGAGATGAGTTATTAGCATCTTGATAGTAATCTCTATTCTGTCTCAATATAAACTGAGTTCCTCCACTAATAGGTATTGCTCTAAATCTATAACAATCTATTATTTGGTTTAGTTCATATAGCTTCTCTCCTCTTACTACATCGTCTGATTCATATAACTTAGATAGTGGGTCTGCTATTGCTAACTTCTCTTGTTCTAATTTAGCTGTCTCAGTAGATGACTCTTGTTTGTATCTGCACATCTTCCATCCTGTTATTGAGTTACCTAAGTAATAACCAGTAGCAGAATCAAATAGATAAGTAGTTTCTTGTACTTCAGTTAATCCCCAGTAGTTGCTAGGAGAAGCTTCTAATATACTTTCTCCGTTTCTAGTAATCACAATATCCTTAGATAGATACATGAATCCCCAAGTCTCTATCTTCTCCCAGATGATTGTAGTACCTTCTCTCTTAGTAGTAGTTTTAACCTTTATCTTCCCTGATGCGTCATAGTTAAGGTCTACTGTCTTGAGTAATCCTTCGTCGTTTGGAGGGGATGATGCGTTATCTGGGTCAGATATACTTTCTTTTACTCTAATGTTTAGCTGAAGCCATTGAGGAATAGTATTCTGATAAGTATCTTCTTCATTAGTTTCTAAAGGCACCTCATCTGACTTGTTCCATGTAAGTTCAGAAGGTTTATATCCTAACTCGCTCATGTTGTCAGAATAACTAACAGTAGATATTATCTTCTTCTCTCCTACTTTATACTTCTGAGGAGTTGCCCATTTCACAGTCTTTATACCTTCATCTGATGAGTAGAGGACATAAAGACCTTTAGTTCTCTTTCTACTATCTAACTCACTAGCAAATGTAGTAGTAAGGTCAGGAGATACTGGTTTCTGATAGTTGCATAAGAAGTCATAACCTAAGTAATTAATTCCTAATCTACCTGCATAAGAACTGAGAGGCACTACTAATTCATCTGACTTGTTGAGTGAGTTAGCTAATCCAGTAGAAGGTCTACTATTTCCATCTATCTTACATTCAGGTGCTTCAAAAGGTTTGTTAGTAAGGTTACTTGTTCCTCTGTTCTTCACAAATAAAGGTTGATTGATTAACTTAGAGTACCAACCTTCAAAAGAAATGTTAATGTCATAATGTCCTATCGGATGAACTGCTCTCTCATGAATAGTTTCTGAGTAGTTAGTACATCTGAAAGGAATATTATAGAATACATATTTAACTTCCCTATCTCTGAACTTGTCACGTACATTATCTATTTCATCTCTGCTACATACTAGATTAAAGGATATAGAAGGGTGATTCTCAAAACTTCTACTAATAGTAAAGCCTCCTACTAATTTATGTTCTATTATGAAGTCCGGTAGTTCTATTTGATTGCTTATAAATACTTCCTTATCTCCTAATATTTTTATTGGTAGAGGGTCATTAGTAATTTTAGTATTTACTTTACAACATAAGAGAACTTTTTGAGTAATAGGGTTGAAGAGAAATGTACCTGGACTTGTAGCTAACTTAGTAACTTGTTCAGAAGGTAGTTGATTAGTAGATGTAATGATGCTATTTAAAGGTGACTTAGGAGACATATTAGGTACTTTCTCTTTCTTCTATGGATAAGGAATCAATGCTTGCAGGTAAGGTATCAATGTTAGGTACTAATGTCTCATCTCCGTTACTTACAAGATTAAATTTATCAATAGATAACAAGTTCTGGTACTTAACTCCATTTAAGTATAATGTCTCTAATTCTTCTACTATGTTAGGAGATAGTATATCTAGTTCTACTACTTGGTACTGAGAAGATATAGTGCTAAAAGAGAATACATAATCCTCTCTTGTCTCTGCTACTTCATTTATATGTTCTAGTTGAAACATAGGAGAGAAGTTAGCAAGATTAGTTAAGCTGTTGGTTAACTGGAAACAAGGTACTGAGATAGTAGAAGGTGTTATGGTAGTAGTTGGTACCGTAGTATTATCTCCTAACGTCGATTGAGTGCGAGTTATTTTGAACATAAGTAAATAAAGAGATTATCTTATATGAGATTAACACAAAAGGAGTTGAAGATAATAAAAGAGTTTGTTAGAGGTAGGTACTTTACTATATCTCCTTATGAATATCAAAAAGAAGTTATAGATTTTGTGCAGGAATCTTTACGAGACTGGAAACCTTTTCCTCAGAAACCTACTAACGTGACTATGAAAGCTCAGTATAAAGGGCGTAAGAAGCCATTATCCTATGTATTAGAGGAAAAAGATGACTAATGAAAGTAAGATTGAGTGGTTAGTACATGACTACCTAACAGAGTTCTATAAAACATCTACTTATATTCAAGTGATAGCAAATAGTATGAGTAACGTAGCTAATAATCCTAAAGAGTTAATGGATAGAATTAAGATGATGCAGAAACATACAGGTGCTTTATATGGCATTACTAATGCTATCTACTTTAGTGTATTAGAGCAGATGGAGGGAAGTAATGAATAATGAACAGCAGCTAGAAGAATTAAATAAAGAGTACCTTAAATATAGACAAGATTTAAATGAGTTAAGGTCATCAGTGGTGGAGTACAGTATATCAGTAGATACAAAACTAGCTAATATACAAAAGAAGCTAGATGACTCCTACAACAAAATTCTCAATCTACAAGAACAAATAACCATAGAACTCAAAGCTAGAAGATTATGATAAATTATCAGTCTCTTGTTAATAAAGCAAGTAATCTTAAAAAATACAAAGCTGAAACAAGCAACTACTTTGAGATATCTCAATTGCAGATGATTATAAATCTTTAGTAGCTCATCTACTAACTGTAATAGAAAAACAGCAAATCGATATTTCACAATTAGAACGTTTAACTGCTGGAAAAAGGAGAAGGTATTATGACTAGAGAAGAACTAGAAGACTTAAAAGATAAATGTGACAGCTTATTTAACGAGATTATGTTTGATTATTCAGATATAGCTCTACCTAAACTTTATGAGATGTTGAGTAAATTTTTAGAAGCTTGTGAAAAAAAGCGATTAAAGGAAGGTAAGTAATGGAAATTTATAAGAACTACTCAAAAATTATAGTAGAAATCCAAGAAGATATAAAATTTACTTTTCTACTATGGAAATGTTTTCGTGTTGACAATATGACTACTTATAGTCTCAGCGATATTTACCAAGCTAATAATAAAGAAGATTTAGAGTTTAGTAGATTTATAAAATATCTAAAAATTGATACTTCTACAGAAGAATGGAATAGTAGAAGTGCTTTAGTAATATCAGAGGAAGAAGTAGTATGTCCCTATAAATATTGTGATGGAGAATCTAGGTGGTTGTATAAGTTTCATTGGTTAGTAGGTGACAAGTTAAATGTAGTTAGTTTTAATCCTGAATATATCTACTTTGAATAATTATTCATCCGCTAAAGACGAGTTAGCCTAGTCTATAAGAATTCTCAGTAAAAGTTAAAGTAAATCCTTCAGGAGTAAGAATAGGTCGAGTAGTCGGTTTACTTATACCATCTACTGTTTTTACTCCACTCATTTGTCCAGTGTATTGTAAAGGTAAATAGATAAGTCCTTTTCTGACTGTATAACCTTTGTCATAATCTTCAGTTTCAGGACGAACATAATCTATTACTTCTACAAATTTCTTTTCTTTAATTGCATCTTTAGCTATTTTATCTAAACTAACCATGATATCGGTTAATGTATAGTCAAATTGAGCAGTAAATCCTTTTCTAACTAAGGAGTATTTAACGTAACTACCTGCTCCAGTTGGTGCCATCCGAGTAGCTTCCCCTTCAATAGTTACTTGGTAAGCATTAGGTTCTAAGAATAAACAGATATAAGATTTACCTCGAATATTATAAAGAACTTCATTACCTATATCTGTACCTTCTAATAAATTCTTCTCATTTAAGAAACATAACTTACGAGTAAAAGGGAAACATTTAGTTAGGTCGTCCTCTCTTCCATGTTGTCCTAGTATCACTGGGTCATCTATATCTTGAAATACATTACTCATCTACTTCTTCCTTTGTTGTACTTTAGTTACTAAGCTATATAAATGCTTGTTAATATCTACTCCTGCGTTCTTATCTCCTCCGTTTACAGTAATAGGAGAAGTAATATTAACATTACCACCTTTCTCAATGTGTTCTTCTATCTTCTCTATTAGTTGCTCAATAGATTTCTGTAACTTGTCATTATCTTTTTGTTCTTCTTTAAACCTAGTATCAGCTTCTTTCTTTTTAGCTATATTAGACTTATCTACTGATAACTTAAAGTTAGTAATAGCTTCTCTAATAGTTCTCAATGAGTCAGGTACAATCTCCCCTTTCTTAGGCTTAGGTGGATTAATTACCTTCTTACCTTTGAGAGTAGTACCTGTAATTGTATTAGTAGCAGAAGTAATGCTCTTACCTATGTTCTTTACACTAACATCTATTAGTTTATTAATACTCTTACTATTAGTGTTATATGTTTTAATAAGAGACTGAGTATCTAATCCTAACTTCTTAGTAATAGATTTCTCTGCTTTATCTATTGACTTACTTAAGTTATTGATAGAAGTAAACATATTGTCTTTACTATCTTTCTTAGTTCCATTACTACTTTCATTAGTACCTGAACTTGTCCTTCCCTTACCAAGACCTCCTATTCCAGGGACATTAGTGGATGAAATGTTGTTTTTAGGTGTTAAAGTAGTTTCTTGAGTAGTGTTACTAATGTCTTTCATATCTATAGGTTTACGTAACCTCATAGACTCAGTAAACTCTTTAAGTATATTAGCTACATTATCTTTAGTAGCAGAAGTTAAGTTATTACTACCTATACTTCTTTCATCTAATTCTCTGTATCTCTGAGCTTTACCTCTTACTTGACTATCATCAGCAGTATTAGATGTTAAAGAAGCTAATGATTGCTCAGCTTGTAGTCTTTGATTTCTTTGATTGCGAGCATTAATAAGTTCTTTATTCTTCTCTGACTGGTCTTCTATCTTAGATACTTCAATAGCTAACTCTTTATTTGCTTTAGCTGCTAAGATACCTTGTTCTGCTGATTCTACTGCTAATCGAGCTGCTAATTTCTCTTCATCTGTAGCATCTTTTCTAGCATTAGTTCTAGCTTCTTCTGCTTTTGACATTGCAAGAGCTTGTTTAGCATTAATTTCTGCAATAGTTAGTTCTACTTTCTGTCTTTCTCTTACAATCTTATTTTTAGCTTTTTCTAGATTGAAGCTTTCATTCTCCATTCTTTGTTGGAGTTCTAAGTTGTTTAATCTATCTTGAGCTTGTTCTCTAGCTAACTTGTCCTTAGTTAGGTCGGATTTAGCCATTGACTGCTCAATACCGTAAAGAGTATCAATAGAACTTAAAGTAGAGTCCATCAATTCTTTTCTACTGTTTAATAGAGAAATCTGAGTATCGTAAGCTTTAGTTAGTAAATCTCCTATAACTTTCTCTTTATTTGCACTAGCTTCTATTAAAACCCCTTTCATTTTGAGTTGAGACAACTGTTTCTCATAACCTGCGATGATAAGACCTTGTTTTGCTTGTTCAACATCTAAAGCAGAGTTCTTTTGAGCTAAATCTTGCTGCTGTTTAACTACTTCTATTTGGTTTCTACTAATCTCAGCTTGATTGGCTATTTGAGTAGATATGAGTCCTTCACTTCTACCTAAAACACCGTATTGGTCGCTAATAGAGTCTAGTTGTAGTTGGAGCGCATCAATAGAAGCTTGGTCTAGTTTGTTTAACTTAGCTTTCTTTAGTTCTGCTTCAGTTTGTAACTTACTTCTATCAAGTTCTAACCTGTTAAGACTAATCTGAATCCGTTCTCTTTCTAAAGCAGCTTCATTAATTAAAGCATTGTTCTTAATAGAGTTGATTTCTAACTGTTGACTTTCTAATAGAGACTTTTGCTTCATCTCTGCTATTTGAACGTCAATTTTAGCTCTCTTTTCAACATCCCCAGTAGAACGGTTAGTTAACTCTAACAAGCCAATTTGATAATCTGAAGTAGCCTTAATAACTGAGCTTCTAGAATCCTCAAGTTTAATCTGCTCTTGTAGTTCTTTAGCAAGAGAATCACTAGAATTTAGCTGTCGGGTAATAGATTGTTTCTGAGCTTCTATTGAGTCGTTTTGAGATTTAGTAAGTCTGTCAATATCTCTAATAGCTTTATCTACTACTGATTTTTGATAGTCTATTTGGAGCTGAGATAAGTCTTTTAAGATAGCTAAATATTCTCTACTTCCTTTCTGATAGAATTTAAGTTGTTTAGTAAATGCTTCTTGTTGCAGCAGATTTACTTTTTGAGATGAAGCAGTTAATTTATCTTCAAAACTTTCTCTATCAATATCTCCTCGGAGCAGTTTTTTCTCTAATTCAATATTGTTGATATCTATTTTAGTCTTCTTGAACTCTAGATTGGTTTGGATTAGATTCTTTTCTTTGTCTAAAGTTTGCTTTCTAAGATTGTTGATTTCTTTTTGAAGGTTAGCTTCTAGAGCAAGACGTTCTTTACTTCCAGCCTTATAAAGAGCCATTTGCTTTTTAATAGAATCAATAGTAAGTTTAGTCTCTTTTATCTTTGTCTCTTCTACTATTTTAAGTTCTTGTTCTGTGACACCATCAATTAGAGCGGCTTCTTTTAAGGCTACCTGTTTATCTAATTTATTCTTTGCATCTTCAAGTTGAGATTCTAGTTTCTCCCTCTTGTTACCAAACTGAATCTTCTGCAACTTAGTAATCTCTTGAGTTAGTTGAGCTTCTAACTGCAATCTTTCTTTACTGCCCAATTTGTAAGTAGCTAATTGTTTCTGAATAGACTGAATTACTATTTGAGTTTCTTTTACTTTTATCTCCTTCAACTTATCCAAATCTTTCTCAAAAGTCCCGTTAATAGTAGAACGTTCTAGTAGAGACTGGATTTTAGTGATTTTAGTCTTCTCTAATGAAATTTCTTCTTCTATTAAGTCTCTCTTGTTAGCTACTCTTTGCT